>Ga0070729_10002032_pt1 | contig 27656 bp, 25 predicted proteins | sample tdDd472_FD_66725 | JGI IMG/M metagenome (GOLD analysis project Ga0070729, IMG submission 66725) | Marine sediment microbial communities from the Atlantic coast under amendment with organic carbon and nitrate - tdDd47.2 | ecosystem: Environmental > Aquatic > Marine > Coastal > Sediment | place...
CGTTCAGGACCGCCGATGAGACGAGCAGTCGGGCGCCGTTTTGGGGCTTGAAGAACTTCCCGGCCTCCTCGAACCACCACTCCTGTTGCTTCTGCTGTCCGAACACGCCGGCGAGAAGGGGACTGGAAGTGGCCTTGGCGGTCATCGTCACCGACAGGGTCACATCGGGCTGGCGAGTTCGCGGCTCAACCAGTTTGACCTGCGCGGCAAACAGCTCGGTCACGTACGGCGACAGAGCCCAATCGCTGCTCAGAATCCATCCGTGCGCCTCGGTGAATGCGCGCAGTTTCTTGAGCAGTGCGGGCTTCTGCCTGGGGAACGGGTTGCGCCCGCAGCACAGCACGAGGATGCGCGCCTTGCCAAGGTCGTATGCGACCAGCTTGTTGCGGTCGACGACGGTATGCGGAATCTTGTACGCGGCGAGTACGCCTGCGCCATCGTCGAACTCACCCTGCAGGACCACAACGGCAGTCTTCGGCAGGGCTCGCAACGCATCGAGCCGGTCTCCGAGGTCGCGCGCCACCTTGCGCACGGCAAGCCGCACGGAGCCCGGTTGCCGCGCGTACTTCACGCCGTCCTTCTTCTTCGGATCGATCGGCGTTTCCTCGACGAGTTCCTCTTCGTGCCTCGGGAACCGCGGCTTGCCGGGCAGCTCCCGGATCGGGAGCTTCTTCTCCGGAATCGCCTCCTCCTCGACGCGCTCGGGTTCTTCTTCCGGATCCGAGGCCTCCGGCGTCTCTTCGGGCGACGGGCTCGGCTCCTCCTCCTTCGGCCATTCCTCCTCTTGCCCGTCAAGCGCAACGCGCGATTCGTTCGCCGCGTTCCGATCGAGGATCATCGGCAGCGCGAGAATGAGCGCGGCCGCCGCCGCTGCACTCAGCCACAGCAACCGTGCCCCGCGCCGAACCGGTGCCGTGCTGAGCGCACCCGCTTCCACCCGCGCCTCGAGCCGCAACAGCGACTCCGAGTCGGACGTTTCGAAGCGCGCGTCATCGCATGCCTGGAACAGGTCTTCGTACGCGGCGCGGCTCGAGTCGGGCAAAAGGTCGAATCGACGCTCCGCGGACGGCGCGTCGAGAGCTTCGAGGAATCGGGTTTCAGACACGGCGAGCCTCCTTCGATTCGAAACGACGACGCAGGGTTTTGGTGGCCTGGTGCAGGTGTACGCGGACAGTGGCGGGCGCGACGGCGAGATCACGTGCGATCGCGGCGATTTCCCGCCCCTCAATGTGGCGGAGCGTGAAGACCTCCGCCTGCCGCGCCGGAAGTGCAGCGATGCCGCGGCGCAACAAGGCCAGCCGTGCGTCGCTCGGAGCGGCCTGGCTGGGCAGCGACTCGGGCAGGGGTCCCGGCGCGCGACGACGACGGCGCAGCTGATTCAGCGAGCGATTGACGACCGCGCGGTTCAGGTAGGCGCCGGGATCCCGGGCGGGATCGAGCTGCCCTTTGCCCCGCAGCAGCGCAAAAAAGGTGTCCGCGACCGCCTCTTCCGCGTCCGCATCCGACCCCGTGATCCGGCGGGCCGTAGCGAGCAGAGCCGCCCCATACTGGGAGAACAGTTCGCCAAGCGAGATTCTTTGCGCCATCCGGACCACTTACACCGGTCACCCTCGATTCGTTTAGGTCGATATAATTGTTTCATGCGTTGGGCCGTGGCGGGAATCGTTCTGTATGCACTCGCGGTCCTGGCGGATCAGGAGCCGATCGCGGCAGCACGCCCGGAATTCGCACGACGGGAGTCGCTGGCCTGCGGCTACTGCCACATTCAGCCGCGCGGCGGCGGCCCCCGCAACTCCAACGGCCTGCGCTACGCCCGCAACGAATTCAGCTTCCCGACGAAAAAGGGAGACCTCAACAGCTTTGAGGTCACCAAGCAGCGCGAGGCGATGGTCCGCGCGCGCAAGCTGATGCGCATCGACAACGTACAGGCCGCCCACAAGGAGCTGACGCGGCTCGCCAAGACCGTGAAGGAGCCCTCGGCCAAGAAGCTGGTCGAGGCCGAACTGCATGCCATCGCCGTGAAGGGCGACGAGATGCTGGGCCAGGCGCGCCTCCTGCTGCGCAAGTCCAACCAGAAGAAGCGAGCCACGGGCGTGGAAATGCTCTGCATCGTGGCGTCCGCATATCGCGGCGTGGAAGCCGAGCGCGAAGCCTCCGCCCAGCTCAAGGAACTGCGCAAGGACAAGTCCTACAAGGACCTCGTCAAGCAGGAGGAGCGCGAGGAAAAGGCGCGCCAATTGCTGCTCGGCGGCCTCGGCCTGCAGGTCGAGGGCAAGGAGAAGAACGCCGTCAAGGTGTTCGAAAAAGTGCGCAAAAAATACAAGGGGACGCGGGCGGCGCACGATGCGGAGTTGCTGCTCGATCCCGAGAAGGCGAAGGCCGAACAAGAGGCAGAGCCCACCAAATAGGCATCACGGCCGCCCCGTGGCCAGCGCTATGCGCCATCGATTATGATTGGCGCCCTCCTGCCATGAACGCGCCCGCCTCCCACCCCCTGACCGTCCGCGACCGCGCCGAGATGTCTCCGGAGTACTTCGACACCCTGTCGCGGATGCTGCGGAGCCAGGCCTATCGCGAGCTGGCGGCTGCCGTGGTGTTCGCGGAGGCGATCGCGCTCGTTCCGACACTCGAGTTCAAGCGCCACGTGGTGCACACGATCGAGGAGGAGATGGAGCATTACGCGACTTGCGTGACGCTCGCGGAGGCACTCGGCATCGAGGGCTTCGACGAGGCGTGCTCCCACCACGTGCGCGTTGAGCGGCCGATCCCGCGCATCGAGTCCTTCCTCGAAATGGGCGTCGCCGCCTGCCTGTACGACAGCGCATCGGCGTACCAGCTGCGCGAGTACGAGAATAGTTCCTTCGATCCGTACTGCCGCGTCATCGGCCGCATCCTCGAGGAGGAGGAGGGCCACGAGAACTTCGGCGCCGAGCTGATGATCCGACTCAGCCGCGAACCGCAGAACAAAGAAGAGCTCCAACGCTGCTTCGACAAGTGGCTGGCTGTATCGCTTCGATCGTTCGGACGCCCGGGACCGGAGCGCAGCCGCTACGCGATCGAGGCCGGCCTGAAAACCCGCGACTCCGCTGCCGTCGCCCAGGACTACATCGATTCGCTCAAGTCCACCATGCGCGTCTGCGGAGTCGATCTGCCCACGCGCGAACGGCTCCGCGAACTGGGAACCGAGACGGCCGCCGACATCGATCTCAACGTATGTCCCGCGTATCAGTGGAAGTAGCCGGCAGGCTGCGCCGATGAAGCATCTCCGCAAGCGCGTCCTCGTGACTGGCGGCGCCGGATTCATCGGCTCTCACCTGTGCGATCGACTGGTCACGGCGGGTCACGACGTCCTGTGCGTCGACAACTTCTTCACGGGCACGCGCGGCAACGTCGAATTCCTGCTGGGCAACCCGCGCTTCGAGCTCATGCGCCATGACGTCACCTTCCCGCTCTACGTGGAAGTCGACGAGATCTACAACTTCGCCTGTCCTGCGTCGCCGATCCACTACCAGCGCGATCCCGTGCAGACCACGAAGACGAGCGTCCACGGCGCGATCAACTCGCTGGGCCTGGCGAAACGACTCGGCGTGCCGATCCTGCAGGCGTCCACGTCGGAGGTCTACGGCGACCCCGATGTCGACCCGCAGACGGAGAGCTACTGGGGCCACGTGAACCCGATCGGATCGCGGGCGTGCTACGACGAGGGCAAGCGGTGCGCGGAGACGCTGTTCTTCGACTACCGCCGCCAGCACAACCTGAGCATCAAGGTCGCGCGCATCTTCAACACCTACGGGCCGCGCATGCATCCGAACGACGGTCGCGTCGTGTCGAACTTCATCATGCAGGCGCTGCAGGGCAAGCCGATCACGCTGTATGGCGACGGCGCGCAGACCCGCAGCTTCTGCTACGTGGACGATCTGATCGATGGCCTCATCAGCCTGATGGCGACGCCCGACGAGGTCACCGGCCCGATCAACCTCGGAAACCCCTCGCCGATCACGATCGCGCAGCTTGCCTACGCCATCAAGGAGCTCACCGGTTCGGCTTCCGAGATCCGCCACGAGCCGCTGCCCGAAGACGACCCGCACCAACGACGCCCCGACATCGAACTCGCGCGCCGCACTCTCTCGTGGAGCCCGACCGTGGAACTCGAGGACGGACTCAAGCGGACGGTCGCATACTTCGAGTCGATCCTCGCCAGCGGCGAGACTTAGGCTCGAGGCTGAAGCCCCTCCTCCTCGCGCACTCCTTCGGCCCGACGGCGTCCACCTATCCTCTCCTCGTGAATCTGCGAGAATGCCCGCGTGACGTTCGACGCCAACGGATCGCTCCTCTTCACCCCGATCGACCTCGGCCCGCTGCACCTCGCCAATCGCATCGTGCTGCCGGCGATGGTGACGCGCCTTTCGGGCGAGGACGGCAATGTGAACGATGCCATCGTCGATCGGTACGTCCGCTACGCGCAGGGGGAGCCGGGGCTCATGGTCGTCGAGGCCATGGCTGTACACAGCGCGAAGAGCGGACCATTGCTGCGCGCAAGTGCGTCGGAGTTCGTGCCCGGGCTGCGGCGCCTGACCGATGCATGTCGTGCGGTGTCCCCCACCCGGACCGCGGCGCAGATCATTCACTTCCTGAAGATCGCGCGCAGCGGCTGGCGACAGAAGGTGACCGACCTGTCGCTGGAGGATCTCGATCGCATCGTCGAGGACTACGGCGAGGCGGCGGCGCGCGTGCGCGAGGCGGGATTCGACGCGGTCGAACTGCACATGGCGCACGCGTACACGCTCTCTTCGTTCCTGTCGCGCTACAACACGAGACACGATGAGTACGGCGGCCGTTCGCTGGAAAAACGGCTGCGACTGCCGACGCGTGTGTTGCGCCGCGTGCGCGAACGCGTGGGAGCCGACTACCCGATCGGGATTCGTTACGACGGCGAGGAGGCGATCAAGGATGGCTACTCCGTCGGAGAGGCGTCGGCGATCGCGCAGCGCTTCGCGGACATCGGCGTGGAATACCTCTCGCTATCGGCGGGCGGCAAGTTCGAGGACGCGATTCATCGCACAGGGGAACCGCTCTATCCGTACACCGGGTACTCCGGGGATCGCTGCATGCCTGGCGTGAACTACCCGGACGGGTTGAACGTGTACCTGGCCGACGGGGTGCGGGATGCGCTCCGGAAGCGCGGACTCGGCACGCCGATCGTCACGACGGGCAAGATTCGCACGCCGGAGTTCGCGGAACAGATCCTGCAGGAGCAGCGCGCCGACCTGATCGGGATGGCGCGCCAACTGCTGGCCGACCCGGACTGGCCGGTCAAGGTGCGGGAAGGCCGATCGCGCGCCGTGGTTCCGTGCGTCTACAACAACGTATGCAAGGCGCTCGACGAGCGCTTCCATCGCGTGCGCTGCACCTTGTGGCGCAAGCACGATCTTCACGCGCCCGAGCCGTCGGCCGATCGAATCGCGCCGCAGTGGCCGGAAAACGCACGGCTCGAACTCAGCGCACGCGGCGGCGCGGTCGCGCTCGACTGGACGCCCGCCGAGGACGACGAGGCTGTCTACGGATATCTCGTGGAGCGGTCGGAGGGCGACGCTTGGACGCACCTCGACTCGGCGCGCGGCACCGCCCACCGCTTCCGCGACGTGGGCGCGATCGGCGGCGTCGAGTACCACTACCGCGTGATCGCGTACGATCTCGCTGGAAATCGATCGGAGCCGTTGGGCCCGACCGCCATTCGCCTGGAGACGGAACATGCCTGAACTCGCACTGGTCACCGGCGGAGAAACCGGAATCGGAAAAGCGATCGTCGCTGCGCTCGAATCCGAGGGCTTCGAAGTGCGCACCGCGTCACGGCGCACGGGCTGGGACCTGATGACACCGGGTTCCGCCACGCGCCTGATCGAATCGCTGCCGCGGCTGGATCTGCTCATTAACAACGCCGGGATCGCGGAGTCCGCACCGCTCGCCAAGACGAGCGACGAGATGTGGGGCTACCATCTCGAACTCAACGCGAGCGTGCCCTTCCGACTTTGCCGTGCGGCGCTGCCGCTGCTGCGCGAGTCGTCCAACGGCCGCATCATCAACATGGCAAGCACGGCGGCGCGCGCGGGCTCGCCGTACATTGCGGCCTACGCGGCCAGCAAGCACGCCCTGCTGGGACTCACGCGGGTCATGGCGGCGGAACTCAAGGACGTGAAGGTCCACGCCGTCTGCCCCGGTTTCGTCGATACCGAGTTGACCGAGCGCAGCGTCGCGAACATCGTCAAGCTCTCGGGTATGACCGAGGAGGCTGCGCGGGATGTGCTGGCGAAGCAGAATCCGTGCGGCGAGCTGATCACCGCCCAGCAAGTCGCCGACGCCGTCGTGGAGCTGATTGCGCTCGATACGACCGGCGAAGAGCTCGTCATCGAATAGTCCGCCCGGCGATGGCGAATCGGAATCGCCCTGTCCGTCAACGCGGCCGATCGATCCGCACGACTCGATTAACGGCTTCGTCCTTGCGCTCGACGCGCACGCCGCCCGGCCAGATCACAAGCAGGCGATCGATGGTCCGGGCCACGCCGAGTCCGAAGTGGAAGCGGGTGTCGCTGACCGACAGGAACGAGCCTCCGATCGCACGATGAGCAACCTGGGTGCGCCCGCCCGCGGTGATCTCCACACGACGGGCGCCCGGCGCATCGACGAGCAGCCAGGCGCCGCGCGACGCGGACTCGTTGCGCAGAACGGTTGGCGCTGCGTCGATGTTGACGACCACCAGATCGATGTCGCCATCGCCGTCAATGTCCCCGGCCGCGAGGCCGTGGCTCGCCTCGCGAACGGCGAGTCCGGGACCGGCGTCCGCGCTCACGTCGCGAAAGCGTCCCCCATCGTTGGCCAGCAGCAGGTTGGTCTGCCGGAAGGTCGTGTTGGCCGCGGGCGTCACATCCGCCTGCGGATAGATGTGCCCGTTCGCGACGAACAAGTCGAGATCACCATCACGATCGAAGTCCGCGAACGTGGCGCCCCAGGAGAGCGGGGCGAACGTCGGCTGCTTGATGCTCGTCTTGATCGAGACGTCGGCGAACAGACAGTCTCCGACGTTCTGGTACAGGGTCGAAGCATCGAGGGCGAAGTTGGTGACGAAGATGTCCGGGTCGCCATCGCCGTCGTAGTCGCCACTGGCAAGCCCCATGCCCGCCTGGGCGGCGCCTTCGCCGTCGAGCGCCGCACCGCTCCACAGGCCGACCTCCTTGAAAACGCCCTTTCCGTCGTTGCGATACAGGTAGTTCGGATTGGAGTCGTTGGCGACGTAGAGGTCGAGGTCGTCGTCGTTGTCCACGTCGAGTGCGAGGACGCCGAAGCTGTAGAACTCGCCGACGTCGGTGAGCCCCGATCGCTTCGTCGCATCGACGAACTTTCCCGCGCCAACGTTCTCGAAGTAGCGGTTCTTTTTCCCGGCCAGCCCGAACGGACCGAGCATCACATTGTTGCCCTTCCACTCCAGCGTCGGCTTGGCCTGCAGGACCTGTTCCAGCGTGCAGTCGATGTAGGCGGCGAGATAGAGATCCTGATCCCCGTCGCCGTCCGCATCGAAAAACACCGCGCCGGTCGACCATCCGTCGATGCTCGGCGGGTTCGCCATCCGCTCGAAAGTCCCGTCCCCCCGATTGCGGTAGAGCACGTCCGGCCCGAAGTTGCTCACGAACAGATCGGGCTTGCCGTCGCCGTCCACGTCTCCGACCGCGACGCCGCAACCCCAGCCGTCGTCCCCGACGCCGGCCTTTTTGGTCACGTCGTCGAAGACGCCATCGCCGCGATTGCGATAGAGCACGTTGCGTCCGCGCTCGCGAACCTCCGCTCCCTCCAGCCGCCACCCGCAGACGACGTACAGATCGAGGTCGCCGTCCCTGTCGTAGTCGAACAGGGCCAGCCCAGTCCCACCGGATTCGAGGATGTGCGGTTTGAGGGGCCGCCCGCACCACGCGATCGCGCGCACGCCGGACTCACGCGTCGCATCCACGAAGCGGATCGGCGTGTGGGCCTCGCCGACCATCGGTTGGACGGTCGGCGAGGGTTGTTCCGTATCGTTTCCGCAAGCCCCCAGAACGAAGAGCAGGAGCGGAAGACCGCGTCTCATTTCGACTACTTGAGCGAGTCGGCTGCCTTGACGAACGCGTCCCAGGCGGCCTTGCGTGCGCCGTCGTCGCTGGACGAGCGCAGCGCGCTCGAAGCAGCGAGAATCTGCTTCTTGGCCGCGATGGTGACGACGACGTAGCCGGGCTCGTAGATGCCCTTCGCTTCACCCGCGGCATTGTGGTGATGGCCGCCTTCAAGCAACCGCTTGCGGACCCCGGCGATCGCGTTGTCACCTTCGTTGGCGAAGAGCGCCATCTCGGCGGCAGCCTTCTGGTAGTCCTTGGCCATGTAGTAGGCGTGAGCACCGTGACGATGACCGTCGAGCACGCCGTGCACGAAGCTCGCCTCCGTCTTCTTGATGGCCAGGATCGCGTCCGCCAGATTGTCGTAGGTACTGACCATGGACTTGGGGGTTTCCTGCGCCCAGACCCAAAGTGCGGTGACGAGGACAGCAACGACTCCGACGCTTAACTTCTGCATGAGGTATGCCCTTTCGTTGCCCCGAACAACTCGGGGCGGGGCGATTGTAGCGAGGAAGTCGTCCGAGAAGAAATCGCAAGAACGGGCCGATAACGCACGAATTCGGTCCTGTTTCGCGGAATCGGCGTGCTCCGGAGCGAGGCGAGGCATGCACCCTCGAGCCCAAAGGAAACGCTCCGACGCTGCTGGGATCAGCAGCGCCGGAGCGCCGTGTGTTGAAACTTAAGCGAGGTCGAAACGGTCGAGGTTCATCACCTTGTCCCAGGCCGCCACGAAGTCGCCCACGAACGCCTGCTGCGCGTCGTCCGAAGCGTAGACCTCCGCGAGAGCGCGAAGCTGGGAGTTGGAACCGAAGACGAGATCGACACGGGTCCCGGTCCACTTGGGCTCACCGGTCGCACGATCGCGCCCCTCAAACAGGTCACCGTCGTCCGAGGTCGCTTCCCACTTCGTGCCCATGTCGAGCAGGTTTACGAAGAAGTCGTTGGTCAGCTTGCCGGGACGGTTCGTGAAGACGCCGTGCGCGGACTGCCCGAAGTTCGCGTTCAGGGCGCGCATGCCACCCACCAGCACGGTCATCTCCGGTGCGGTCAACGTCATGAGCTGCGCGCGATCGACGAGCAGTTCCTCGGCCGATACCGTGTACTTGCCCTTGAGGTAGTTGCGGAAGCCATCCGCGATCGGCTCGAGGACGTCGAATGCTTCGGCATCGGTCTGGGCCTGCGCGGCATCCGCGCGACCCGGCGTGAAGGGAACCTCCACGGCGTGCCCGGCGTCCTTCGCGGCCTGTTCGACCGCGGCGCAGCCTCCCAGAACGATCAGATCCGCGAGCGAAACCTTCTTGCCCCCGGACTGCGTACCGTTGAACGCACTCTGGACGCCCTCAAGCGCATTGAGCACCTTCGCCAGCTGCTCGGGCTGGTTGGACTCCCAGCCCTTCTGCGGCGCGAGGCGCACGCGTGCACCGTTCGCCCCACCGCGCTTGTCGGAACCACGGAAAGTGGAGGCCGAAGCCCATGCGGTCGAGACAAGTTCGGGGATGGAAAGCCCCGCGGCGAGAATCTTGTCCTTGAGCGCTGCAACGTCCTGCGCCCCGATCAGCTCGTAGTCGACTGCCGGGATCGGATCCTGCCAAATGAGCTCTTCCCGCGGGACGAGCGGACCGAGGTAGCGGGACGGCGGTCCCATGTCGCGGTGCGTCAGCTTGAACCACGCCCGGGCGAAGGCATCCGCCAACTGGTCCGGATTCTCGTGGAAGCGCTTCGAGATCGGCCCGTAAATCGGGTCTTCCTTCAGCGCCAGGTCGGTCGTCAGCATCATGGGTGCGTGCCGCTTCGACGCGTCTTCCGCATCGGGGACCGCATCCGCCGCCGCTCCGCCCTTCGGCGTCCACTGGTGCGCACCGGCCGGGCTCTTGGTCAACTCCCACTCGTAGCCGAACATCGTGTCGAAGAAGCCGCTGTCCCACTTGATGGGATTGGGGGTCCATGCACCTTCGAGGCCGCTCGTGATCGTGTCGGCGCCCTTGCCGCTGCCGAACTTGTTCTTCCAGCCGAGGCCCTGCTCTTCGATGCCGGCGCCCTCGGGCTCCACACCGACCAGCGCCGCGTCGCCTGCGCCGTGGGCCTTGCCGAACGTGTGGCCGCCGGCGATGAGCGCGACGGTTTCCTCGTCATTCATGGCCATGCGCGCGAAAGTCTCGCGGATGTCCTGGGCGGCGGCGAGCGGGTCGGGCTTGCCGTTCGGTCCTTCCGGGTTCACGTAGATGAGCCCCATCTGGACCGCCGCCAGCGGGTTCTCGAGATCCCGATCGCCGGAGTAGCGCTTGTCGCCGAGCCACTCGGACTCGGGCCCCCAGTAGATGTCCTGCTCAGGCTCCCAGACATCCTCGCGCCCGCCGCCGAATCCGAAGGTCTTGAAACCCATCGACTCGAGCGCGCAGTCGCCGGCGATGATCATGAGGTCCGCCCAGGAGATCTGCTTGCCGTACTTCTGCTTGATCGGCCAGAGCAGGCGGCGCGCCTTGTCGAGGTTGCCGTTGTCCGGCCAGCTGTTCAGCGGCGCGAAGCGCTGCGTGCCCGAGGAGGCGCCGCCGCGCCCGTCGGCGGTGCGGTAGGTGCCCGCGCTGTGCCACGCCATGCGGATGAAGAGCGGCCCGTAATGGCCGTAGTCCGCCGGCCACCAGTCCTGCGACTCGGTCATCAGCGCGGTGACGTCATTCTTGAGTGCGCCGAGGTCGAGCTTCTTGAACTCCTCGGCGTAGTTGAAGTCGCCGTCCATCGGGTCGGACAACGAGGAGTTCTGATGGAGAATCCCCAGATTCAGCTGGTTCGGCCACCAGTCCCTATTGGATGTGCCCCCGGCGGTCGTGGGAGTGCGATCCCCGTGCATCACCGGACACTTGCTCGCGTTATCGGCGTTGTTTCCGTCCATAGTATTTTCCGATCGTTGCAGTACTGAATGAACCGCACCCGATTGAACCGCACGCCCGAAAAACACCAAGAAATCTCGGGAGGACGACGCGGTTTCACGGCAATCGCCCGCGCGACGACGGAAGGGTCGCGAGGCGAAATGGCAGGTGGCCGCCCGCGAACCCGTCGATTCTTGGACAAGACGGCGTCAAGCCCGCTGGCGGCGGCGCCTACAGCTTGAGTTCGTACACGACCAGGTCGTGCAGAAGTTCGAAGCCGACGTTGGCGTACGCGGTCAGCATCTTGGGGTCGTTGCCGACCGCGACGAGGTCGAAGAACTCCACTTCGGGGTTCTCGAACGCCGTGCGCACCGACTCCCACAGCAGCAGGTTCCCCAGCCCGACATGCAGCATGTTGGGCGGCCCGTCGAGGTGCTCGAGCAGGGCTATGCCGGGCTGGCGGAGGTCGACTTCGGCGAAGCCCACGATCTGCTTGCGTTTCTCGGCCAGCAACACGATGTACTCGCTGGTCTTGAGCACCGAGCGCGTCTGCTTGGCATTGCGCGGGACGAGACGCCGGACGAATTCGTGGACGTCATGGGCATCGTCGTAGGTGGCGCGGCGGACCGTGACGCCGTCCATTTGGACATCGCCAAACGACTTCGGGCGCGCGATGCGCAGCAGCGAGTTGCAGGCGAGAGTCTTGAATCCCGCCTTCTCGAGCAGCACCCGGCCGGTCTGGTTCATTCCCCCGACCGTGGCGCGAATCTCGTGCTGACGGGCGAGGCGGGCCTGATCGACGAGACTGGCGAGCAACTTGCGCGCGCAACCCTTGTGGCGATGCGCGGGATGCACGATCGGCCCGACCAGCTGCGCGCGGTGCAAGTCATCGGAGAAGTCGAGGGCGCCGAATCCGACGACGGTGCCGTCGACCTCGATGACGTGCGGATGCCGCTCCTCGCCCTTGCCGCGTGCCGCCGCATCCGCCATCATCTCGATCTCCGAGGCGGGCGGGTACGGGTCGATCACATCCTTGGGCCGGGAACGCACGACACGCGAAAGTTCGGCCACCTGCGCCGAATCATCTCCGCTGAACAACCGTGTCTCGCTCACGGCTCGCAATTCTCGCTGTTCTTCCGGTAAAACACCATCACCCATGGAGTCGCCCTTTCACCTTCGCATTGAGGACCGTATCGCAGTCCTCACTTTTATCCGACCCGACACGCTCAACTCGCTGACTTTCGAAGTCTACCGGGAACTGGTGGCGTTTTTTGAGACAGCGCCGCGCGACGATCGCTTCGACGTGGTCGTGATCACCGGCACGGGGCGCGGCTTCTGCAGCGGTGGCGACGTCCACGAGATCATTGGCGAACTATTCGAGCGGGACATGAAGGGGCTGCTCGAATTCACCCGCATGACCGGCGATCTGGTCAAGGCCATCCGCCTGGTGGACAAGCCGGTGATCGCCGCCATCAACGGCCTCGCCGCCGGCGCCGGTTCGGTGATCGCGCTGGCCAGCGATCTGCGCGTGATGGCGGAGACGGCAGCCTTCCGCTTCCTGTTTACGCACGTCGGGTTGACGGGCGCGGACATGGGAGCCGGCTACCTCCTGCCCCGGGTCGTCGGACTCTCCAAGGCAACCGAGATGCTGTTGCTCGGCGACAAGGTCGATGCCGCGACGGCCGAACGATTCGGACTTGCGAACCGCGTCGTGCCCGAAGGCGAGGCGCTGGAGTCGGCGATGGAATGGGCCAAGCGTCTGGTCGAGGGGCCCCGCCTCGCCATCGCGATGACCAAGCGCATGATCCAGAATGAAATGACCATGGACGTCGTGTCCGCCATCGAAGCCGAAGCGCAGGCCCAGGCACTCATGCTGCAGGGGCGCGACCACCGCGCGTTCTACGAGGCGTTCAAGGAGAAGCGCAAGCCGCGCTTCACCGGCGAATGAGCACACGCGATGAACTGCGCGCCCGCGTGAAGGCGGTCGTCGACCAACATGTCGCGCCGGTCGCGCGTCGCATGGACGCCGACCGCGTCTTCCTGCGCGAGCCCCTCGAGGCGCTCGCGGCGGAGGGCCTCGTCGGCGCCCCCATTCCGAAGGAGTACGGCGGCGCCGGGATGACCAACGTCGAGAGCGTCACGGTGTACGAGGAGACGGGCCGCGTCTGTTCCTCCACGCGCGGTTTTCTCGCGGTTCAGGTCGGACTCGTCGCGCAGTGCATCCTGGACTGGGGCAGCGAAGAGCAGAAGAGCCACTGGCTCCCGCGTCTCTGCTCGATGAAGTCCATCGGCTGCTACGCGCTGACCGAACCGGAAGCCGGTTCCGATGTCGCCAGCATGACGACGACCGCCGTGCTCGACAACGAGACGAGCGGCCGCATCACCGGCGAGAAGTGGTGGATCACCAACGGCACGATCGCGGACGTCGGCATCGTCTTCGCGCGCACGAGCGAGGACAAGCACGGCGGGATCACCGCGTTCCTCGTCACCGACCTGCAGGCCGAGAAGATGAACGAGCCCGAACTCGGACACCGCGGCTCGGTTCACGCTCGCATCAAGTTCGACAATACGCCGGGCACCGTGATCGGCGGCGTCGGCAAGGGCTTCACGGTTGCGATGACGGCGCTCGAACACGGACGGCTCGGTGTCGCCGCGGGTGCCGTCGGTGTCCATCAAGCGTGCCTCGACCAGGTCGTTCAGTTCGCCCGCACGCGCAAGCAGTTCGGGCGGCGTATCGGCGACTTCCAGCTCTACCAGGGTGACGTCGCCGACATGGCCACGCGCCTGGAAGCGTCGCGTCAGCTGTGCGACCAGGCGGCTCGCCTCCACGACGACGGACACCCCGACCGCAACCGAGTCACGTCGATGGCGAAGCTGTTCTGCACCGAGGCGGCAGCGGAGGCGGCGGGCAAGGCGGTCGTTATGCTCGGCGCGCGCGGCTACAACAACGCCTTCCCCGTCGAGCGCTACTACCGTGACATCAAGGGGCTGGAAATCTACGAAGGCTCCAGCCACATCCAGCGACTGATCATCGCGCGCGACGTCATCGGCAAGCCGTGAGCAATCCGTACCGCAAGCACGCCCTCGTGTGCACGTACGGGAAGACGTGCGCGACACAGGAAAGCGAGTCCATCTGGCGCGCGCTCAAGCAGCGCATAGCCGAGCGCGGGCTCGAAGACGATGTCCGCATCACGCGGTCGGGCTGCATGGGCCAGTGCGGCTATGGCCCGATCGCCTGCGTTTACCCGGACAACGTCTGGTACGCCGCGCTGGAGGAAGGCGACGTTGACGCGCTGCTGGACCACCTGATCGACGGCAAGATCCACGAGCCGCGCGTCTACCAGCCCCGCGATCCGGGCAACAACAAGCGGCCTGTTACGTAGCGCTTACCCACTCGTGCCGTCGCACGGTACGCTGCCGGCATGTACCTGATCGCAGCCCTGCTCCTGTTCGCCGCACCCGAGCCCGCCACCAAGAAGCCGCTGCCGCCGACCAAGACGTGGCACGTGCTGCTCGCCGATGACACGGGCGCCTACTGGGTCGACGTCACCACCGGGAAGTGCACCCACGATCCGAAGCTCGCGCGCAAGCCGCGCGAAGTGGTGCGCCTCAACGGCGCCCGCCAGCTCCATGTTCCCGATCACCCCATCCGCCGCTATGGCAGCAGCTTCGTCACGACGGCCAACGGCGTCACCGTGCGCATGCTGAAGAACCGTCTCCGACTCGAAACAAAGGATGGGAACAAGTGGCTGACGAAGGTCGGCGTGGGCCACCGCCCGGTGCTGCGCCCCGACGGCAAACAGTTCGCCTGGTTCAAGTGGAGCGAAAACACCTGGTCCGGCAAGTCGCGCAAGGCCAACCTGGTCATCTACGACATCGCGACCGGCAAGGAGCGGGTGATCGTGAAGGACGCGCAACTTCATGAGGCTTCCTGGTCACCGGACGGCAAGACCCTCGCCGTCGGATTCGACGGCAACCTCGATCTGTACGAGGCGGCCACCGGCAAACGCGTCCACCGCTGGGTCCTGCGCGACATCCACGACGACCTGTACGCCCACGGCGCCGAAGGCCTCCTGTGGAGCCCGGACGGCAAGACTATCGCCACCCGCTTCGCGTTTCTCGGTGGACGCTCTGCGGACGGGAACGGCGACTTTGAGGACGTCTTCGGCGACAACGAGCTCTACGTCATCGACGTCGCGAGCAAGAAGGTCCGGGCGCTCAAGATGCCGAAGCACACCTGCGAAGGCCCGATCCGGGCGGAACTCCGGGCGCCGCAGAAGAAGAAGTAGAATCCGCGCGTGCCCGTCGACCCGCGCCTCATCGCTGAAGTCCGTTCGCTCCCGTACCCCGCCGTGTACGCAACGATCTGCGGCGACACGCTGTACGGGATCGACCCGATCGACGATGAGCTCGACGTACGCGGCTGCCACGTGATTCCGGCGCGCGAGATCGTCAAGCTGCGTGCGCCATCCGACTCGATCGCCGGCAGCGTGCATCGCGACGGGCTGGAGTTCGAATTCTGCTCGCACGACATCAAGAAGATCTGCCTGATGCTGCTCAAGAAGAACGGCTGCGTCATCGAACAGATCCTGTCGCCGCACATCGCGTTCACGACGCCGGAGCACGACGAGCTCAAGGAGATCGCGCCCCAGTGCGTCGCCCGCCACATGGCGCACCACTACCAAAGCCAGGCGCGCCTGCAATGGGACATCGCCGATCGCAGCCCGCGCGGCCTGCTCTACTCGTTCCGCCTCCTGCTCACCGGCATTCACCTGATGCGCTCCGGCGAACTCATTCCCGACCTTCCCGGACTCCGCGAATGTCACAAGGCGACCTGGCTCGACGACCTCGACCCGACCGTCCCGCGCGAGGAGCACCGCCCGCGCTACGAGTCACTCGTCGAGGAGATGGCGCTCACGACGCGTACCAGCCCCCTCCCCGCGGCCCCACCCGACCATGCGCGCGAACGGCTCGACGATTTGCTCGTGCGCGTCCGGATGCGGGAACCCGCCGCCTAAACGTCGTAATGCACCGACTCAAAGCCCTCCTTCTCGCCATTTTTCTGGGCTGCAGCGGAGGGGGTGGAGGGTCCGAGGGAACCGGGGGAGCGGCGCTGCCCGTCGAAGGCGTATCGCTCGAGTTCGGGACTGTCGCGCCCGGTACGCCCGTTCAGGGATCGGTCGTGCTGCGCAACGCGTTCGACGCCCAGCCGGCAACGATTACAGATCTGCGCGTTTCGTCGGCTCAGTTGACGATCGACGCGGGCGCGTTGAGCTTCCCGATCCGGATCGGAGCGGGTGAGACCTTCGCCGTTCCCGTGACGTGGACACCGGTGGATGAGGGCTTTTTCTCGGAAACGTTGCGGGTCGATACGGAGGGACACGTCCCGGTTTTCGTGGCGATTTCCGGGACCGTGTTCGAGCAGGAGCAGACCGTCGACTTCGGGCTCGTGCCGTTCCGCGGCGGCCGCGTGACGGACGAACTCGAGGTGGACGTACCGGCCAACGCGGTCAGCTTCGCAATCGAAGTGCTGGGAGGGAGCGTCGTGACGCCGACGGGCGGCGCCCTCTACCTCGAGAGTCTGATCGGCCCGAGCGGCAAGGTGTACGTCGACGCCACTGCGCCGTTCTCCGGGCCGTACAGCTTCGAGCGCAGCTGGCCGGCGGCGCAGCTCTTCGCCTTGGGCGGCGCTCCGTGGGTGCCGGTCAACCACACGCTGCTGCTGATGCCGAACACCGACAGCCCGGATGCGCAGTTGGAGCCGGGCGGCGGGCGCTACCGCTTCCGACTGTCGAACACGGGTGGATCGCTGACGAGTGCGCAGGTGCGCGTGATCATCGAGTCGCGCGCGAGCAGCTCGGCGACCGGGCGCGTTGACGTGAACGTGTTTCTGGCGAGCGGATTGATCGCGACTGCGCAGACCGCGCCCACCCACCCCCACCTGCAGTCGCTACTGTTGCGCACGAACGCCGTGCTGGGCCAGGCGCGACTCGCGCTGGGCGCCATCGACTACTACAAGCTCACCGATCCTCGCTTCGACGTGGGCGACGCGCTGAACCCCGGGCCGCTGTTCCGGCAGTCCGCCATGGCCAGCCGCGCGCGCTTGAATGTGTTCCTCGTGATGAGTGGGACGGGTGGCGTGGCAGGACTCTCGGGCGCGATTCCGGGGCCGCGCGCGCTGGGGAGCCCCATCGCCGGCGTGTTCGCCATTGGCAACGATGCGATCAACCCGAACGATCTCGGCACCGTACTCGCGCACGAGATCTGCCATTACCTCGGGCTCAATCACACACGGGAGGCGACCGGCAACGGGTTCCCGTGGACCTACGACAACATCGATGACACCTGCCCGGGCACCGCCTGCGTCGGCAGCCTCCCGCAGTACCTGATGGATGCGAACTTCAATCCGATCACGGCGACGCTTCTGACACCCGGCCAGATCGCCGTCATGCGCGGCCATCCGCTCGTCAACCTCGGCGCGGGCACCTCGCTCGCCCGCCGCACGATGGCCAGCGACAGCCCGCTGCTCGCCACCGCCCGCCTCGTGAACGCGGCCTGCGGCTGCCGAAACTAGCCGTCCAGCCCACGACCAGCATTCAACTCTTGGGTGGCGCACTCAGGCCTGGGATTCGCCGGCCCCGCCTCCCGCGATCTTCCCTAGCGTCTCGACGTGGTCGCGGAACGCGGCGCGTCCCGCGTCCGTGATGACAGCAGTCGTGCGCGGCTTGCGATCGACGAACTCCTTGCGCACCTCGACGTAGCCGCCTTCCTCGAGCTTGCGAAGGTGCACGCCGAGGTTGCCCTGCGTCAAACCGAGCAGCCCCTTGAGGTCGCTGAAGCTCGCATCGCCGCGCGTCATCAGCACCGAGATGATGCCGAGCCGCGCCTGTGAGAGCAGCAGCGGATCGAAGTTATGCTCCAAGCGCCGCTCCGTCGGGATCGCGGCGCATGCGTGCGACGCGGCGTTCCGCGATGACACCCGGGATGATCATGCCGAGCCCCATGAACGGGCCGAGGATGAACCCCGCGTATTCAACCTTCCACAACGCGAGCAGCGCGCCCGCACCGATGGCGATGCCCGCGATGAGGTACTCCCGCGTGTAGACCACGCCCACCATGTAGGCCATGTTGGCGTAGAGCAGGCCCCACACGACCGGGATGTACGCGGGGTGAATGAAGCCCGATGCGGGCCCCACCGCTGAGATCAGGATGCCGGGCCCGACGTTGGCCCAGACGATGAGCACGATCTGCTTCGAGACGAAGGTGTCCTCGCCCGCCAGCCGCGGACTCTTCGCGAGTCGCATCTCCGTCAGGAAGCTGCCGAGCGCGCCGATCAACAACGCACCTCCGCCGACCCACGCCATCGGCGCCGACGTTTCGCGCAACTGGAACCAGTTCATCAGCGGGTAGCACACCAGCACGATGGCGCCCCACAGGACGAAGTGAAATGCATGCGGATCCACCGTTGCCTGCGTGCGGCGCATGATGCCGGCAATGAAGTCGAGTTCGGAATGCGCTGCGTTGCGGTCCATGTCTACTCCTCCGCCGCGATCGCGATTGCGTTGCGCAGCTGATCGTCGCCGGGGTGGCGCTCCAGCCCGCGCTTCCACACCTCGCGCGCCTTCTTCATGTTGCCCCCCTGCTTGTACATGGTGCCGAGCCGCATGTAGACGAGCGCGTGGAACTCCTCCGGGTTTCCGGCCTCCTGCACGGTCATCAGTTCATGGAACTGCTCGATGACCTTCGGACGCAGCCCGACGAACTCCGGCGCCATCGAGTCGCCGAACGCCAGGCTATAGCGCGCCTCCCAGTGATTCGGCTCGAGCTTCAGCGCTTCGCGGTACGACTTCTTCGCTTCGTCCCACATGACGCCCTGCTCCGGCCCGCGCGGCGTGATGTACGCGGTCTTCGCGCCAAGCGCCGTGGCGAGCGCGCAATGCAGGTCGGCGTTGTCAGGATCGCCCTCGATCGCGACCCGCAGCTTCGCGATGGTCTGCTCGATCTCGTCGTGGTTGCGGCCAAGATACTCGTACATCGCGTCGACCTCACGGCGGCCGAAAGGCTTCGTGCCGATGCCCTCAAGCAGGTTCACGCGCGGCTCGCGCTCCTCGACCTCGATCAGGGACTCTTCCTCCCTCGGCTGCTCCGTGGCTGAGCGACGGGTCGTCGCCACCGGCTTGCGCACCGGCTCCGCCTCCATTCGTCGCTCCAATACGACGACTCGCTCCAAGAGCTCCCGCGGCACCTCGGCGCGCGGCGATTCCGCTCGACGCGGTGCCACCGGCTCCGCAGCCACCAGCTGGGCAACCCAACCACCCCCGAACCCTGCGGCGGCGGCCAAGACAATCTGAATCACGGTCTGGTTCATGCGCTCCTCCTTAAACTAGTCTGAATTATAGACCACGCGCCAGAAACGCAAGCCACAAAACCTAAACCATTAATTGACAACTACTTAGACGGAATCAGCCGAGCCTTCAGCTTGGCCGGATCGACGTCCAACGCCCGGAAAACCCGCTCCTTGTTCTCGGGGATCTCCTCGGCGCAGTGGTCGCAGCAGACGCGAATCCGGATGCCGTCGACGTCGAACCAGATGGGCGCCGACGGGTAGCACTTGTCTCCCGTCACCGGGCACTTCGTGTTGCGCAGGTCGATCACGGGCGGCACCCACTCGTACCCCAGCGGCTTGGCGACCTTGTCCCAGTGCTGCTTCACGCGCTTCGCGCACTTCCCGCAACACACCCGCACGCGCACTCCGTTCTCTTCGACGAAGCGCTTCGCCTCCGCCTCCTTGGAAGGCTTCACGGGGCACTTCTTGTTCTGCAGGTCGAGAACCGGCTTCTTGCCCTTCTCCTCGACCAGCGCGATCCCAAGCTTCCCGACGTACTTCTTCGCGTCCTTCCGAAACGTCTCGATGTTCTTGAAGTTGGCGAAGTGGACCCTCACCCCCATCCAGTCGTTGTGGAGTCCCTTCTTCACCTTCTTGCCGTCCACCGGATCGGTCGCGTTCTTCAGATCGAAGTGTCCGGGTACGACGACAGGCTCCGGGGCAGCAAAGAGGGATAGGTGCAGGAAAGGGAGGATCAGCAGGATGCGCAACATGATGTTTGTCCCGGACTATTTGAGCTCCGACCACTCCTGATTCTGCCTCAACTTCACGATCGTGCCGTGCGGGATGTAGCCGCGAATCGCCGCGCAGGCGTAGACCAGCACGTTCTTGCCCAGCACCGTGCCCGGGTTGAGGACCGAATTGCAGCCGGTCTGCGTGTCGTCTCCGAGCAGCGCCCCGAACTTGATCAGCCCGGTGTCGATCGTCTCGTCGCCAGACTTCAGGCGCACCGTCTTGTCCGCAGCGATCTTCCAGTTGGAGAGCTTCGTGCCCGCGCCCAGGTTGACGCGGTTGCCGAGCACGGAATCGCCGCAGTAGTTGTAGTGCGGCGCCATCGCCTCGTTGAGCAGCAGCGTGTTCTTCATCTCGCTCGCGTTGCCGATGATGCAGCCGTCGCCAGCCAGCACGTCGCCGCGAATGTACGCTCCGGTGCGGATCTGGCAGTTCTTGCCGATGATGGCGGGCCCGCGCACGTACGCGCCCGATTCCACCACCGTGCCCTCACCGATGGTCACGTTGCCGATGATGTGCGCGCCTTCCTCGACCGTGCCCCGCACATCCATCTCCGCCCGTGCGCGCACGTATTCGGCGATGTTGTTCAGCACGTCCCAAGCGCGCTCGCACCCGTCGAAAACCGCGGCATGCTCGAAATCGGAAAGGTCAAAGAACTGATCGACCGCAAAGCTCATGACCAATCTCCCAGCATGCGTGCGCCGCGCTCGGTGCGCTCGAATCCGTCATCGACGGAGCGAATGACCTTCTCCTTGTGCTCCAACTCCAGCAGCAGGCGTTCACGATTCACACCGTCCGGAATCGGCAGCGCGTCCTCAGCCATCGCGCCACTGGCGAGCGCTTCGAGGATCGCGCGCTCCGCCTGCGCCATCGCATGGCCGTGGTCTTTCATGTTCGCGGAGAGAAACAGCAGGGCCGCCTCGCCCATCGCGACGAGCGCGTCCTGGTCCTCGACCGAACCGCGCACGTTGACGCCGGTCTTCTCCTCGGTGCCGGAGTTGCGCACGAACACACCGCCGCGTTGCGAACCGTCGTCCGCGTCCACGGCGAGATAGAGCATGTCGGGCTCGGCTTCGTGCACCACGCGGCGAACCGGACCGAGCGTGCAGGTGGCCTCGATCGCCTCGGCGACGCCGGTGAACACGTCGCTGTCGGCCACCAATGCCGACTTGTCGGTGTAATAGACGTAGAACGTTCGCTTGAAGCCCGGCTCGAACGGCCGGTGCGCCTCCGCGGGCGTCAGGCCGCGTGTGGACACGAACGTATTGAGCGCGCTCTTCAGCCCGTTGCCGGTGAAGATCACGCGTTCGTTGCCGGCTGCGTCATCGAGCGTGCCTTTCGAGATGTTGTGGCCGGTCTCCTCGCTGCCGATGCCGTACGTGTCGGGGTGCTCTGCAGCCTGCTGCAGAACCCACTTGTCGCCAACCGCCGTCAGGCGCGGCTCGTATCCGAGGGTGCCGGCATAGCGCGCGGCGTTCAGGTCGCTCTCGACCGTATTCACGTACAGCGTCCCGGGAGCCGGCGGCATGTGGAACTTCGCCTGGTGCACGGCCGTCTCATCGCCGCTCAGGACGAGCACGCGATCATTCGCCTCGTCGTAGTCGAGCCGATAGAAGCGATCGCCGTCGGCGTCGAACACGGCCGCCTTGCCCTTGCGCGCGAACACTTCCTGAACCGCGCGATGGTTGGCGTAGCGCTTCTCCCCGCGCTCGATGACGGTGTGCCCCTCGAGGTCGGCCACGCCGCTGTCCTTGTTGACCTGGCCACCCGCGACGTCGGCGTTCACCTCGATCACTTCGCCACCGTGCAGCGAGCGGAAGACCTCGGCCGCGACATTCGACATCGCGCCGTTGGCGGCATCGACGATCAACGGAAAGTCGCCCAGCGTTTCCCCCTCGGGCAGCCACGAGTTGCGCGGATCGAGATGGAAACGCGAGAAGACCTCCACGGCGGAGTCGTGCGCTTGTTCGACGCCGCCCGTTTCGGCCAACGGCACCAAATCTCGCGCGTAATCCAGATCGAGCACGCGTTGCGTGAGCTGCCGGTCGTCGTCGGGGAACAGCTTGAGCGCGTGCGGACCGCGGAAGATCTTGATGCCGTTCTGATCGCGGAAGTTGTGGCTCGCCGTGATCATGAACGCTGCCGGCGCTCCGCGCCACACCTGGTAGATCGCGACGCCTGGTGTCGGGCATACGCCGAGCACGACCGCCTTTGCACCCGCCTTGCGGATGCCGCGCGTCGCCGCGTCCGTGAACAGTCCCGCGGGATCGCGCGGGTCCCACCCGATCACGATTTCCGAGCGGTTCTCCAGCGACGTGACGAACGCGTAGACGTACAGCTCCATGAACTGCTCGGTAATCACGCCCTTCTGCAGGAACGCTTCCAGCGGCGTCAAGCCGGCCAGGCGCGCGTCGGTCGAGGGCAGGACCGGACGGCGAATGCCATCGGTCCCTTGCAGACGGTCAATCGGCGCGGACATACGCAGTTCCTTCGATCTCGATCAGCGAACCGGGCTCGAACAACTCCGCGACGCCGAGCAGCGCCATGGCGGGGAAGTGGCGGCCGAGGCGCTCGCGGTAAGCCCCCCCAAGCGCCTTGAGGTTGGCGCGGTAGGCGGGGACGTCGGTTGTGAAGATGCGGAGGTTGGCGATGTCGGCGACGTCGCCGCCCGCCGCGCGCAGCGCTACGAGAAGGTTGTCGAGCGCCAACGAGAACTGCGCGACTATGTCACCGGGGGCGGTGACGCGGCCGTCAGAGTCGCAGCCGATCTGGCCCGCGAGCACGATGGCCTTTCCTTCTCCGACGGCGGCGTGCGAAAAGCCGATCGGCGGCGACAGTTCGTCGGGATTGACGAGGCGTACGGGCATGAGTCTCACTCTCCGCGGCGAATGGCCGCAAGGACGCGACAGTACTCGGCGATGTCGCGCACCTGGATGCACGCGACGTCCTTGTTGGCGGCTTCCCACACCGTCTCGGAGCCCTCGTACGCGAAGAAGAGCGAACCTTCCATCGTGAACGGAGCGAGCCCGAGGTGGGCGACCACCGTGTCCGGCGCGTTGAACATCTCCTGCGCCAGCGCGTGCGCGGCGCGCTCGGGTCCGAACTCGCCCTTGGCCACGCGTTCGGTCGTGAATCCGAACGTCGCGGGCCCGCGCACCTCGATGAATCGATCGCAGGCGATGGCGAAGCCTTGCGCCGCCGCCTGCAACTCGCGAGGCTCGACGGGTCGTGCCTTGCGTTCGCCCTCGACGCGGAAGCGGCCCGACGGCAAGCGCACGATGCGTACCGAGCGACTGGCGAAGGGGCCGGACAGCGCGCGTCGGAGCGCCTCCAAATCCGAGGGCGCCTCGTCAAGAACGATCGCGTGCTCCCCCTCGTCGGCGTAGATCGCGGCCCCGCCCGCATCGCGCAACCCATGCATGAGTTCGCGGCCGCGCAGAGGCTCGCCCAAGCCCGGTGACTCGAAGGTCACTTCCTGGCGACCGCTGGACACGCACGGGGACATCGAGAGACACCAGCTGCGGGCCGCCGCGCCAGCGAACAGAGCCACGGCGAACGCCTCCATCTCGGCGCGACTCGGCGGATAGATGTGCAGCGTCGCGCCACCGGTCAGCGCGCTGACCAACCCGCCCTCGGCGATCACATGCAGATAGGGCGCGTGACGGACCGACGCGCGCGCGACCGGCAGCGTGTCGGCCGAAAGGACCGCCAGTGCGGCCCCGGGCGCACGCGCGATGCCCGCCGTTTCGTGGTCGAACGCGATCTGCCCCCAGATGGGCATCTCGAACGTGGCCAGCAGCGGGGCGTGGAGCAAATCGAGTCCGTTTTCGGACGCGATCGCCTTGGTCTCCTTGACCTTGCGTTGTAGCCGGGATTCGGGCGGGCGATTTTGCTCCCCCGATCCGTATGCGATGGCTCCCGGCATTGCTCTTAGGTTCGGCACTCGCGGCCGATTTGGCAAGCCTCCGCCCTATTTCTCCCAGACGTAGAAGCCCTCGCCGGACTTTCGGCCGAGCTTGCCGTCCGCCACCATCTTGCGGAGCAGCTCCGGCGGGCGGAAATGCGGCGCGTCCAGGGCCTCGGCGAGGTGATCCCCGATCGCCATGCGGACGTCGCAGCCGACGAGGTCGGTCAAGCGCAGCGGCCCCATCGGATGGCCGTAGCCGAAAACCATGGCGCGGTCGATGTCTTCGGGCGACGCAACCTCCTGCTCGACCATGCGGATGGCCTCCATGGCGATACAGATACCGAGCCGCGAACTCGCGAATCCCGGCGCGTCGCGCACGGTGATGACCTCCTTGCCGAGGCGCTCCCCGAAGGCGCGGACCGCGTCGGTCGTGGCGTCGGCCGTCTGCTTGCCCACCACCAGCTCCAGCAGCTTCATGAGCGGCACCGGGTTGAAGAAGTGCATGCCGACGATCCGGTCCGCGGCGGGATTGCCCTCGGCGATATCGCTGATCGGCAGCGAAGAGGTGTTCGTCGCGAGAATGGCGTGGTCCGGGGCCGCCGCCGCGATCTGCTCGAAGATGCTGCGCTTGAGGGCGATCTTCTCGGGCGCCGCCTCGATGATCAGGTCGGTCCCCGTGGCGGCCACGGCGAGGTCCGACACCGCGCGGATGCGACCCAGCGCCGCTTCGCGATCGGCCGGATCGACCTTGCCGCGATCGACGCCCTTCTGCAGGAACTTCCCGATGCCGTCGCGCCCCTTCGTCGCCAGCTCGTCGGTCACGTCGTAAAGCGCGACGTTGCAACCCACCTGCGCACAAACCTGGGCGATACCGGCACCCATCGTGCCCGCACCGAGAACGGCAACCGATTCGATCGTCATGCCGCCGAGTCTACTGTCGGGCGGCGGCGAAGTCTCGCGCTTGGGCGCTCAGCGCCGCTCGTAGGCGCCGTCGTGCTGCTTGGCCAGGTCCCGGAGAAGCCGCGACTCGTGGCCCAGCGCGATGCAGTGGATCCGGACGCGACGCACGCGGTTCAGGGCCGCCACAGCATCCAGCATTTCCTGGTAGCCCTGGAACTTCCCCGTCGGCGACCCGTCCGACAACAGGAACACCGCCTCGACGTTCGGGTCGGAGAGCGCCAAGGCCAGTGCGTCGTACATGTCGGTCGCACCCTCAGGCACGATGTCGTCGAGGAAGCCCTTGATGGCGCGACGGTTCTTGCGATTGAGGGGCAGCAATCCGTTGCGCCACTCGCGCGCGCCCGTCCCGAAGACGACGACGTTCGCGTCGGTGCCCAGCGGAAGACCGTCGACGGTGCGCAACAGCTCCAGCTTCGCGCGTTCGAGCCGTGTGCTGTTGTCGGTCCGGTCGCGCGCCGACATGGATCCCGAACGATCGAGCACGAAGACGATGCGGCTGGACCGCACGGGAATGCCGTAAAACGAGACCGTCTTGGTTCCTGGCTTGAGCACGGACTTGCCGAGGGGGTTCTTCGAGCGCGGCGGCAGCGCGGGAACCGCGAACCGCTCGCCCTGCTTCTCCCACCACTTGCGCCACCGCGTTCCGTCGCGGCCGAGATTGATCCCGGTCAACCCGAACAGCGCTTCCGCCATCGCCGCCTGGACGCGGCCGTTGTCCTCCCGCTCGAGTGCCCGGATGAGCGGCTCGATGGCACTGCCAACGCGCTGCTCGCCGAGCGCCTCCCCCGCGCTCAGGCGCACCTGCCAAACGCGGTGACGCAAGCAGCGCGCGATCGCGTCGGCGAGGTCCTCGTAGCGCCCGGGCTCGAGCGCACGCAACACGAGCACTCGCGCCTCCCAGTCGCTCCATCCCAACACCTCGATCAGCGCCGCGCGCACGGCAGCCAGATGTTGACCGCGCTCGACCAGCGTATCGATCGCGTCGCGGCGTTCGCCCGGGCCCTCGGCATCGCGGATCGGAAGGACCAACGGCTTGACGACCCGAGGATGGGAGTGCTGCAGCGATGCGCGCGCCAGTGCGGCAGCGAGGACGGGGTCTTCCTCCCGCGACAGGCGCCCGATGATCGCCGAGCCTGCCGCCTTGGTCGGGATGCCCGCGAGAATCTCGATGGCAAGCGATCGCTCCTGCGCGCGCTTGCTGGAGAGGAGCTTCGCGATCACGCGCACGGAATCGTCCTGGCGATGGCGCGCAAGCAGCCCGCGCGCCTCGCGTGCCGCGGCTTCATTCCGAATCGAGAGATCGAGAACCCGCTCGACCGAGATCCGGTCGCCCGCCGCGGCCAGCGTCGTGGCGACGACTCGCGCTGTTGCGTTGCTCAACCCGGGCTCCAGCGCGACCGTCTGGGCCAGCGCGACGGCCTCCGGCCGCCCGAGAATGAACAGGTCGCGCAAGGCCAGAGCGCGCAGCTCGGGTGACTTCGATTGCGCAGCGGCAAGCACGGTCTCAACCGACGGCGCGTCGCGCCCGAACTCGCGCGCCATGGAATAGACGGCGAAGCGGCTTTCCTCGTTCTTGAGACGGGCAATCGCGGGATCGAGCATCCGCGGCGCTACGCACGCGAGGTACTTCGCAGCTGCACGCACCACCGCGGTCGACTCGTCGTCGCGCAGCAGACCGGCGAGAATCAGATCCCGCCCGACCACCCCAGCGCCATGCATCGCCTCGAGAGCTGCCAAGCGCAGCACCGGGTCGCGCCCGGTCGTGATCTGCCTCTCCAGAAACGTCGCGTACTGCGCGTACGGCCGGTAGCCCAGTGACCGCAACGCCGCCGCGCGGAACCAGATCGGTCGCTGCTCGTCCTGGGCAAGTGCCAACAGGAACGCTCCGGCATCCTCACGCCCGATCCGACCGATCGAGCGCAACGTGCCAACCTTGTTCTCGACCGTTTCCAGCGCACGCTTGTACTTGTCGAGATCTCCGCCCGGGTCATCGGCGGCAACGCCGGACGGTGGCGCGGCCAACTTCGACAGACGACGGGCGGGCTCCGACGGCACGACCTTGACCGGCACGAACTCCACCACGTCACCGCCCGGCGCCAGAGGGTCGCATCGAAGCGCCGCCGCCCCCATCGGAAACGACTCCCGAATCCCGATGCGCTCGTGGGAGCCGACAAAGCGCTGTAGCCGGCCGTCACCGTCGCGATCGATCACCACCGCATCGTGCCGGGTGCTGTTGAAGCGCAAGTCGAAGTCGCCGTCGAGCAGCACGAACGCCCGCAGCCGACCGTCCAGTTCAACATCCCCGGCGCGATCGAGCGCGTGCGCGAATCGCAGGACGCCCTGGACCAGCGAGAAGCTCACCGGGACGGTCTGCTCGACGCCCGCGCGCCCGATGGGCAGCTTCACATTGAGGCTGAACTCGACTCCCGCACCCGTCTCCCGCGCCTTGACCCACTCCCGGCGCTCGAAACGCCCGTCAAAGTCCCGGTCAAACCAGAGCATCTGGGGCGACACCGCCACCCGCGTCCGGCGCCCGGCAAGCTGAAAGGCGGCGTAACGCACCGGCGGCGACACGCTGAGGGGAAAGGCGCCACCGGTCGGGGCGTCCGTCAATTCCAGCACCCTCGTCGGCGGGCGCATCTGCCCCACGACCGCCCATCGGGTGT
>Ga0070729_10002034_pt1 | contig 27620 bp, 22 predicted proteins | sample tdDd472_FD_66725 | JGI IMG/M metagenome (GOLD analysis project Ga0070729, IMG submission 66725) | Marine sediment microbial communities from the Atlantic coast under amendment with organic carbon and nitrate - tdDd47.2 | ecosystem: Environmental > Aquatic > Marine > Coastal > Sediment | place...
TTTTATAAAGGTTGAGTACTCAGCCATCAAGAAATTTTTTGTGGTGAGTCGAAAACGGTTATCTTTCATTTCGATTATATATGTCAATTTTACAGCAGCTAATAGATTATCTTCTTTTGGTTCTAAGACAACAGTTCCAATAATTTTTCCATACTCTTCGTTAATATAATCAGTATATATTTCCAGATTATTATAAGAAATAGCTAACCATTGGGAGATGAGTTGAAATGAATCCTGCTTATTAAAATCATGTTCAATCACATGTCTGAATATAGGTATTTCGGTTTTTTTTAATGTATCTAATTTTTTTGAGGAGTGAGAGGATGAAGAATTATTAGTTGATTTTAATCCTGTTGGCTTGGTTGAAGAACAATTAATATTAATTATCATACTTATTAAACAAAGAAATAAAATTTTTACTTTATTCATAAACCATCCTTTATCTAAATACACTAAGATATTATTTAGTATTACTAGATAATTATAAGTTATTGTAAAGAAAGTTTCAATAAAAAAATCAGTTTTATTAAAAAGGATTGAGTGTTGGATTAAATTTCTCTTTCAAAATGTATCATTTTCCAAAAGAGTAATTATATAGCGATTCTGTATTGAATTTGAGTATTTATTCTAGGCTGTTTTTTTATTAATTTGTTTATTATCAATATAATCCAGAATTTCTCAGAAAAATAGTGTATCTTTATAGTTGGTTTAAACCATTTTTGATTTCAATCAGTTAGTACTCTATTTTGCTGCTTAAAAAATATAATCTTTCACTCCAGCAAATGATTTCTCATTGAATTACGGATTGTCGAACCGGTATTAATTATTTTAAAAGCAAAAAAGCAGAGGAAAACTTATGAATAAACTAATCTTAGGAGTTGTCGGAACTTCAAGAAAAGAAGATGAAAAACGTGTCCCCATTCATCCGGATCATCTATCACGGCTTCCAGAAGACATTAGGAAACAATTAATTTTTGAAAAGGGATATGGTACACCTTTTGGCATAGATGATGATTTTTTTATTTCTCAAACTGGAGGCGTAGCATCTCGTCATGAATTATTATCTGAAATTGGCTCAGTTATTATTGCTAAACCGATGTTAGCTGATTTACAAGAAATACGTGAAGGAGGTTTTATTTGGGGATATCCGCATTGTGCGCAGCAAGGTGACATCACCCAAACTGCAATAGATCGAAAATTAACGCTCATAGCCTTTGAAGACATGTTTGTTTGGTCTCCTGACGGACATGTAGGTAGACATACATTTTACAAGAATAATGAAATGGCTGGTTATTGTGCAGTTATTCATGCATTACAATTAAGGGGCATTGATGGCCACTATGGAAACCAGCGTAAAGTAATTATTTTTAGTTTTGGAGCAGTTAGTCGAGGTGCTATTTATGCACTCAAATCTCATGGTTTCAGAGATATTACAATTTGTATTCAAAGACCTGATCATGAGGTACGTGAAGAAATTTTAGATGTTCATTATGTTCGTATTCGTGAAGGTAATAAAGGAGAGGCCAGGATGGTAACTATAGAACATGATGGCACAGTTCGACCTTTATCCGATTTAATTAGTGAATCTGAAATCATCATTAATGGCACCTATCAGGATACAGACAATCCGATTAATTTTGTAATAGAAGATGAAAAAGATACTTTGAAACCAGGAAGTTTAATTATTGATGTTAGTTGCGACGAAGGAATGGGATTCTATTTTGCTAAACCAACAACGTTTAAAAAACCAATTCTGAATATCGATAATATCGACTATTATGCAGTTGATCATACACCTAGTTATTTATGGGAGAGCGCTTCAAGGTCAATATCTGCTGCACTAATTGTTTATTTACAAGTAATATTAGAAGGTCATAAAAGTTGGATGAAAAATGTTACAATTCAAAAGGCTATAAATGTCGATAAGGGCGTGATTAAAAAAGAATCAGTCTTAACTTTCCAGAACCGTATGTCGAATTATCCACATGATTTTATAAAAAGTTAAAAGTTAGAATTTGAGTGTATAAATAATTTTGTGTAAATGGCATTTTCATTTACACAAAATATTTTCACACTCTAGGGTCTAAAGTTATTATTTTTCACTACATTTTCACAAACAGTTTTTGTTTCTTCTCAAAGTTAGCTAAAATGAGTTAAACTCTTTTAAGGAAACTAATTAAACTGATGAGAACTATTTTAATTTCATTCATAATTTTTTCTAAAATCGCTGTACGAATTTCAAAAATTATCATAAATATTCCGATAATAGGACCAATATCCATTATTCCTTCTTGTGTAGGCGGCTAAGGAAATGTATAATGATTTACTGTAATAATTGTCAAGCCTAAAAGTACACAGATGTTAGCCGCTTTTTTGAAATTTTATCCTTTATTGGAATTTTACGTAAATTGACCATACTAATAAACATAGAAAAAAAGATCCAAATAATATAAGTACAATACCAATTATAGAAGCAAATAAACCCTTAAAATATTTTTTATATGTAAATGGTATACGAACTTCTTTGATTCTAAATATTAGCCAACCATTTAATAATCCGTACACTCCTGCCATAAATAACATTAAGTATGGAAAAAATCTAAAATTGTAGAACATGCTAATCCTTTTTTAACATTTGTTTTAAATTTAAAGTAAACTGATTTTGTGGATTTATCTCTATAGATTTATTAAGATTTTCTTTTGCTAAATCAATATTTCCCATACTTATATATGCTCTTGCTAAAAATGCATAAGCTTGATCAGAATCAGGATGAATCTTGATACAATATTTCAGAATATTGATTGCATTTTCAAAATCTCCTCTTTTAGCCAATTGATCCATTGTAGGAAAAATGACTTCCCATTCACTTATTTCGGGTCTATAACCAAATTTACTTTCCAGATTATCGTAATGGTTTCTCAACTTTTCACTAATTGGTTTATCTAGTTTATCAGGCAAAACAAAAGCCCAATCTTGGTATAGTTTTGTTATTCCTGTTTGATAATTAATTACAATATTTGAGATATGGTTTTCGCCATTATGAATATCACAATAAAAATCAACCTTATCATTTATCTTACTTGATAATTTTTTCTTAAATAAGTTAAATGCACTAGTATCTGTGTCGTCAAGAGAACCAGTGGAAGAATATAAATAAGTATAGGCAGAAATATTAAAATCTGAATCAATATTATCAACCAATTCAAGTATTGTTTCAATTGGACCAGGACTACCGGCTATGTATGCATTAAAGAGATTAGGTCTCGAAATCATTGAATAAATAACAAAATTTCCGCCTAGTGAATGGCCCGATAATGCTTTGAAAGAATTAGTCTTATAATTACTCTCTATAAATGGTATTACTTCCTTATTAATAAACTCCAGATATTTTTTTGCTCCTTTTTCAGGGAATAAGTTGTAATTCCTATTATCACTAGATAACCCAACAACGATGCTTTGAGGAACCTTATTATTTAGGCTATGTAACCGCAGTAAATCAAAGTAGATATTTGAAGTAGTTGGAGCATCAGTCAAATAGTGAACTGGGTAAGTTTTGGTCGTATCTTTATCATAGTCGTTTGGCAAATATATGAACAAAATTCTATCTGAATTGAGAACTTCTGATTTTAAAATTTTCTTTTCTGCATTATAAAAGTCATCAGGAAAATCCTGACCATTTACTTGCATTATTACTACAATTGATAAAACTATTATCTTAATAAGTCTACTCATATCATTTTCCTTTTGTTGTTATGCATAATGTTCAAATATTACTGCAACGTTTATATAAGAATAGTATGGGATTTAACGTACCAATTTTCGATTTTACAATCAAAATTAAGCCTCCAATTATAAAGCGCTTGTTATAGGTAAAGTTCACAAGTTCTCCGATGAGTCGGATTACTAAAAATAATCCTCCAGTTGTGCCCCGATATTGATATAAGAACTCTCATGGATTTGAATTTGGAACCTTTTCATTTGGTGTTGCTTCAAATTGAATTTTGCAACTCGTATCAGGAGATAACAATTTATGAGGTGTATATATAAAAACCATAAAACTTGAACAAACAATAATAAGTCTCAAAAAGCTTTTCCCTTTTGATTTTAAAAAATATAATAACAGGAAACTTGCTACATTAATGCCTATTATAATTATGGAATATAATGGAATGTAACGCATGGTAACAGGAAAAATAAATGTCGTAAGGCTCAAACATGCCAAAATAACCTGCATCGTACTAATCCATAATAATAAGCCGTTTATTTTTTTGTGAAACAGTGCTTTTAGGTAAATAAGTCCGGTTATTGAAATAATTAGCCATGAGAATAACATAACAGGCATTACATGCTGACCGCTAAAGGCAAAGTTTAACCAAAGAAATCGGTTTAAATAGCCTATCAAAAAAAGTACAAATCCAATAGAAGAAAGAATTACTATTGTTTTTTTGAATTTCAGGTTGATTTCAGAGTTAAAAAGTAAACTATAACGGAAAAGTAAAACGGAAATTAAAATAAAAGCCACCAGTCCTATCCAATCAGCCTGCCCCCAACGAAATATCCAACTGCCCAGGTAAAACAAAAGACTTACATAAATAATAAATGAATTAATGAAAGCACTGAAATTGAGAATAATGGTAAAGTTTTTTTTAATTTTTCTAATTTCTTTTCGCTGGTATAGATGGGAGGATTGGTTAAGCGCATCTTCAAATGAACTTCCGTTTTCCATAAATTGTTCAATTCTACAACAAACATGGTCTAGTAACTCATTGGAAAAAGCAAAAGATTTTAAATTTTGCTCGTTGATATTCTTACTAATGATGTCAATTTGCGAATTGTTCAATTTATGCATGAATTAGTCCGTCATCATCAAGTAATTGATTTAGAGTCGAAATAAACTCTTTAATTTCAAGAACTTTGTTCTCTTTTTCCTTTACTCCATCTTCGGTAAGTATATAGTATTTCCTAACTCTTTTTCCAATCGTCTCACTTTCCGAATAAATTAAACCTTCCGATTCTAATTTATGTAGGATTGGATATAGACTACCAAATGTGAGTTTTATTTTTCCATCAGATTTTTTCTCAATAGTTTGCATTAGTTCGTATCCATACATCTTATTATACTCTGCTAGTAGCTGCAAAACTATGGTTCTAATAGTTCCTTTAAATAATTCTTTTGCAATCATACACCAAATATATATCGCTTTCCAATATATTGCAAATAAATATATCTAATTCCGATATAATGATTACTTTTTTTATCTGAAAAAAGTATAGACTTTTTCCTACTCATCTATAATGTTGTACCTTGCTGCTATTCAGTTTTTATATAAAAATATCCTCAAACAGAAAATTGATTTTGATTTCAAAATCAAAATGAGAAAAGAAGAAAAACTACCAGAAGTTCTTTCAGTGGACGAAGTCTGGTCGTTGATTTCAAGCATTATTAATCTAAAGCACAAAACCATTATTTCTATGATTTATGGATGTGGTCTAAGAATATCAGAAGTCGTTAATATTAAGTTATCTGACATTGATCGTAAAAGGAATTTGTTAAGAGTTGAAATGGCGAAAGGAAATAAAGAGAGATATGTTATACTATCTCAAAATCATATTGATTTGATTACCAAATACTACAATCATTATAAACCGAAAATATTTTTATTTGAAGGTCAGGATGGTTTAAGCAAATATTCAACTAGAAGTATTCAATCAATATTCAGGACAGCAAAGAAAAAATCCGGCATCAGCAAAAAAGCAACTGTTCATACTCTTTGTCACAGTTTTGCCACTCATCTATTGGACAATGGAACTGATATCCGATACATACAGGAACTTCTGGGACACAAAAACCTGGCAACTACCCAGATTTATACTCATATCAGCACTTATAATTTAAGCAAAGTAAAAAGCCCATTGGAAAATATAAATCTTTCATGACTTCCAAAATCGATTCCTTCGAAAGCGTATTATAATTTTACGCCACACTATACAACAATTTTGACAAATTCATTTTTCCTGGTAAATCAGCAATATTTACATTTTCATCAGACTCAGTTTGTTGATCATAGAACATTCTAATGTAAGATTCTCCATCATCATTTTTTATTGTAAATTCTCAACTTAGATCTAATTAACTTCCCTGATTCCTTCAGGTCTTCATCTTCCCAGTTACCGTCATCAGCAGCACTTGGATAAAGCACAGAACAGGTTTCGTTTTTGTCTGCAATAGACCATGTGATCCAACTGATCTTATTTTCTTCCATCCAGTTGATCCAGGCATCAAATTCATCTTCATCAATCGGTCCATCGCCATCAGCTCCCATTCCGGCACATTCGGATACAAAAATTGGAATTCCTTTACCCAAAGCATAATCACCACGTTCACGAAGCCATTTTTTATGTGTTCCTGCATAGAAATGTAATGTGTACATGATATTGTCAAAACCTTCGATTGGATCGTCGGCAACAATATGAATATCCTGATCCCAATGTGGGTTTCCAACGAGAATAATGTTGTCTGGATCATGCTTACGGATGGCTGAGATTACTGCCGTGGAATACTCTTTCAATTCTGTCCATGAATCTTCAACTGGTTCATTGTAGATTTCGTAAATAACATTTGGATATTTGCCATATTTTTTTGCCATCATTTCAAAGAATTCAGCAGCTTCCTCTGTAAATATATGATGTGAGTGCCAATCGATTATTACATAAATATCATTTTTAATAGCACCTTCAACCACTGCTTCAATTTTATCAAGAGTGAGTTCCGGATTTTGAAAGTAAGCACTGTCACTATGTTCTGTAACTCCCATTACTGCTCTCACAACATTGACATTCCAGTCATCTTTGAGCCATTTCACAGTACTTTCGTTGTAAAATCTTGGCCACCAGTTGTGCCAACCAAAACTCATTCCACGAAGCATAACATCTTCGCCTTTTTCGTTCACTAGTTGAGTACCCTTGACACTCAGTTGTCCGTTCTCACCAACAAATCCTGATTGACATGAGGTCAGGAGAATAAATATCAATATAAATAAAGTTATTAGTAGTTTTTTCATTTTCTCATCCTTCTATTTTTAAATCACAAAATTCAAAATCCTAATCTCAAATAAATTCCAGAAAACAATTTTCTAAATTTCAAACACATTCTATCTGAGTGGTTTGGAATTTCAGTAGTATTGTTTAATTGTTTATTGATCATTGTTAATTGTCCAAAAGTTCATCTACAGCCAATACCAAAAACATATACGGCATCGATCCACCACCTATCATGTATTCTGTCTGTTGCCACATAAATGGCCAATCTTTCATTTCTGGAAAATCAGGTCTAATAAGATTTGTACCTGATGCCACGCCACCGGGATAACCTGCAAAATCAGCACGAGTTACGCCATATGCGATACTTTGTGAATTGGTGCCAACATTTGTTGCAAAGGAATTTGTGTTCATTCCCGGATGACAACCGAGAACAAAGTTCAAAGCATTGAAAATCGGTTCTGGTGTAAAAATTTCAGGCCATTGCTTGTGGAGAAAATAGTAATTCACGCCAAAGGATTGGATGGACCAGCCTGCTCCCCAAATTCCTGGTGTATAGGGAATACCAAAAGGATTATCAATTTCTTTCAGTATTTTTGGTTTTGCATCAACCATCATTTTATTCATTTTTTTATGGAATTTATTGTTTTTGATATATGGCATTACTCTGGCAAAATCGGCTGCTGTACGAGTAAGGAATCTTGGATCTTCTGGCATCAATTTTATCAATTGTTTTTCATAGGATTTATCACCTGTTGCGATCAGTAATTCCACTAAACTTTTGATTTTTCCGTCAGCACTTCTGCGGTCTTTAGCATCTTTGTTGTCCTGCCATAGTTTTTTTGCCACCTTAAGACATTCATCGGCCAATTCATCATTATATCCACGTAAAACCCTTGAAGCAGCTGCCAATCCATATACTCCATTCAACTGACGTCGGGAACCTTTGTCCAAAAAAATCATTCGATCATCAAGATCAGGTATATGTTCCTCGATCATATCATAATTCATCTGTGGACTGAATTTTTCAGAATATTTGTTAGAGATCTTCATGTACCAAAGGCCATCCATATCAGATTTTACTTCGCCATCGAAAACTTCATTATCCGTCATGGAACCTGCATCACCAAGCATTACATATTGACGAATTGTCGGGCAGATGATACCGCGATACATTTTTCCAAATTGATGATAACCACCTAAAATAGAAAGCAGTCCGTGTTCAATCTGTTGTAATGCATCAGACTTGCCGTCAGGACGATGTATTTCTGTGATTTTTTTCTCCTGATTTATAGTCGTCTGGTCGTAATCAATGCCAAATTCTTCAACCGCCAAAGCGAGGTAGTAGATTGTTGCCAACTGGGATTCCGAGCGGAGATCATAATCACCTGCATCATGCCAGGCCCCCTGATCCAGTTCTTCTACATGCTGATATTCTTCGAATCCTTCTGGTACTTCTTTGTGTGCATAGCCATCAAAATGATCTATGTTTCCTGGAGCCATGAGTGCATCATCCATGTGACAGCGGTCATGCCAGACACGGTATTTCTCGAAGACTTTCATGTGGCACATTTGCACTGGAAGGAAATATTCCAATACCGGTTGCCAGACACCATTTTTGTAAATTTTATCATCTATGCGAAAAACATTGGACTGGTTGTCATCACATTCCACAACGTAAAGTCCGGATTTGGTGATTTTACTGAAATCTGCCTTGAAGTAATTATATCTCAGGAATTCACCATCAAATGTTGTTGGATCAATTGTCATCACTTCTTCAAATCCACCGGTTTCTGACAATCTTTTTACAGCAATGGTTTTTAGGCTTGTGATTTCTTTTCCTGTTTCAATGATAGCAATTTTTTCCTGTAATGAATGGTAACCCAGTTGTGATGTATGGACAACTGGTCCATATTTCCAATCTTCAATTACATTTGGAGTGATTGTCCATTCTATTACCTTTTTAGTTTCATTGGAATTGATATTTTCTCTGACAACATACCAACCATTGTTGTGTTTTACACGACCATCAATAAGCATGATCTCGCCGGATTTGGATTCAATGATCATTGTTTGCATAGGGGTTTCAGGTGCTAGTGTCAATTGTTTGCCTACTGCCATTGGTTTTGCTTCAAATTCTCCTTCAGCATCTATTTCTGTACCAGTATTTGCATATCTTGGGAAGGTATTTGGTTGATCATCCATGTAATAACTTTTACCAAAAAGATCAGCAGGGAAGAGTTCTAAATTAAATCCAACTTTACCTATCCATTCTTTTGGTAAAGATTCTTTTAAATCCACTGAAACTTTGAGGGATTTTCCAACTGCTTCCATTTTTATATCATAAACCAAATTGATTTCAGGATAAATCGTCGGATTAAAATCAGGTGTCATCCTGGATGAGTCTGGATATTGCAGTGTTACGATAATACAATTTTTATCTTTCAGTACTTCTGTATTGAGGAGTTTTGGAACTGGTTGGAACTGTCCTGGGGTTGGTTGTAAAAAGAGATTGCCATTGGTTGCCACACGGTTTCCATGCTGGATGATGTCGATGCCACCCTGATGTCCTTCGGGATACAAGGCGGTAAATGCAAAAATACTCAATCCTTGCATATCAAAGTATTTTTTGTCATTGATTTGTAGTTTATTTCCAGCAAAAAGATTGTTGATGATCAATAGAATGAAAATTATTGTTAAATTTTTTTTCATTTCAACGTCCTCATTTCACATCATTTCCGGAAATTTTACTTTACGGAATAGCTATAATTATTTCATTTTTCAAACATTTCTCTCTAACAATTCTTCATCTAAATAAAATCCTTTATAATATACTCCAAAGGTTTCTTTATTTTTACCAGACAATATAATCTTCCCAACCTGGTTTCAATTTTTTGATCAATTGTGTTAGAGCCTGATGGAAATATTCATCGGTTTTTTTTGACCATGGTAACCATCCAATAATATTTTTTAAGACTAGTTTTGTGTCATCTTCCAATGCGTCAAGTACATTCAAAGCATGCAATTGAATTTTTGGATTATCGTTTTCCATTTCCTGAACAAGTAAATTCAGTGATTTCTTTTTGTAGCCCATTCTGCAAAGTGCTTCACAAGCAGCAATTCTTACATCATCAAACTCATCTTTCATTAATTCTTTCAGTTTCGGCAATGCTGATTTTGATTTTTCAGGAAGAACGGCACATCCATAGGCTGCCCAGTATCGAACTGCAGGTTCAGAATCAGAAAGTCGTTTGATCAATTCCGGAATCTGTTTTTCATCCATAATGGTTGCAGTTTCAGCCGTTTCAATGATTCTGTCCATAGGTAGTGTTTGTTTCATTTCATAAATGGTTGAATCTTTTGCGAATTCTATCATCATTCCTTCCGGAAGGAACCCTGCATCCTGATTTCTACGAACTTGTTTTTTGTTTTCCTCTCGAAGTCTATCCAGTACTTCTTTATATTTTGGATCCTTTGCAAGATTGTTAATGTTGTGCGGGTCATTTTCACAATCGTATAGTTCTTCCGGAACTTTGGTTTCCCAGAAGCGACTTTGAATCTCATTGCAATTGCCATCTTCGTAATGTTTTTGCCATGCTCGTGTTGCTTCAGATCGCCAGAGATACCATAGATGTTGTCCATATTTACGATTGGGCTGGTAATTACGAATATAGCGATATTTTTTATCACGGACTGCTCGCATCATATCATAGCGTTCGTCCATTCGATTACGGAAGAAGTATGCGTAACCAGGATCATTGGACTTTGCATTTCCTAGAAATGCATTTCCCTGAAACCGCTTCGGAATGTCAATTCCAATCAGACTAAAAAGTGTCGGTGCCAGATCAACTAATGTGATAATTCTATCTGAGTCTAATCCTGCTTTTCCAAGTGCCAGATGCTTATATTTTTCAGGAAATTGCACAATAAAAGGAATTCTTGTACCAGGTTCATTAATAAAGCGTTTGCTTCCTGGTAAAACTCCTCCATGATCAGAATAATAAAATACAATTGTATCGTCGGCAAGTCCGGCATCTTCCAATTTTTTGACCGCTTTGCCGATTTCTGCGTCCATCTTCGTAATGTAATCATAATAAGTTGCATAGGTGTGGCGGATTTCTGGCAAGTCTGGATGATATGGTGCTAACTCTAAGGAATTAGGATCGTGCTGTAATTCATCTTTGGGGATTTTTCTATCCAGATGAATTTTGTGTTCATGACTTGTATTAGTATTAAAAATTGCGAAAAAAGGTTGTCCGGATTTGCGGTTTTTGAAATGTGCAGTGTTGGAAGATTCATCCCAGACATTTTCAGGTTTAATTGTATTGTAATCTTCCTTGTCATTGTTAGTGCAATAGTAACCTGCTTCTCTCAAATATTGTGGGAAGAATTTAAACTCATTTGGAACAGGATAAGTACTTCGCATATTGTGGCATCCGGTTGTGGAAGCATACATTCCAGTAATGATAGAGTGTCGCATTGGAGCACAAACTGGAGCGTTGGCAAAGGCATTTGTATATCGGATTCCTTGTGCCGCCAGTTTGTCGATATTAGGTGTAGTAGCCTGCTTGTTTCCGTAACAACTTATGAAGGAGGCTGAATTATCTTCACTCACCAGCCAGAGGATGTTTGGTCTGTCTTTTTTCTTTGCAAAAAGGCAATTGGTAGCAGCAACTGCTCCAATTCCAAGTGCTGTTTTTTTTATGAATTCTCGTCTTGAATATTTTGTCCGCATTTATTTCACTCTCAATTCTATTTTGTCTAAATCCTTATCCCTGGATGAACTTCCAACCATAATCTGAAAAGTCCCAGGCTCAACTACTTTTTTCATTGCTACATTATAGAAGGATAATTTTTCAGGAGTGATTGTGAATTCCACAGTTTTTCCTTCACCAGGTTTCAGTGAAATTCTTTGGAAATCCTTCAATTCTTTCACAGGACGTGTAACAGAACTATATTCGTCCCGGATATACAACTGGACGATTTCATCTCCAGGGATTTTTCCAGTGTTTTTGACATTGACAGAAACTTTAACATCATCTGTTATCGCGATTTCTGTAGATGATAATTTCAGATCGGAATATTCAAACTTTGTATAACTCAGCCCAAATCCAAAAGGATAAAGTGGCTCAATTGTGTCGCCATAATATTTACGATAATATTGTGTAGGCTTGTGATTGTAGATCATTTGTAATTGTCCGACATTTCGAGGAATTGTGATGGGCAATCTTCCTGATGGATTCACTTCACCGAAAAGGATTTCTGCCAATGCTTCTCCGCCTTTCATGCCCGGTTCCCAGGTTTCGATCACAGCAGCACAATTTTCATCAATCCATGTTGTACCAAGTGGACGGCCATTGACAAGAACGACAATTACAGGTGTACCGGATTTTTGGATAGATTTCACAAGGTCCAATTGCTTTCCAACCAGTTTAATGTTGGTACGAGCAGTATTTTCGCCACAGGTTTTAGTATTCCAATGTTGACGCTGGGAATCTTCGCCAACCACAACAACTGCAACACCGGCTTTCTTTGCCATTTTTCGGGCTTTTTTGATATTGTTGTCAGTGATAGAGAGGAAATCTTCTCCGCAGTCCAGGAATGTCACATTGCCTGCTGCCTTGTCTCTGATTCCTTCATAAATGGTTGTGATATTTTCTTCAGGTTGAGGAACAACCCAGTCGCCATTGATGGTTTGGTTATTGGCATTTGGTCCGGTGATGAAGATATTTTTAGTATTATTGATAGGAAGGAGTGATTCATTTTTCAGGAGAATAATTCCTTTGCGGGCGGCTTCCAATGCTGTTTTTTGATGGTTATCGTCGAGGATTATTTTGTCGTGCTTCGCTTGGTCAACTATTGGATTCTCAAAGAGGCCAAGGTTAAATTTCGCTTCCAGAATTTTAGATACAGCATCATTGATCTCATTTTCAGATAATCGGCCTTTTTTCACCAATTCCACAACCGGTTCCAGATAATTCGGTCCGTGCATGTGCATGTTCACGCCACCTTTGATAGAGAGATAACAGGCTTCTTTCTGGTTTTCTGCGATCTTATGGCCGGTGTGTAATCGCTCAATATCTGTCCAGTCGGAAACCACAAATCCTTCAAAGCCAAATTCTTTACGAATGATATCATTCACAAGCCATGAATTTGCATGACAAGGAACGCCATTGAGTTCATTGTGAGCGGTCATAATGGAAAATGCACCGGCATCGATTGCTGCTTTGTAAGGTGGGAAATGTACTTCACGAAGCTCTCGTTCCGAAACATCCATGGGGGAAAAGTTCAAACCATTGACTGGTTCTCCACCTGCGATGAGGTGTTTGATACAAGCGATGACTTTTTCATCACCTGTAAAATCGCCTTGCTGAAATCCATTCACAGAAGCGACTCCCATTTCAGTAACTAGATATGGATCTTCACCAAAGGTTTCCCCAATTCGTCCCCAACGGGCATCACGAGCAATATCGATATTTGGTGTGAAAGTCCAATGCATACCGGCTGCCCGCATTTCTTTGGCTGTCTGAATGCTGATCTCTTTCACCAAATCCCGATCCCATGTTGAAGCCATGGTAATTGGCGTAGGGTAGACTGTGTAGCCACTTTGAAGAGCATTGCCATGAATTGCATCAATTCCAAAAATCAGTGGGATTTTCAAGCGGCTTTTGGCTGCTGCTCTTTGTAATGTATTGGCTTCATCAAGGTCTTTGATATGCAGGAATGAGCCGACAACTCCCTGTTCAACCAGTTTTTCCAAATCTGATGAATGGAGATTGGGATACATGCTGTGAGCATCGCTGTTTTCTAATTCTTCTTTTGTGAGATTCTGTTCTGATTGTTTGAGGTGTTCGAGTCCCACATATTGACACATCTGGCCAACTTTTTCTTCCAGGGTCATTCTGGAGAGGAGGTCAGTAACTCGCTGATTAGCAGGTTTTGATGCATCAAGATATAATTGTGAATAGGCTAGAGAGAAAGTGAGTACCAGAAGTAGAAGTTTTTTCATTTTAATCCCAGATAGTTATTTTTAACACCTTCCAAATGGTTGACAGGCTTTTGGAATTGTGTTTTTACACTCTCGATTCGAGATGAATATTTCCCAAATTAATTTTAGTAATCTAACTATAAGTTGGGTGAAATAAAACAAAAATTAACGACTTGTACATAACAGTTCGAGATAGGTTAATAGAATAAAATACTTCAGGGCTTTTGATGGCTTCTGAGGTATTTTTAAAATCACTCTGAGATATTTGGAAAGTGTAATTTTTATATGAAAATTATCCCAGAGTGGAAATTTTAAGGTTTAGCGTTGTCTTTCGCCTGATCCTTTTGAGCCTCTTGACTCTCTTGAATCTTTAGATCTTTTTGCACGATTACTTTGCATCTTTTCAAACCCTGTTATTTGATCTTCAGTGAGTAGTGCTTTGATATCTTCATCCAGTTCAGTTTTTAGGTTTTTCATAGATTCACGCATTGTTGATCTATCACCGGATTCTCTCAATTCTTCTGTTTCAGCAAAAAAGTCAGTATATAGTGCTTTGATAGAAACTTGCTGGTCTTCTGTCAATGACAATTTTTCAGTCATTCTCTCCACAATTTGATCAGGTGTTGGTTTTTCTCGTTGCTCGCCACCTCTTTGGGCAAAACATGTTGTTGTGATTACTAAGATCGTCGCGATTACAATTTGAAAAATTCTTCTGGTTTTCATTCATTTCTCCTTATTCGTTTTATTATTCAAGAGTTGGTGCAAAGTTCATTGAGATAATTTTTACAATGGGAATATCTATAACTTTTCCATCAACTTCAAATTGGATTATATTCTCATTTCCTCCAAGATAAACACCTTCCAGTGTCTCACCATCAATTAGTGTGATTTCTTCAAAGTTCGGTGAATCTACTTTTGTTGGTTTTTCTACTACAAAATAGATCTTATCTACAGGATTATATCGATAATAGGTTCCATAATAATTGTAGTAACGTATTCCGCCAATTCTGACAGTTACATGTCCTTTAGGCAATGTTTTAATTCGCAGACCAACTGGTGCATGTGCAACTGTAAAACCTGATTTGCCTTTACGATAATAAACACCTTTATGGCTGTAATATTTAGTTTTTGAGTGAACAACTGTTTTATGACCTTTGGGAAGTTTGGTTACTGTAACGACTTTGCGTTTTGTTTTAACTATTCTACGTTGAGCATAAGTTTCTACTGGAATGCTTATAAACATGATTCCTATTAACACAACTATTATTGTTTTGTTTAGATTTTTCATGTTATTATCTCCTGTTTTAATGGATTTCTCCTGTTAAAATCTTTGTGATTAGTGATATTTTATAATATCGATTTTTTTTAAACTCAGTGCTAAGACAAAGCAAGTTTGGAAAGGTTAAATAGAAATTCTGGATTGGGATTTTTTGTGATTTGGATCACAGAATATTGTAGGTGATTAGTTGTATTACGAACATCCCTGTTCGTTTTATTTTTGATATTGAAACGTAAAGTATAGCACCAAGCGATCAGGAATGATCGCTCTACAATAAGATATTACTAACTCAGAGTTTTTCAGGGTTATTTCTTCTCTTCTTCGTACATGAAATAATGTGTCTGTTCCATTCCTAGTTTTTCATAGGTTTTTTGAGCAACTTTATTTTCTGTTTCTACATAGAGCCGGAAACCACATACATATTCTGATTCAGATAGTTCTTTCACATGGTTATAGAGTGCTGAGTAGATTCCCTGACGACGGAATTCATCTTCTACATATACCGATTGTATCCACCAAAATAATCCATTTCTCCAATCACTCCATTCGGTAGTCACCATCAATGAACCAGCAATTTTACCATCAACTTCAGCCATAAGGTAAAAGCCAAGATGCTCATTGTTGATGAGTGTTTCTACTCCTTTTGTGATGATCTCTTTGGGAAGGATTTTGTTTTCAGTTTCCATTGCCATGTTGATGTTGAACTGTGCAATAGTTTGGATATCTGACTGATTTGCTTTACGAATTTTCAAATTATGTAACATATCTAACCTTTTTGTTTATTTTATCTATTATTTATCTTATTTTACAGTTAATTCGACTGAACAACAAACAGAAAATGATATTTAATAATAAAGGAATTTGAAATGAGAAAAAATGTTTTTTTTATTTTAGTAGCAATATTTTTTATTCAATGCCAAACAAAATATCCAGGTGTACCAAAATCATATGAAAAATTATTGGATGTAGCCTTTGAAAAAGCTGATAGTAATGCTTTGGAAATGATGAATGCAATAGCACAAACACCAAATGATCAGAAAGAGGGAATGGCATTCCTGATTAGTTATATGCCTGAAATAGATTTAAAAAGTTTATCAGCTGAATACTTACTAGAAAATGTTGAATATGCTTACAAAGCCAAGGAAAAATTCTCATGGTGTGCCGCATTACCGGAATCAATCTTTTTAAATGAAGTTTTACCCTACTATAATATATCAGAAGAAAGGGAATTTTGGCGAAAAGACTTTTTTGACCGTTTTTCAAAATATGTGGAAAATACAGAGGATTTAATTGATGCTATTTTTATTATTGCAGATACAATCAAATCAGAAACCGGGGTTGAATACAATACTAAACGCTCGAGAGTTGACATTAGTCCGCTACAAGCGATAGAAGAAAAAATGGCAACCTGCACAGGACTTTCAATTTTATTAACCGATGCTTACAGGGCTGTTGGTATACCATCCCGTGTTGCAGGTACACCAATGTGGACCAATTACAGAGGAAACCATACCTGGAGTGAAGTCTTATTAGATGGAGAGTGGAAGTTTATAGAATATTATCCTGATTCTCTTAATAAATCATGGTTTCTTGCAGATGCCGGAAAAGCTGATCCTGATAATCCATTGCATTGGATTTATGCTGTATCCTACAAACCTACGGGTGAATATTATTATGCCTGCGGTTTATCTAAATATTTATATGGTAAAATTGATAAAAATCTTCTTCCAAATAGATTGCAAAAATATTACGATAGAGAAAAAGATGATAAGGTGAAAATGGAAGAACCTTATGTTCATGGTGTTAATGTAACTCAGCGATATATTAATATCTATGAAAAATCACAAGAGAAAATGAAACTTACTGATGATGAATTGATTTGCAATTTTGTGGTTTATAAAAATGAAGATAAACACTCAAGTGACTCCAGAATAAAAAGTAGGGTTGAAGTCCATTTGGATGATAAAATGGTCAATTTTGGATATTCACCGAAAGAAACCGATGATTTAAACCAATTATTGAAAATTAAGTTGAAAAAAAATACTGAATATAAAGTAATTGTGAAAAATCTTTTATTGAAGGATGACTATATAACTACTATTTCTACAAAGGATTTGCAAAGTCAGGATTTCATAATAAATCTTGAAATCAAATAATAAAATATAAATATGTCCTAAAAGACACGATTTGTCACACTGAGCCTGTGGATGAGCTTCCTTCGAAGAGGTGATTTTCACAGGATGAGTGTAACATGGCTTTTGGGATAAGGTTTAAATTTTTTCCTTATCCAAATTTTTATTTTGCTTTGCTTCAAAAATAAGTAAATTAGTAGGAATCAAAAATCAATTACAGTTTTAAAAAACAGATGAAAAAACAACAAGATATAAAAATGAGGTACTCAGGTCGAAAATTTGAAATTATTCAACCATTTATCTGCATCGTCTGATTTTCCAATCTTTTTATTTCCAACTTTATATTACGAAAAAGTGTAACTCAATTTTGTGGTTGAGTTCCAATTATTACATAGGAGAAATAATGATACATTCAAATATTTTACATACAATCGGAAGAACACCATTAGTAAAAATCAACAATATGGTTGATAAACTCGGAGTGAATATTTATGCAAAACTGGAAGGATTCAATCCAACAGGAAGCATCAAAGATAGAATTGCACATAGAATGATCCAACAAGCAGAGAACGAAGGAAAATTAACCAATGATAAAATCATTATCGAGCCAACTTCCGGCAATACAGGAATTGGATTAGCTATGATCGGTGCTGCAAAAGGATATAAAGTCACTATCGTCATGAGTGAAGGTGTCAGTGAAGAGCGACGTAAAATTCTACGAGCTTTTGGTGCAGAGATTATCCTCACAGATAAAAAATATGGAACCGATGGAGCCATTTGCCATGCAAAAGATCTGGTGGAAAAGAATCCTGATAAATATTTTTTTCCAAATCAGTTTTCCAATGAATACAATAAAATGGCCCATTACAAAGCAACTGGAAATGAAATTTGGGAACAGACCAATGGAGAGATAGATTATTTTGTGTCCTCAATCGGAACATCCGGGACAATAATGGGAGTTGGAAAAGCGCTGAAGGAAAATAAGCCTTCTATAAAAATTGTCTGCGCATATCCTGAAAAAAATCATTATATCCAGGGATTGAAAAACATGGAAGAAGCCATTGTTCCTGAGATATATGATCCAGATCAGATTGACGAAAATATCACTGTTTCCAGCGAGGAGAGTTTTGAGATTGCCCGTCAGATTGTGAAAAAGGAAGGCATCTTTGTCGGTATGAGTAGTGGAGCAGCGATGCTGGCCGCTATGAAACTCAGTGAAAAAATTGACAAAGGAAATATTGTTGTGATTTTTCCAGATAGAGGAGATAAGTATCTCAGTACAGGGTTGTTTGAGTAAATTTATTTATTGTTTGAACATTATTATAAAACAAAATGTCAAGTATTTTGCGCAAAATACTTGACATTTATTGACTATAAAATATTTAAAATTATTTTTTGGGTTCTGCTTTTATATTTCTTTATAGGATAATTTTAAAAATTGTTTAATGATTTTTTCATCAGGGTAAATTATTCTTAAAGATCTATATATTTTCTAAGTTCATTTACATAGGCTTCAAATGCTGTCATACCCTTATCTGTAATTGATAGCATGGTTTTCGGGTAATTATTTTTAAAGGTTTTTTTAACTTTAATATATCCAGCATTCTGTAGTTTTTTTATCTGAATACTGATATTACCGGCAGCAGCTTTAGTTTCTTCCTTAATATGCGAAAATTCTACTTTCTCTGAGGCTACCAGCATCGAAATAATTGCCAACCGCAATTGTGAGTGGATCAAAGGATCCAAATCTTTATACATATATTATTCCTTTGCCGATTTTAATAAATATCCTGGTATCAGATAACCGCAGATTATAGCCGCACCCACAATTAATGCTATGTATTCATTTGATACAAATGTTGTAGCAATACTGAATATAAAAAATGAAATACCTCCAATTATCATGGGTCTAAAGTTAATAAACAGTCCTGATGTAGTAGTTGCTATGCCTGCGATTAACAACATAATAGGTGGTGGGGTTATTCCCAATTTAATACAAAGTAAAAATGCAATAAAAAAGGAAGCCGCAGCTACTGTCCAAAGTTTTTTGACATAAGTTTCTAAATGGCTATATACTTTTTTATCCTTATCGATTTTACGATCCATAAAAAACAAGATTATAAATCCAATTATACTAAACACGACCCAATTACCAATAATAAAAAGACCCATAAGTTCCCAATTTCCTACCGTTAATTCATATGCTTCCTTGCTCTTTAAAATCTTTAAGATGATGAAATTAGAAAAGCTGGCAAGCGTTAATATCCAACCCCATAGGAGAAAGACTTTTGAACTTTCCTTATAATTAATTTTGAAGTTGGTAATAGCTTTACTAATTATATTTAAGCTCTCTTCCGGTGTTAAATTTTGTTTACCCATTTTTTTCTTCTGTTAGTTAAATTAAGTTGATAATAATATAAACAAGTTTATTTTATTAACCAAATTTTTTCTAATAATAAGAAAATATTTATTTTAGTTTATTGCTATTTTAGGTTTCACATAACTTAGCATATATACAATACTTCGTATATACTATTAAATATCACAGTTTCAACAAAAGAGAGTTTTGAAATTAATCGACAGATTTTTAAAAAGAAGTTATTTTTGTGGGAATGAGCAGTGGTGCGGAAATGCCTGCAGCTATGAAACTTAGTGAAAAAATTAACCAGGGAAATATTGTTGTGATTTTCCCAGATAGAGGAGAAAAATATCTGAGCACAGGATTGTTTGGATGATATTATAAATTAATAATGGCAGAGGAACTATCGTTCTCTGCCATTATCTATATAAATCATTTGGGTAGGATTTTCATATTAAATTGATCAATTCCATAGGATGAGATATTATACTTTTAGCACCACTATTAATTAATTCTTCTTTTTCTCTAAATCCCCAGAGTACTCCGACTCCATGCATATTTGCATTTGAGGAAGTTTGCATATCTATACCGGTATCACCAATAAAAAGTATATTCTCTGTATTTATCCCCATTTTAGTACTCATTTGTAATGCAATTTTTGGATTTGGTTTTTTAGTTTCTTCAGTTGTCAACCCTGTAACAATATCAAAATAATCAGGCAACAATTTCTGTACTATTTCTTTTGTAAATTTATCTGCTTTATTTGAAAGTACGTTAAGTTTTATTTTACGCGATTTCAATTCATCTAGCAGGTCAATTATTCCATCATAAGGTTTTGTCTTGATAGTACAATTATTGCGGTAAGTATCAATCATTTGGGTAAAACATGTGTTTACAGTTTGCTCATCCTGATCGGTTTCAGGTATTGAAACATGAACCAGATTTAAAATTCCCTTACCAAGAAAAGTTTTATATGCATCTATAGAGTGAGTTGGAAAATGATGATTGAGTAATACTCTATTCATTGAGTCTGCTAAATCTTCAATTGAGTTCACTAATGTACCATCTAAATCAAAAATTACACCTTTAAATTTCATTTTGCATCCTAATCAGGTTTTATTATATACTTTTTTCACTTTATACTTCAATCGAGCAAAGTTGTAGATATTCACTTAAATATCCAAATACAAAAGCGGGCTTCAGAAAACCAGGATGGACATTCAAAGTGATCTATCAATTCTTCCCATGAAAGATCTTTTTCCTGTGCTAAATAACTAGCATTTAACATGAATACAATAAATGCAAACAGAATAAATTTTGCAGATTGCATATTTGTTTTTTTGAAATGTTGAAGTTTTTTCAAAGTTGTTGTTCCCATTTTTTGATACCTTTTATTTTAATTTCCTCTTTGTCAAATTTATTATTTCATAACAAAGTGTCCGATAGAAGGTAGAAAATTCACTATTATTGGTCTAAAAATATTAATAATAAAAATGCCAAGTATCTTGTGTAAAATACTTGACATTTTCTGACTATAAAAAAAAGATATACTAAAATTTTTTAATAAATTAATCTTCCATCAAAGTGATATCTGTCTTTGGTTTTGGCAAATTCATTTTTGCAATTGCATCTTTCACAGTGTCAACATCTTCTTGAGTAATTGTGTAGTTGTATGAGCCATAATCTTTGACATCAAGTTCTCCAACATAGAAAAATCCCCATCGTTGGAAAAATTCTGTTAAATCTGTTTTTGAAACTTCACAGGCTAGTCTACAGAACTCCAGCATATTCAAGTAAGATTTTTCAGGGTTTCCATCACCTAAAGGTTCTTGTTTACGCATTGCGATCATCAGATCCGGATAAAAATCAGGATATCCCTGGCTTGTGAAATAGAGATGAAGTTGCCAAAATGGAACCAAGCGTTGGAAAACATCAGTATTGCCTTTGCCACCATATTGATTGGTATTTTCATCAGCTTTGCCTGGAAAATCCATATAAGATATGCCTTTATCAAGGATTATATCTCTTGCTTTTTCATATACTTTCTGACGTTTTAATCTACTGGTATTTCCTAAGGTAGTATGGCAATACATAGTTAAAATATTGTTGCTTACTTCAGTCATTCCACCCCAGGTCATTTGTGGCTGCATCTGATTGACATGTCCTGCTTCATGACTAAATCCCCAACATGGATCACCGGTAATCACACTTTTTGGCTCTGCAACTAATCGCATGACATCATATTTATAAGCAACTCCGTCATGATCTCTAAACATATAGTAGTGGAAATTAACACGGGCCAGAATATGATTTTTAGGTACAAATCCTTCTTTAGTCCATCCCAGAATATCTCTTTGAAGTTTTAAAATCTTATCAAAATTATTGAGTAATTCGATACCTTTGCCTTTGGTATAAACTTTCAGGCTATCAACAGGAAAAGCGACTTGAGTATAATTTCCTCTCATATCCAGGATTGGAGAAATTGCAGTTTCCAGTAATTCATCAAAATCATCATTGGTATCTCCTCTGGTAATATCGAAGTAACCATTGAATTTACCTGTTGGAAAATGTACTGTAATAGGTTTGAAATTTTCAGGATTTTCATCTACAAAATATTGAACATATACATTTCCACCTTTTTCCAGGTGAATAAGGTTTGCTCCTTCTTGTAATTTGAATTCTTTTTTTGCCAATCCCCAACCTGCAGGATCTTCAGTTGGCTTTATTCCTTCAGGTGCTTTTCTCAACCAATCTGGAACTAATAGTCGTATTTTTGCTCCTTTTGTTTCTCCTAAAAAAACGATATTGTCACCTTTTTCTAATACTATTCCAGTGATGCCTTCGTATTTACTAAAACCATCTCCTATACGCATTTTTTGACCTAAAACCTGAGGGTTGAGATAAGGTTGGTATTTCGCAATTAAATTACCGGTCTTATATGTTTTATTAAAAAGTGTTTTTGCAAATTCTTTTAATGCAGGCACTTTCATCTTTTCAATATCTTTTTTCTTAATATTAGATTTTAGAGCGGTACCTGTTAAATCTGAAAATATTTCTGCATCTTTGAGTACCATGGCTTTAGTAATGGCTCCTTCAGGAAGTGTTGTACACTCGATTTCTCCCAAACTTACCATGTAGCGTGCACTTCCCATATCGCCATAGGAATCTGTGATAACCAATTTAATTTTTTCAGGACTTTTAATTGCTTTATCTAATTCTATTTGATATGGAGCATTTGATAGTTCACCTTCAATAGTTTCAATAAGTTGATACTTTCCTTTTGTCATAATCCACAGTTGACCTTTTTTGATTATTCCATTTACGCCATTGGATCGTGGAACAATATTTATCACATCCAGTATTCTACCTTTGCCATCCAAATCTGCTTCAATGGTGATATCTTCTTTTGGAATTCCTTCCCAAAGTGTATGGAAAATCTCTCCATCACCATTGTGTTTACCGTCTGCAATATTCTCAATTCCAGAGCCTGACTGAGCAATATTAGAAGGAGAAATAGTAATATTTTTTAAAGGGATGAGAGTTCCTTTGTTGGTTTGTCCCATAATTTGAGAAATATTCAATATGAGAATGATGAATAAAAAAATGCTTGTACTTTTCTTCATTTTAAATGATTCCTTTTTTTTGTTTAGCCTTTTCTGATTTACCGATTTATTTTTTTGAATTTATGACGACACATTATTTCTGTCTCGCTAATATTGGTAAATTATTTTGTTTCAGAATTAAGTATTAGTTCAATTACTGGTATTTCAATATTGGGTTTGCTAACAGGGTATGAAAGGTTAATATCTCTTTCTCCTAATTTTTCTTTTGCCCAATATCCATGAGGATTGTAGAGGTCAGGATTGAAATTTTCAAAATACTTTTGGTAGGTTTCGTTATCTGTCCGCTCATTCTGTTTTACCCATTTGTGTCTACCGGCTAAAGAATATGTTCCCCAATGAATAAACATTCCAAAACGATCATTTGTCCACCAGGAAAGGCGCTCTACTTTTTCTTGCTCAGTTTCATTCCAAATCTTTTTCTGCTGTGCATTTAGACCCAATGTAAATAGGCATAATACGATGAGGATAATTGATTTTTTCATTACATTTTTCCTTTATTCAAATATTTAATTATCATTTTTCTAAAATCAGGATAAGTCCCTGGTTTGCTTCTACTTTTACTGGTTTACCAATTTTAAAGGTTTTGAAATTTTGCATACCTTCAATTTTGGGACTAGTTAATTGAACATGATTTTCTTTAAAACCTAATTGTTCCCAATCAATATTTAATGTTACTCTTTCATCTTTATCAGACCAGGAACCGATGGCAATCAGAACTTTTTCTTTACCAATATAGATGGTGCTTTTTATATTTTTATGATTGGTTTTTATTGGAGAACTGTCAACCCAATATCCTAACATTTCACTATTGGCAATATCAAAATCTTCAAACAATTGCCATAGTGCACCGGGATTATATTTCCCATAAACCCGTGTTGTCATTCCATAGATCATACCACGATATGGATGGCCACCTTTTTCCAGCATTTCTCCAGTAAGCCCAAAGGGTAGACCGGACACTTCAGTAAACCAATAATCGGGTGCCAAATCATATTCAAAATACTCTCCGAACCAAAGTCTGGATACATAGGGAAAATGCTCCATATAGAGGAATGCACTATTGATGAATCCATCTCTGTCATTGTATTGATTTGCAGAATGGAGGTCAATGACATAGGAACCCCTTTGCTTATAAAAAATATTGGCGATTCGTTTTACTGTAGATCTGCTGAAAGCGATATCATCTAAGTAAAGTCCGTCTATTTTTTGATTTTTTGCCAACCAGTTAATTCCCTCAATGTAATAGTTTGTCCATCGGGAAGTGCCTTTGTTTAAAATGGATGCATCATTTACTGAAGTTGCATGCCAGGCAGAATGGTAACTTGATTTTAAGTGTTCTTGCAGCCAACCATGTCCACCACCTTCTCCGTCATTTAGTATTTCATCACCCAAACTTTTCATTGCAAAAAGTTCGTGACATTTGTAAGATAATTCCCTTATGGTATTGTACAATTTTACTTTAATTCCTTTTTTATGGGCTTCTTCTATATAATCTTTTTGCTGATTTACATTGTAAAATGGATAATTAATGTAGGGATTGATTTCATTGGCGTGATGTACATTGACTACAGTTCCATTCAGGCTAGTTACAGAATCAACAGGTATATATTTATGTACAAAACGAGTATTGAAGTGCTCTTTGAAATCAATAGTTTTGAATGGAGTAATTAAGAATCTGATATTAAAATTTAGAGTTTTACCTTTTTTAATTGATTTTTCACCACTGTAATTTTTGATCAAAACAGTGTTTTCACCGGATATAATGTCAATACCACCCTTGTTATCATTGAACCATGATGGTGGTAGATTTAATGGTTTATTATGATAGAAATTTGTATTTAGAGGTCTTTCGTAATTTTCGTCTCTCAACACAAATTGCATTCCTTTGTTGATTGTACCAATCCATGCACCTTCCTGATGTTTTGTGATGTCCCATTTCCAGGTTATATCCTTTTGTAATTCACTACCTTTTTGTCCCAATCCAAGGATGTATTTCGCGACATTTTTCTCTAATGGAATTTGCAGATTGATGTCATAAAGCATAATATCGTTTTTAGCTGTTAATTGAATTTTGTAATCCAACATTCCATCATATTCTAATGTACCGGTTACATTCATTGTCAAATCATCAGAATTATTATTTGCAGTCCAATTTGCTGTACTTTTATAGGGTTGATTGATTTGATAGGAAGATGATTTCCATTCTACTTTTGAATTGTTATCCTTAATGACTTCAAATTGAATTGGTTGTGTGAGAAGTGCTTCTTTGTCCTCCTTTAATTTTGTCATTTCCTGAGTAAAGTATGAATAAATATTGTTTGGCAAACCAAAAGCATTCAATTCAATATCCCGACCCAGAATTTGTATTGTTTTATCCGATATGGACACTGGAGTGAAAGGTTTGATAATAGCATTGTTATCAGTTCCGATAGTGGAATTTAACCAGCGTAATCTTGTCATGTTTTCTGGAGCATCATCGCCATAATTTTTAATTGTTTCAGAGGAAACAATGAGTTTGACAAATACTGTATCTGCTTCAAGACCTTCAGGTTTGATAATTACATGAGACAAATATGATCCTGATTTGGTATTTTCTGGAATTTGAACGCCAAACCAAAGGGCTTGAGTCTTCTTTGCTGTTACTGATACTTCTTTTTCGAAAGGATTGCCATTTAAATCAATACCACCACTGTTAAAACAAGTGATATTTTTTTTGGGTATACTTTTACCTTTTTCACTTTTAAAATTACTAAAATCAATAACAAGATTCTGTAAATCAGTTGCAGGTGAATAGATACCTACTTGAAATGTAAAGTATTCTCCCAACATGACAGTATCGGCAATACCATTTATATCGTTAGTATTTACAGTCCAGCGAACAGGTAAAAAATCAATCAGTTTGATTGGATTTTCACGATATTCTGGAAACAAGTAGAAGTCTTTGTAATTACTATCAAAATAGTCCTGAGTTTCCTCTGTTGTAGCAATCACTTCCATTGGGTAAAAACTATGAAAATCATCAATTGATTGAATGCTGATAACTTTTGCTTTCGGTAATTTCGCGATTTGATCTTTTTTAAGTTCAATTTCTAATAACCAGTTTTCATCATCAGTAATTGTTGGTTTTTTGTAAGTTAATGTTGGGTAATAGGAACCAGTTGAACTATGAGGGAAATAGTAAACGTGGTACTTACTTGAGTTTTTGTTGGGTTTAAAAATGATGTGTCCGAATTCATTGTTGATTTCAAGGACATGTCTGTGCTTTACTTCTGAATTATCTTTAGCATCAACAATAATGATATCTTTTTGTTCAGGATTATCATCTCTTCTTCTCCATGGAATAATTACTCGAACATTGTCTTCAGTTTGGTCATCAATCTCGATGACCGCCCTGTGGTTGCCATTGCTTTCAAAGGCCTTGCTATAATTTGGGTGCTCCCAGTTACCATTTTCATATTGTACAGAATAATTATCTGCCGATTCATGCTTCTCTCTAAAATTAATAGTTGTAGTTGGTTGTTCTGAACACGTTAAAAAACCAATTGTGAATAATATTAACAGTGTTGCTAAATAATTCAGTTGTTTTGTCATTATTTTGACCTTTGTAATTTATTCTTTTATAATTTTTAGTAATTCAATGATAGTTGTGAATTCTGTTGTTGAATTTTTTACATCCACTGCTAATAATTGTTGCTGTAATTTTAGATGTATTGAATTGTTGTTAAGTCGTGCATAGACCCAATCAACATATTTATTATCCTTCTCATTTTTCTCAATATTTTTCAAATACTTTAATGCTTTTCTCTCTTGTCCCATTTTTTTTAGAGATAATAATTGTAAATACAGGTTGGAATTTTCAGTTGTTTCAGCGGGGTGCTTGTATTCTGTTAAAATTGCATAATGAGATTTATCGCCTTGATAGTCTTTTGCTTGTGCAATTATAAAATCTGCTATCCTGTCATCTGTATAGTAAGGTTTGCCAACACCTAAATTTGCAGGCCATAGTTTTGCTTTCTCTGCATAGGAAATAGCATCATCGTGCATTTTATCTTGCAATGATTTTAGGGCAAGTTTTATACAAGTTTGGGTGTAAGCAACTTTTCCTTCAGTCGAACCTTCAAAAGGCAATATTTCAAAGTTTTCCAAAAATTCCAGTGATTCTTTATACTGCTTATCTTTATTTAACAAACTCACATATTG
>Ga0070729_10002035_pt1 | contig 27613 bp, 19 predicted proteins | sample tdDd472_FD_66725 | JGI IMG/M metagenome (GOLD analysis project Ga0070729, IMG submission 66725) | Marine sediment microbial communities from the Atlantic coast under amendment with organic carbon and nitrate - tdDd47.2 | ecosystem: Environmental > Aquatic > Marine > Coastal > Sediment | place...
GTAAAAGCCGGACAAATGCTACATACCGGCGGTCAAATGGACCGTTCCGCTTGACGGTATTCCGCTCTATGCTACTATTCACGGTACGGACCATTGCACGTCCGTTTTTTTATGTCCGAAAACCGGCAGGGCGGGATTACACGAACTTCTTTACAGAAAACCATTTTATATGGTAGCCTTTCGCCACGGTCTTCGGACATGGAAGTAATACATGAAGCACTGGAGGAAAGACATGTCGTCATATGTTCTGACCATCGACAACGGCACTACCGGCACCACCTGTTTGCTCTTTAACCAGGACATGCACCTGGTGGCCAAGGGATATCAGGAGTTCAATCAAATTTACCCCCGGCCCGGCTGGGTGGAGCATAACCTCACCCATATCTGGAGTTCCGTGCGGGCCTCGGTTGAGGAAGCCCTGCGCAACGGCAATGTGGACCCCGCCGCCATCGTCGCCATCGGCATCACCAACCAGCGGGAAACCGTGGGTATATGGGAACGCAACGGCGGTGCCCCCATGGCCAACGCCATTGTGTGGCAGGACCGCCGCACCGCAGACCGCTGCGCCCAGCTTGTGTCCGACGGAAAGGAACCCTGGGTCACCGACAAAACCGGTCTGCTTCTGGACCCCTATTTCAGCGGCACCAAAATCGAATGGATGCTGGACAATCACGAGGGGCTGCGGGAACGGGCCGCCACCGGCGAACTGGCGGCAGGCACCATCGATACCTTTTTGGTCTGGCGGCTCAGCGGCGGCAAGGCTCATGTCACCGACGCCTCAAACGCCAGCCGCACCCTGCTGTGCAACATCAAAACCCTGCAGTGGGACGACGAACTGCTGGAGTTGTTCAATGTGCCCAAAGAACTGCTGCCGGAAATTCGCGGCTGCAGCGAAACCTATGCCCTTACCGAGGGCCTGAACTTCCTGCCCGACGGCATTCCCATCGCCGGTATCGCAGGCGATCAGCAGGCAGCCCTCTTTGGTCAGTGCTGCTTTGAGGAAGGCGAGGCCAAGTGCACCTTTGGCACCGGCGCTTTTATGCTCACCAACACCGGCAGCCGCATCGTTAAAAGCCGCAATCGTCTGCTGACCACCGTGGCCTGGAAAATCGGTGACGAGGTCACCTATGCCATCGAAGGCAGCAGCTTTATCGCCGGAGCCGCGGTGCAGTGGCTGCGGGACGGCCTGCGGATCATCGACAGCGCTCCGGACATCGAACCCCTTGCCGCCAGCGTGGAAGACAGCGGTGGCGTGGTGGTGGTTCCCGCCTTTGTGGGACTGGGAGCGCCCCACTGGCGTCCCGAAGCCCGGGCCAGCATCAGCGGCATTACCCGGGGCACCACCCGCGCCCATATCGCCCGGGCCACCCTGGAAGGCATTGCTTTGCAGATCTGCGACCTGGCAAACGCCATGAAACAGGACATGGGCACCGACATCACCGCCCTGAAGGTGGACGGCGGCGCAGCGGTCAACGACCTGCTGATGCAGATGCAGGCCAACTATCTCAACGCCCGGGTGGTGCGTCCCAAGGTTGTGGAAACCACGGCCCTTGGCGCAGCGGCCCTGGCGGGTCTTGCGGTGGGCTTCTGGAAAGACCTGGACGATATTCGCAAAAGCTGGAACAAGGACCGGGATTTTGACCCGGTTATGGATGAAGCCGACCGCGCGGAGATTTTGGCGCGGTGGAATACGGCAGTGGAAAAAACCTGAGCATAGAAAAAAGGAGTACGCATGAAAGAAGTTGTGGCAGTAGCGGCAGCCCGGACCCCCATTGGCGACTTCGGTGGAAGTCTGCGGGACGTTCAGGCGTCGGATCTCATGGTAACGGCGATTCAGGCGGTATTGGAACGCGCCGGACTGGAAAAAAACGACTGGTCAGTAATCGACGACGTGCTGGTGGGCAACTGCTTTATGCGCACCGATGAAATCAACATTGCCAGAACTTCCATGCTTAAGGCCGGGATGCCCTTCACCACCCCGGCGGCGACCATTCAGCGGCAGTGCGCCTCGGGCATGCAGGCCACGGTCTTCGGCTACCAGAAAATCATCAGCGGCGAATGCGATGTGGTTCTGACCGGCGGCGTGGAAAGCATGTCCAATATTCCCTATGTGCTGTACGACATGCGCTGGGGCGCGCGGTATCGCTCCGCCCAGGCCACGGACATGCTGTATGAAGGCCTGACCGACCCGCTGGATCACACCCAGATGGGTGTCACCGCAGAGAACCTTGCGGAAAAATACGATATTTCCCGGCAGGCCCAGGACGAACTGGCCCTGACAAGCCAGCAACGGGCCGTGGCAGCGGTGCAAAACGGCTGGTTCAAAGAGGAAATCGTCCCGGTGAGCATCCCGCAGCGGCGCGGTGACCCCAAAATCGTGGACACCGACGAGCATCCCCGGGACGGCCTGACCCTTGAAAAGCTCGGCAAAATGAAGCCAGTGTTCAAAAAAGACGGCAGCGTGACGGCGGCAAACGCCAGCGGCCTTAACGACGGCGCGGCGGCCATGCTGATTATGACCGCAGACAAGGCCAAAGAGCTGGGCATGACCCCGCTGTTCCGCTTTCGGGGCCACGCCGTGGCCGCGGTGGAACCCCATCTGATGGGTTACGGGCCCGTGCCCGCCACGGAAAAGCTCATGAAGCGCTTCGGATTTTCCCTGTCGGATTTCGAGCTGATCGAGCTTAACGAGGCCTTTGCAGCCCAGTATCTGGCCTGCGAACACCTGCTGGGGCTGGACCGGGACATCACCAACCCCGTGGGCAGCGGCATTGCCCTGGGCCATCCCGTGGGCGCCACCGGCGCACGGATCATGGTAACCCTCTACCACCAGATGAAACGCCTGGACAAAACCCTGGGCCTCGCCAGCCTCTGCGTTGGCGGCGGCATGGGCAAAAGCGTGGTCATCGAGCGGCTGTCTTAAACAGCATCAACATTCCCCAAACCCCCAACCCCGGTACGATTCGTGCCGGGGTTTCTTTTTGAAGGAGGATTAAAATTGCGCCAGACTTCCCTGACGGCGGGCGGCACCAAGGGCCTTGCGGAAGGTCAGCATGCCCACCGGAATAAAGACAACCGCAAAGGCCGCAAGCCATGCCAGGCTCGGCAACAGATCCATCAGGCCGCCGTGTTGCAGCCAGATGATCCGCACCGCCCGGGTGGCGTGGGTCAGGGGCAGAAGCTGGGCAAGGCCCTGCATCCAGTGGGGCAAAATGGACACCGGATAATAGACTCCGGAAAGCAAATAAGACAGTCCCTGAAAGACCATGGCAATGGGTTCGCCCTTTTTGAACACCAGAATAAAAGAGGCGCTCATCATGCCAAAGCCCACAAAAGCCCCCAGGGTAAACAGCAGCAACAGCAACGTCAACGCCACGGCGGAGAAACTGATGCTCAGGCCCGCGGTTACCACGCCGGAGGCGATATAGGTCATGGCCATGGCGGTGGTGAACAAAAACTGGAAAGCCACCAGCCCCAACAATATAAGCAGCGGCGGGGTGCGGGTGACCAGCAGCGCCTCCAGGGTGCCAAGGGTCTGGCCCTGGCGCAACTGCCCCGAAAGCCCGTTAAGGGCAAAGTCGAAATACTGGGCAAAGGCAATGCCAAGCACTGCAAAGGGGAAATAATCGCCGCCCCAGTTGGCCAGCACGTTTTCGCTGCCGCCGCCCACCACGCGGCCCAAAAAGAAAAAGTGCCCGATCATCAGGGCCATGCCCCACAGCACCATCATCATGTGGAAGCGGTAGGACACAAAGGTCAGGGCGTCCTTGCGAATAAAAGACCACAGAATACGCATCATGATCCACCCCCGGCGGGCTGGTGCAGATGCGTTCGCACAATATCGATTTCCGACGCCAGGGGCCCGTCGCGCCAGACCGCGCCGTTTTCAAGGCATACCAGACGGTCACAGACCTGCTGTACTTCTTCCAGGTCGTGGGACACCATCAGCAGGCTGCGGGGATCACCGTTGCGGCGGCTGCGAAACAGGGGCGTAAGTTGCGTGCGACTGCCGGGGTCCAGATGCAGGGTAGCCTCGTCCATGAGCAGCAGGGCGGGATCGCCCAATAATCCCCGGGCAATGGCAAGGCGCTGCCGCAGACCTTCGGAAAGGTCTTTGTAAATGCGCTTTGCGCTGTTGGCAAGGCCCACGGCATCCAGCAGATAGACACATTCTTCTGCGATGTCCCCATGGGGTATTTGTTGCAGCCGGGCGAAAAAGCGCAGGTTTTCCTCTACGGAAATCCGCCAGAAAAAGCTGCGTTCATTGGATAACACAAAGCCCATATCCCGCCGGGCCGCCATGGGATCTGCCACGGGATCGGCCCCGCCAATGGCAATGCTGCCGCTGTCGGCTTCGATGAGCCCGGCGATCATTTTCAGCAGGGTGGATTTACCCGCGCCGTTGCGTCCCACCAGACCAAGGGTTTCTCCCGGGGCCAGGAGCAGGTCAACGCTGCGCAGGGCATGGGTCCAGTCGCCTTCGCCCCGGCGGCGAAACATATTGCGCAGGGATTGCTCCCGGGCAAAACGTTTTGACACCCCCCGGCATGCGACCACCGAATCCGTTGTCACCTTGGCTCCTTGGGCTTGTTGTGTCTTTCTGATTACATGAGTTGCCGCCAATTGGCAAGAGGATGCTGTCCGCCGTAAAATTCAAGAGCCCTTGACAGCGGCGCATTCGCATATAGTGTGGTGTGGTTAATACTTGGTATCGTTGAAAGGTGTGCGTATGGAACCGTCTTGTTTTGTGTGGAATGTCGACCCCATCCTGTTCTCTTTAGGCCCTTTGACCATTCGCTGGTACGGCCTGATGTTCAGCATGGTGTTTTTGTTCGGGTACTATATGCTGGCATGGCAGTTCCGCAGGGCTCCCCAGCCGGACTATTACCTGATGAAAATCGTGATCTACCTGTTTTTGGGTGTGCTTTTAGGCTCCTATTTCGGGCACCGGATTTTTTACGAAACCCACCGGTTTTTCACCGATCCCCTTTCCACCATGAGCTTTAAGCGGGGCATTTCCGGGCTGTCCAGCCACGGCGCCACCCTTGGCATTATTATTTCCATTTTGCTGTTCCACCGCCGCAGCAGGATTCGCATCCTGGAGTTGATGGACCGCTTTACCTTTTCCGCTGCCGGGGGCGCAACCCTGGTGCGCATCGGCAACCTGATGAACTCGGAAATCGTGGGACGCAAAACCGACAGCGCCCTGGCGGTGTGCTTCCCCCGCTTCGACCACGGGCAGATGATTCCCCGGTATCCCTCGCAGGTGTTTGAAATCGCCATTGGCATTACGGTGCTGATTATCCTGCTGATCGTTGACCGGGCGGCGGGCCGTGAAAAGCGTCCCCTGGGCCTGTTGGCGGGAACCTTTTTGAGCAGCTATTTCTTTATGCGCTTTTTTGTGGAGTTCTTCAAGGAATACCAGACCCTGCCCACCAGCATACCCCTGACCATGGGCCAGTTTTTAAGCATTCCCTTCTTCCTTGTGGGTGTGACCATGATTGTGGTGTCCCTTAAAAAGCGTCTGCCCGCCGCAGTGCCGGTGCCGGACCCGGAAGCAAAGCCGGAACCCACACCTGCCCCCAAAGCGAAAAAACAGGGAAAGAAAAAGTCGGGTAAAAAGAAAAAGTAGCGACGGCTCAGTCGCAACAGCCCCGGAGTTCTTCAAAGAGATCCCGGGTAATCTGATAGTGCAGCAGATCAAGACCCCATGCCTGCAAGGGGCCGACAAACTGCATGTCCAGCTTTTCAATCACCCGCAACGATGCGGTGTTGTGGGGGACTGCCAGCCCACAAATATCGTCGAGACCAAGGCTGTCAAAGCCCCAGGTTACCGCAGCCCGGGCGGCTTCGGTGGCATAGCCCTGTCCCCAGTAGGGTTCATCCAGCAGATAGGCGACTTCGGTTTGGGGTAACACATCGAGTTTTTGCAGGCCGCAATGGCCGATGAGCAGGCCGGACTGTTTTTCCTCAATACCCCATAACCCGTAACCCCAGGTCTCGTAATGGGCCAGATGCCCGGCAAGTCCTTTTTCCACCCGTTCGGCGTCAATGCCCGCACCCGAAGGCAGGTAGCGCATATTGGCGTCATGTCCGTACATGCGGACAAGGTCCGGCAGATCGGTTTCCTGCAACAGACGGAGTATCAAACGGGGGGTCTCGGCTATCATGATATACCTGTTTACTTCCGGTTATGGATGATTACCACTGCACCAGCACCGCAGCCCCAAGATGATCCGGGCCTATGGTCGGGGCCACGGTTGCCATGGGTTCATCCACCCATTCGGCGGGGTCTTCCTCTGTGGCGTGTATCAGCAGGGCAAAGCTGGTTATCAGCGCGGCTCCGGCAATGCCCCAGCCTGCGCCCATGGCGGCCTTCCAGCCGGTGCTGCTTGTGTTTTCCGTATATTGCCAGGTGGCAACACCGCCAAAAATCATGGCGGCTCCGCTGGTTCCCAGCAGGCTCCAGCCCCAGATTTCATAGGCGTCAAGCTCGGATTTGAGGCGCAGGGACACCTCTACGGCAACATGCTGCTCTTCGGCGATTTCCACGGTTCTTAGTTTCTGGTGATAGCCTTCGGCCTGCACAATGATGTCGTGGTCTCCCGGCGGCACAGTGAGGGGAGTGCCTGCCTTGCCTGCGGGTTCGCCATCCAGCAGCAGTGTTGCGTTTGCCGGAGTGGTTGTGACCAGCAGGGTGCCGGGCTTTTGCAGACGTATGGCATGGTGTTTCTTTTTTGCATCGGTAATGGACAGGGTATGGCGGTACTCAACATAGCCTTCAAGGGTCGCGGTAATGCTGTGGCTGCCCACCGGCAGGCGAATCGGGATTTCTCCGGGAGTAACGCTGTGCCCGTCAAGGGTGATGTTGGTTTCCGGCGGCTGCACCGCCAGAGTCAGATAGCCATGGGTGGCGGGAAGTTTTAAATGCACCCCGGTGGCTTTGTCTTCAACAATGGTGATGTGTTTTTGCACGGTTTCGTGATCCGCTGCCGTGGCCACAATGCTGTACTGCCCCGGTGCGAGATTGAGGGCGGTTGGCGCGGTAACGCTGTCCATGCCGTCAATGGTGACGGTAGCCCCGGGGGGAGTTGTTTCGATTTCCATGATGCCGTGGGATGCAGCGGCTATGGCCCGGGCCGCGGAAAGTTCATCCGGGAACAACCGCGCCGCCATGGCGGGAAGCCGGGGGATAAGGGCGTCCACGGCCCCGGCAACAGAGCAGGCAACCCGTTTGTGCACTTTGACCTTGCGAATGTCAATACGCTGCAAAGACAGCACCCAGGTTTGCCCCAAACGTCCGATGGTGCCCATGACCGCATCGCGACTGCCAAGGGCGTTGCCGATTTCCGCCATGCAGGATACATCATCGCCGCAGCGTTGCCGTTCCTGTTGAATGAGCAGCGCCTGTTCCACATCCTTTTTTGTGATGACGTTGCGGCGGGTTTTGCTCAGCTCTGCGGCTACCAGACTGGTTATGAGGTCCGCAGTGTCAACGCTGACCCCGGACCGGGCTTCGATATCCCATACCAGAATATCCTGACCCGTATCGTCCCGGGCCTGCGCCGGTGCGTGCCACATACCCGCCATGCCGCACAACAATACAACACATAGTCGCATCAATATCCGAAAACTCATGGGTGTCCTTTCCCGGTTTGCCGTATACAATATATGCTAGCCGTATCGGCATGACACGTCAACTGCGGGGGGATGTCCCATTTCAAAGGGCGAATACGAGATTCGCCCCTACCTCAGGACTTGCATTTCCGGAAAACTGTAGGGGCGATCCTTGTGATCGCCCTGTCTTGGATGTCATATGGTCTGCACAGCCTCCCAACCTGCGGTTGTGAGACTATGGCACCCGGGGTATGTTGCCACATTGATGAGGCTTGAACCCTGTATTTCAGCGGGCTTGCGGGTTTGGCTCCGCTCAATTTCCCTGCATGGATTCCCGCTTTCGCAGACTATATGGATTGGCCTTCCCCTCTGGCGCAGACGTGGGTTACAGTCGTTAGCAGGCGTAGTAACCAAACACCAACGGCTGCAGAGCCAATACCGACAGGAGGAAGGCCATGAAAAAGGGTAACACAAAAAAGGAGAAAATATCAAATATGCCGGTACAGTACCTTGGTCTGGACGTTCACCGGGACACCATCAGCATCGCCGTTGCGTCTGCGGAACACAGTCCGGCGCAGGCGGTGGGGGTTATCGCGAACGACAGCAAGGATATCCGAAAATTTTTCAGGCGACGCATGAAGCAGGCAGAGCTGCGTGTGGTGTACGAGGCCGGAGGCTGCGGCTATGTGATTCAGCGGTTGCTGTCGGATATGGGTATCGACTGCATGGTGGTGGCCCCGTCGTTGATACCCCGGCACAGCGGTATGCGGGTAAAGACCGATAAGCGTGACGCGCAGGCTCTTGCCACGCTGCATCGTTCCGGCATGCTGACGGCGGTGTGGGTGCCGGACCAGTGGCAGGAAGGGCTGCGGGATCTGACCCGCGCCCGTGGCCGGGCCAAGCGCCGGGAGAAGCAGCAGAAACAGGAGCTGGTGGCGTTTTGCCTGCGAAACGGCCAAAAATGGCCAGGCAAGAGCCGCTGGACCAAAGACCATTGGGCGTGGCTGCGAAAGCTGCGGTTTGATTCACCGAGCCAAACTCTGGTGCTTGAAGAATATCTTGACGCCATCACCGCCAGCGCCCAGCGGGTAGCCCGTCTTGACCGGCTGATTCGTGATCAGTCCCGCGAAAGTCGCGGCGCTCATATGATCGCCAGCCTTATGGCCCTGCGAGGCATATCCCACAACCATGCCGCTTCGCTGGTGGCGGAGCTGGGAGATATCCGGCGGTTCTCCCGGGCAGAGCAGCTTATGGGGTATGTTGGTCTGGTTCCCTCTGAACACAGCAGCGGTCAGCGTTCCCATCGGGGCCGCATCACTAAAACCGGAAACCGTCAGGTGCGCAGCCTGCTGATACAGGCGGCTCAGTCATATAACGTTCAGGCCCGTCGTACGGCGGTGATTGCCGGACGTCAAAAAGACCTCTCGCAGGAGGTGTGCGATCTGTCATGGGAAGCGCAGACCCGCCTGACGGGCCGCTATCGTCGTCTTCTGGCGGAAGGCAAACATGCGAACAAGGTAAAAACCGCTGTGGCCCGTGAGCTCTGCGGCTTTATCTGGGCCATTGCCCAGGTGTCCATGACGGAAATACAGGTGTAACGGTTTGAAGCACGGTATCACCGGTCGAAAGGTTCGGGAAACCCCCGCGTCATTCCATGAGGGCAGGCCCTGTAAGGGGTCTGATCCCCGATCGCAGACTATGGGCTCTCCCGTCGAACCATACCAGTGCGGTAGCCAATCCGCGAATAAGAGAGTGACTTAGAGTCGCATAAAGGACCGTGATACCGGCTTCACCACTGCCAGAGAAAGGAAGGTCAGCGAAAAAAGCATTTTTTCATTGACAACGGCCAATCCATAAGGGGAATGACGGAAGGGGGGTGAGTCACGGAAACCCTGTAATTTACCGGGTTTGCCCTGCTTTTCATTATAACCTCACTCCAACTCTCTCCATGAATGGAGAGAGCGGTAAGGAATGCCTGGCCTAAAATTGTTTCAATCCGTAAAGCCTTTCTCCATTTATGGGGAAAGGTTTGGATAGGGGTTATAATCACAGGGGCGGCCACGAGGGGACCGCCCCTACGGCAAAAATGACATGGTGCTGTGATGAAAATACCGGGTATGAAAAAAGCCCCTCACAATCAGTGAGAGGCTTGCAGGAGTCATTGAGTAAGGGTCAGGAATAATTTTCCGGCTTGAATTTTTCGTAGAGGTCGCCAAAGAGATTCTCCGGGTCCAGCCGTTTTTTAAGGCCGGAAATCCGGGGCTTGCTGTGGATTTTCCAGAAGGTGTCTTCGTCGTAGTGATTGCGGGAGATCAGGGTTTTGACGCCCCGCAGTTCATACACTTTTTTCTCCAGCAGCTCGCTGTAATCAATGTTGGGATCGGTGTTCACCTTTCCGTAGACCGCGGCATCGATCATAAAGGTGTCGCCGATTTCAGCGGCAAAGGAATCTTCCACCCAGGGGTAAATTTCCTTCATGTTGTAGGGCACGATCCACAGGGGGAAAAAGTCAAAGTCCTTTTCATACCAGCGGTAGAACTCCTCAAAACGGATGGAGGGGATAAAGACATCCACCACTACTTCCGGGCGCTTTTTCAGCCGCAGCAGGGATTTTACCCGACCGGACCAGGCAATGAGATTGGAGCTGCCCAGCAGCATACCGCCCAAAGCCCAGCGCACCGGCTTGGTTTCCATTAGGGGCAGGGTGCGGGTCAGCCAGTGGCATTCGGCGTCGTAGCGGAAAAAGTAATCCTTGGCCAGCATATAGTCTTCGGTTTTTTCCGCCGTGCTTTTGTAATAAATATTCAGGCGGTCATAGGCGGACACGCTGGGGGCGTTATCAACCATGGTGCCAAGGCACAGCACGAACTTGTCCGGGCCGTGAATAATACCGTCGATAAAGGGATAGTCCGCCACGGCGCAGCGTTCCTTCAGATCCGCCCAAAAGGCGTCAAAGGTAGTGTGGGTGCGGTATTCCATTTTTACAAAGGGTTTGGCGGGCATCAGCTTGAAGGTCAGTTTGGTCAGCCGGGCCAGGGTGCCGTAGCTGCCGTGGAGCAGATGAAATACATCCTGGTCTTTTTCCGGGGAGCAGGTGATGACTTCGCCGGTGCCGGTGACGGCCTCGTATTCAAGGCAGGAGTCGTGGAATCCGCCGTAACGGAAGGACTGGCTTTCGATGGAGCAACCGGCAACCGCGCCGCCGATGGTGATGGTTTTGAGTTCCGGCACCACATAGGGCATCAGGCCCAAGGGCAGGGTGGCGTCCACCAGGGCGTCGAAGCTAAGGCCCGGCTCTGCGGTGGCGGTCATGGCCTTGGTGTCGATTTCCAAAAGTTCGTTAAAAGGGGAAAAATCGATTTTGGGTCGTCCGCTGTTGTCGGCATAGGGATTGGGCACGAAGTGGGAAATGGCTCCCTTGTCAAAGCGTACCGGCGTACCGCTGCGCTTTTCAGCGGCTTTGCGGATGGCGGCGACCACTGTTTGCAGTTTTTCGTCATGATGGGTCATGGGGATCTCCTTGTGTTCGTTGGGAGACCCTTCATAGCAGAAGCCGCAGGATTCGTCAAAACCCATAAAAACCCACGCAAAAAAGCACACGCAAACCACTGCCTGCGTGTGCCGGGAAAAGCGTGGTGTTGTGGTGTTATTCCGCCGGGGGCTGATACCAGATGGCAGAGCTCCAGGCCCGTTCCTGAATAATGCGCCGGATGTTGGGATCTGCGCAGCGGGGCGGGCGGTCGTCCTCTTCAAAGCTGTTGCACAACGGCGTGCTCCAGCGGCAGACCGGGGTTTCCAGCACCCGCACATAATACACCGCCGGAACATCGGGATCAAAATCCGGATCCTGCCACCGGGCGCAGAGGTGTTCGTATCCCTCACCGGTGGTCAGGCAGGTGGCGTCATCGGCGCTGGCAACTGCCTGCTCATCCCCGGCGAGATGATAGATTTTTTCCCGAAGGTTGCCCTCGGCATCTACCCAGCCCTTGACGATTTGCATACGCTCCAGAGGCGAGCCCGGCAGCTCATCGGCGCCGGGGTCCATGTCCGCCGCCGCCACAAAGACCGGAGCGTGCGAAAGATTTTGCAGGTCGCCGCCCATGGGAACTCCCTGGCGATAGCCTTGTTTGACCAGATTCGTGCGGTTGCAGATGGCCTCGTCAAAGGTGTCGGCTCCGTAAAACCGCAGGGCGATCCGGGTGCCGCTGGTGCCGTAGACCTCCCGCCGTTGCAGGGCCTCGAAAATGGCGTCGCGGCTGTTTTCCATGGCCCACACCGCCGCCAGACCCCCGGGATTGTTCACGATGCCCCGGTGGGTGGCGTTGCCGTTGCCAAGGATGTCTTCCGCCTCTGCATCGGAAATGCCCACATGCCCGAGAAATGTCTGTTCTTCGGTGCTGCCGGGAATGGCGTTGTGGGTATCGGTGCTGCCGATGAATCCCAGCCGGAAGGGATTGACCCCAAGGCGCTGCTGCTCCCGCAGGCCGCTTTTCAGCACGTTGCGCAGAAAATCGTAGCGGGATATGCAACCGATGTCGGAAACCCCGCCGGCGCCGGTGTCGTCGCCGCAATCGCTGAGGGGATCGTCAAAGCGGATTTTCTCGTTTTCGCAATAGGGATCGTATGCGCCGCCGGTACCCGACAGCCCGTTCATGCATTCCATGTCGCCTTTGTGCTGGAAAATTTCCGCAACCGGCTCCAGCTTTGCCCGCAGTTCGGCGATGCGCAGCTCTTCTTCCGGGTCGGCGTCTTCGCCATATTGGGGAACAAACAGGGTGCCGTTGCTCCAGTTGGAGTTATGGGGAATCGACAGTACGTCGCAGCCAAAGCCCGCCTGCAGGCATTGTTCGTCAAGCTGCTGCCACAGTTGATCGGGCCGGGGAGCCTCATAATAGCTTACCGGTGCGTCAATGACTTCGTCGTTGCGGAACAGGATATTCCGGTGCAGGTTGGCCGCCGAAAGGGTGCTGGTGTATTCGTAGCCGATAAAAGCGGTGAACGCGCAGGTTTCGGTTCGGTCATAGGCATCCTGGGACGCGCCGATGAGCCGCTGCCACACTTCTTTGATGGCGTCGTCGCAGCCGTGGCCGTCCTCACCGCAGATGTCCTTGAACCGTGACGGGCTGGAGTGGGTGTAGCGCATGCCGAACTTCGCCACAATGCCGGTGCCGCCTTCCCGCAGTTTCTGGCAGGTGTCGCTTTCGTACACCGGTGATTGCGGGTCGCGGCACAGACTTACCTCGCCAAAGTATTCGCTGTGGTCCGACACCATGGCAAAATCCAGCGGGCGGCTCAGCTTTTGGGGGCGGGTGCCCCGGCCGGTTTCGTCCAGAGGCGGCAGCAGGACTTCCTGCCCCTGGGCAAAGGCATAGGCGTCTTCCGCTCCCAGCCGCACATCGTAGCCGTAGGCGTCAAAGGATGCGGTGGTATGGGCATGCAGATCCCCGAAGTAGAGATTCCGGTAGGGGTTTCTTTGGGTGCAGGGATTGCGTTCCTCGGTGTAGGCCACAGCTACATCGGTGGGATTTCCCTTCAGATGTAAATTCGGGGTTCCGCCGCCGGGGTTGTCGTCTGTGCTGCATGCACTGATCAAAAGAAGAAAACAACAGGTTGCCACAACAGGATGCAGGGTATGCTTCATATAAACGTCCTTGTGCTATGCTCCGCTTCGGCTTCACCATAGCGCAGGAAATCCAGAATGCAAGCCTTTATTATCCCCTTATAATATCAGTTATGACAACGGGTTAAGCCGGTAATCGGCACCCTGTGCCCCGATGGGGAGGCCTAGTGAATAACGGATTTTTCCGGGGGTTCCTCCTGCTGCGGTGCGCTGGCCAGGATGGTGCTTTGGAGGTTTTCCAGAATACCCAGGTCATCGAACTTATAGCCTTTTTTGGGGAAGGCCACGGTGCCATCGCGCCAGAAACCCAAAAAGAGAATGGGATCGGCGTTGCGGTTGTAGCCAAGCTGCACCAGGGTGCCCTTGGGGATGGTGTTTTCCCCGGTGAGAATATTGTTGATAAGTACATAGACTCCCTGGGGTTTCAGGGGTTTCAGGGCGGCAATGAAGTCTTCATCCTCGCCAACCCCCGGGCCGATGGAGTGAAAGGTCCAGGTATTGTTGGTGTTTTCCTTTGGCAGCTGCACAAAGGGCATGTTTTTGTCTGAGTGATTATGGAACATGACCAGACGATTTGCCGGGACCGATTTGGGGTCGGCCCCCAGGGCTGTACCGGTTCGATATATGCCGCAGGGCGGCAGGGTGGTGGCATCGCTCATGGGAAACGATCCTTTCTTTCATACGTTTTGAACAGTGTCCTGTTACCTTAAAAATCTTTGCAGTTATGGGGAAATGTCAAGCAGAAAGCGGCGGGGGTCTGCGGTCAAAAGACTTCAGCGGGGGTTTGCCCGTGGAGATTCCGGTTTTATACATTACAGGGAACATTTTTTGCGTATCAAATGTTTTTGTGTTAGAGAAAATGAGGTTATGGACATATATTGGGACAGATAGGAAATACATGGCAAACAAGACAAGCAAAGCCAGCCCAAAAGCAGGGGCCAAAAAATCGACCACGGCAGCCGGAACGTCGAAAACCACTGCGGCCAAACCCAAGGCCGCTGCAAAGAAGAAAACCACCGCCGCCAAAACAAAGGCTGCTCCAAAGGCGAAAACTGCTACAGCTAAACCCAAAGCTGCGCCAAAGGCGAAAACCACTGCGGCCAAAGCAAAGGCTGCACCAAAGAAGAAAACCACTGCCGCCAAACCCAAAGCAGCACCAAAAGCGAAAACCGCTGCAAAGAAAACCACGGCCCGCAAAAAGCCTGCCGCAGAAAAAAAATCTGCAAAAGCAGCAGCACAGATGGAAGTGGTCGAAGAAGAAAAGACTTCTGAAGAAAACGGCGCTGCGGTTGATATCCCGGAAACCCCCGAAGTTGTGGATGTCATCGATGCTTCGGCGGATGACGTTGAAGATGACGACGGTGATGATGCCAAAGACCCCATTGATGTGGCGGAAGCCACGGTTCTGCTTCCGGCGAAAGCCAAAAGCGCCGATGTGGTGCGCCTTGAACCCCTGCAGCAGTATTTGTCGGAAATCCGGCGGTATCCTTTGCTGGAGCGGGAAGAGGAACGCGCCATCGCAATAAAATACGTTGAGGATGGCACCGCCGAGGCGGCCCACAAGCTGGTGACGGCAAACCTGCGACTGGTGGTGAAAATCGCCCTTGATTACCGCCGTTACTGGATGAATCTGCTGGATCTGATTCAGGAAGGCAACGTGGGGCTGATGCAGGCGGTCAAAAATTTCGACCCCTACAAAAACGTCAAGCTCTCCAGCTACGCATCTTTCTGGATCAAGGCGTATATCCTCAAATTCATCATGGATAACTGGTCGTTGGTGAAAATCGGTTCCACCCAGGCCCAGCGCAAGCTGTTTTTCAACCTGCGCAAAGAGCAGGAACGTCTGCGTAAAATGGGGGTGGATGCCTCTGCGGAAAACATTGCCAAAAGCCTCAGCGTCAAAGAAAACGACGTTGTAGAGATGACCCAGCGTATGGCGGGCAGCGAGTTTTCTCTGGATGCTCCCGTGGGCGCCGACGGCGAAGACACCCATATGGACTTCCTTACCGAGGACGGTCCTCCCATGGATGACCGCATGGCGGATTTCCAGGTGCAGAATATCTTCAGCAAAAAACTCAAGGAATTCCGCAAAACTCTCGCTGCCAAAGACGCCTATCTCTTTGATAAACGTCTGGTGGCCGATGATCCGCTTACCTTGCAGGAAATCGGTGAAACCTACGGCGTGACCCGTGAACGCATCCGGCAGATCGAAAGCCGCCTGATGCGGAAACTGAAGGAATACATGCTCAGGGAAATTCCCGAGTTGCAGGATTTCAACATTCGACCCCGGGGAGAACGCTAAGCCGTGAACGCTCTGCATCAAAAACAAATACTGGTGCTGATGGTGGCCATACTTATGGTGCTGGCCGTTGGGTGCGCCAACAAAGCGACCATCAAGGGCGATACCGTCCGCACCGATTATACCAGGTATACCATCAAGACTCCCAAGGCTCCGGCATGGAAGCGTATCGATGTAAAAGATTGTGATGTCGGGTATTTCCACAAGCGCTATGCTGCGGTGATTTCCATTAACTCCACCTGCGAAGAATACCAGGACGCCACCCCGGAAACCCTGACCCGGCATCTGCTGTTCGGTTTGCAGGACCGGAAGGTGCACAGTCAGGAAACCATTTCCATTGCCGGGCGAGAAGGGGTTATCACCGATGTATCCGGCAGCCTCGACGGCGTGCCCAGTCGTATGAAAATGCTGGTGGTGAACCGCAGTTACTGCACCTATGACATCACCCTTGTGGCTCCGCCGGAAACCTTTGCAAAGGCGGCAAAGACCTTCGACGCCCTGGTGGCTTCCTTCAACGTGATTTCCTCAAAGTAGGCAGGGTCTATGCATCTGCTATCCGCTCTTCACCGGCTTTTAGTCAAATTTGGCGATATTAATCTTCTGGCCCTGCGTACCTTTGGGGCCATGCTGAAGCGTCCCTTTGAATTTGGCGAAATCGGCTATCAAATTTATCGTTTGGGGGTTGAGTCAACCTCCATCGCATTGTTGACCGCCATCTTTACCGGCATGGTGCTGGCGTTGCAGTTTGGTTATGCCATGACCAAGTTTGGCGCAACCATGTATGTGGGCAACGTGGTGTCCATTTCCATTCTGCGCGAACTGGGTCCGGTGCTGACCGCCCTGATGGTTGGGGGGCGCATTGGCGCGGGCATGACCGCAGAGCTTGGCAGTATGGCGGTGACGGAACAGATCGACGCCATGCGCGGCCTTGGAGCCGACCCGGTGAAAAAGCTCATTGTTCCCCGGGTGCTGGCGTCCATGATTATTATGCCCCTGTTGACCACGGTTTCCGACCTGATCGGTATTTTTGGGGCCATGGTGCTTTCCAAAGCTGAATTTAACATCAGTTTTTACTTTTTCTACAACAAGATGTTTGAAAGCCTTGCCATGGGCGATTATGTCAGCGGCATCGCCAAAAGCATATTCTTTGGCTATTTTATCGCCATGATCGCCTGCTTCTACGGTTTCAATACCCGTGGCGGCACCGAGGGCGTGGGCGTGGCAACCACCCGCACCGTTGTGGCTACCAGCGTGAACACCCTGCTGGCGGATTTCATTTTGACCAAGCTGTTTATGGTGATGTGACATGGACGATATTACAAATTTCGCCGTACCGTTGACCGGTGAGCCTCAGTCCATTGTCAGCTTTCATGGCGTGGCAAAGGCCTTTGGTGAAAACGTGGTCTACGAAGACCTCACCATGGACATTCACCGGGGTGAAACCCTGACGGTGATCGGGGCTTCGGGCACCGGCAAAAGCGTGATGCTTAAAATGCTCATCGGTCTTTTGGACGTGGACGAAGGCGATATTCTGTATGAGGGCAACTCTTTAATCGGCTTGTCCGAAGAGGAATTTTTGCCCATCCGGCGGAATGTATCCATGCTCTTTCAGTCGGCGGCCCTGTTCGACAGCCTGACGGTGGGTGAAAACATTGCCTTCCCCCTGGAGGTTATGGGCGGGCTGGACGACGACGATATTCAGCGCCGGGTACAGGAGAAACTGGTGCTGGTGGGTCTTGCGCCGGAAGTTACGGACATGAAACCCGCAGAACTTTCCGGTGGCATGAAAAAACGGGTGGGACTGGCCCGGGCCATTGCAACGGACCCCAAAATTATTCTGTACGATGAGCCCACCACCGGCCTTGATCCCATCAACACCAGCCGCATCAGCCGGTTGATCGTGTCGCTACAGCGCAAGCTGGGCATTACCTCTGTGGTGGTGACCCATGAAATGCGCCTTGCATTTGAGGTCTCCAACCGCATTGCAATGCTGTATGACAAGCGCATTTTGCTGGTTGACAGCCCTCAGGGTATCCGGGACAGCAATCTGCCCCAGGTGCGCAATTTTGTTGACGGCAATTTCAGCGATGAGGACGAAAGTCTGCTACATCCCATAAACGGCCAGTAACGGCCCCGGTGGCCCCTGGCCGCCATATCAGGATTACAGTATGGCTATCATAGTTCAGAAGTACGGCGGTTCTTCGGTGGGGGACGTGGAAAAAATCAGGGCCGTGGCCCGTCGCGTGGTGGCTACCCGTAACCTTGGCCACGATGTGGTGGTTGTGGTCAGCGCCATGAGCGGTCAGACGGACCACCTTTTGCAGATGGCCCGGGATATCACCACCGCGCCCCGCACCCGGGAACTGGACATGCTGTTGTCCACCGGGGAACGGGTCTCCATGTCCCTGTTGAGCCTTGCCATTCAGGAAGAGGGTGTAGACGCCATCAGCTTTACCGGCTCCCAGTCCGGTATCATGACCAACGACAGCCATGCCGACGCCCGGATTATCGACGTGCGTCCGGTGCGGGTGATTGACGAGCTTGCCCGGGGCCGGGTGGTGATTATCGCCGGGTATCAGGGCATGAGCTACAAGCGTGAAGTAACAACCCTTGGCAGAGGCGGCAGCGACACCACGGCGGTTGCCATGGCTGCGGCCCTTGGAGCGGATATCTGCGAGATATGCTCCGATGTTGAATATGTGTGCAGTTCCGACCCCCGTATGCTTGAGGGCGTCAAACCCATCAAGGAGCTTTCCTACGAAGAAGCCCTTGCCCTTACGGAATCCGGTGCAAAGGTGCTGAACCCCGAGGCGGTGAGTTACGCCATGAAAAACGGGGTAACGATATTTTCCACCTCCACCTTTGGCAATGGCACGTCGGGCACATACATACTGGGCAAACGTACCGAAACCGCCCCGGGCAGTGTTACCGGTGTGGCGGTACGGAAGCGTGTTCATCTGCTGCGGTTCGAGGGTGATTCCCCGGTGGCTGAGGAAATTCTGGAGCTGCTGGAAAAACACAGCCTGCCCCTGTACACCATGGAACTGCGGGAGCTGGGGGATAACCGGGTGCAACTCAAGGGATATATACCCCCGGAGGATGCCCACGGCTGGGAACATTTTGTAACCTCCTGCGATGGCCTGTGCCGCAGGGGGCTTACGGTAAGCTCGGACATGGGCAGTGTCACCCTGGTGGGAGAAGGTATAACCGACCGTCTCGACACGGTGCGCGGGGTCTGGTCTGGCTTGAAAAAGGCGGGATATGCCCCCTGCGACCTGATGAGCGGCGCCCACCGCATAACCGCGCTGCTGCCCGGGGAGACGGTGCAAAAGGCGGCGCAATTGTTGCATGATATCTATATTAATGGTACAAACAATGTGGATGTGTGAGCGATCATCGCAGCTGATGATGTAAAACACCACGTTTGCGGAAGGTAAAGGAGATCATTATGGCCGGGTATGTGCAGGTTATCAAAATCAGTCGCAAAGATATTCCTGATGTGCTGGTATTGCTGAAAAAGATTCTCGGCGATATCGATGATGCTGCTACCCTGAATATTCTCAACAGCCGTATGGAGTCTCCCTATTTCCTGTACCTGTATGCCCGGCTGGACGGGGAGCCGGTGGGCATTGTTGAGGTTCAGTTCCGCAAAGAGATTCTGCTTTCAGGTCCGAGGGAATATGGCTATATTCCCATGTTGTACGTTATGCCGGAAGCCCGTCGTAAGGGTGTGGCCTCCCGGCTGTTACAGGTGGCGCAAATCTGGCTGAAGAACAACGGGGCCAAGGAAATGTGGGCCATGTCGGGTCCGCAGCAGGAAGGGTTGAATCCGTTTCTGGGTAAATCCGGTCTTGTTCCCAATCAGGCCAAATTTGTAAAGGACTTGACCCAGTAATCCGAATATCGGCCTATGCATGTATTGACTTTCAAGGGCGGCGACAATGATGTGCGGGTGCGGTTGCATCCTCCGGTTTTCACCATAGGACGGGGCATGAGCAATCATCTGCAGCTTGCGGATGAGTCCCTGGGCGTTGTGCACCTCAAGCTGTTGTTTCGCAACAACCGCTGGTATGTGGACAGCGGCGATCCGTCCATTCCTCCGATGGTAAACGGGCATATTCAGAAACCGCCATATCTGTTGCAACAGGGCGACGCCCTTTCCATAGGAAAACGGCGGGCGGTGTTTGGCCCGTTGTCTGCGGTGGATGATACGCTGCACACCAAGGCGCTGAATGAAGCGGGCCGGGAGCCGGTGGTCCGGTATATCGAAGGCCCTCTGACCAGTGACGACACCGTGGTTCCCCGTCGGGTGCGGCTTGATAACCGCCGCTTTGTTATTGGCGCAAGCCGGGATTGCGACCTGTGCATCGAAAGCCGCTATGTTAGCCGTCATCACGCGGAACTCTGCCTTGAGGCTTCCGGGCGCACCTGGCTTAAGGATACGGACAGCCGCAACGGAACAAAAGTAAACGGGCATCTGGTGCGGGAAACCGAACTGCGTAACGATGATGTTATTTCCATGGGGACGCTCCGGCTGGCCTACCGTGAATCGGAAAGCCTTGTGCCTGCCGGTGATATCGAGGCCATGGATGTTCCGGGCATCATCGGTATATCAAAGGGCATGGAGACTGTCCGGGATTTGATTCGCCGGTTTGCCCGGCATCGGGCTCCGGTGCTGATTTGCGGGGAGACCGGTACTGGCAAGGAACTGGTGGCCGAAGCCCTGCATGCCCTCAGTGGACGCGTCGACTTTGTCCCCGTCAATGCCGGGGCCATGCCCGAAACCCTGGTGGAGTCATTGTTGTTTGGGCACTGCAAGGGAGCCTTTACCGGAGCAGATGCGTCGGTTCAGGGGGCAGTGCGTGATGCCGATGGAGGAACATTGTTCCTTGATGAAATCGGGGAAATGCCCCTGACGGTGCAGCCAAGGCTGCTGCGTACCGTGGAACATGGAGAAGTGAAGGCTTTGGGTGACAGTAAAGTGGTGAAAACCTCCACCCGTTTCGTGTTCGCCACCAACCGCAACCTTGCGGCCGAAGTACGCAGAAAACGCTTTCGGGAGGATCTGTTTTATCGCATAAACACGCTTATCATTAACGTACCTCCTCTGCGGGAGCGAAAAGAGGACATCCCCCTTTTGGCCCGGTATTTTGTGGCGGAACTGGGAGGCTCGATAATGTTCAGCACTGCGGCGATAACCCGTCTGAAAAAACATTCATGGCCCGGCAACGTCCGTGAACTGCGTAGCGTTATTACCCGCACCCTGCTTACCCGGTATGAGGTCATGCAGCGGGGCGTGATCGACGCCGATGATTTGCTGTTCGGCGAATTACTGGACAGTGATGAACCCCTGCATGCGCACCCACCCATGAGCGAAAAAAACCGCAACGAGCATGAGCGGGAAGTTTTGATCGATGCCCTGAACTATCACAGCGGCAATAAGTCCCGTGCCGCCAAAGCGCTTGGGATCAGCCGCTCCACACTGTACGATAAAATCCGGCGCTGGGGTATCGAATAAGAAGGGCATCAGTCTGCAAAATTAGGGGGAAAGCCGCTTGCGCATGGGAGGCGGCGGGGGTATAGTGTTTCCGAAAGGAGTACGTTGTATGGCCAATCTGGGCTACATCCAGCTTTCCCGACGCTGTAATCAGCACTGTCTGTTTTGTTCCAATCCGGATAACGGTTTGAGCCTGACGTTGGACGAAGCCAAAGAGCTGGTGGATAATCTGGCGGACCGCAACTATTTCGGCGTTATTTTTACCGGTGGAGAGCCCACTCTGTTTCCCGCGTTGCCCCAGATCGTCGGCTATGCCAAAGAACGTAAGCTCCATACCCGGATTATCACAAACGCCCAGCTGTTAAGCAATGGCGCCTTTGTAAAGCGTCTTGCCGCCTCGGGCCTGGATCATGTAAATGTATCGCTGCACACCCATATAGAGGAACTGCACGACAAACTCACCGATACCCCCCTTGCCTTTGACAACGCGGTCAAGGCCCTGCATCATTTTGGCGCTACACCGGAAATCACGGTAAACATCAATATCGTCATCAATGCCTATAACCAGCACCATTTGCACAAAACCGTGGCCTGGATGGTAAAGACCTTTCCCTTTGTGCCGCATTTTGTGTTTAACAATCTCGATCCCAGCACCAACCGCACCGAGGACCACAAGGAAACCATTCCCAGCATGAAGGGCATGGAAGTATCATTATATAAAGCCCTGCGGTTTTTGGAGCTGTCGGGCAAAAACTTCCGGGTAGAGCGGGTGCCGTTGTGTTATATGCCTGATTTTGCCTGGGCCAGCACCGAAACCCGGAAAATTATCAAGACCGAACAGCGTTTTGTGCATTTTCTTGACGCCAAGGGCATTGTTGACCAGCGGGATTTCATGCACGAAAAAATGCCGTTGTGCAGCACATGCTCATATAATAACATTTGCGCGGGCCTGTATGAACTCGGCTCTTATTACGATGCCGAGGAACTCGCGCCGGTTTTTAAAGATCCCACCACTGTCATCAACCGGGTAAAAAGCGAACCATAACCCTTGTTTTCAGGGGGATTACGGGGCTTTTTGGGCATTTGTGTCATTATGAACAGTTTAGGTACTTTATCTTCTTGTATTAGCACTTCGTTTTTGTATAATGGGGGATACTGCTTTGAATCGTAAACCATATGCCCTGCCGGGCATGGTGTAAATGCTATGGAGGTTGTGCTGATGCGTACTGCAAGAAACGTGTTGTTACTGTTGGTGGCCCTGGGTCTTTGGATGGGAACCCTGGCTACAGTAAACGCGGCCTGTCCTGAAGACGATGCTTATGAACCCAATGACACGGTAGAGGAGGCGGCTCCGCTGGAGGCAGGGTTCAGTCTGTATACCGATCTGGATGGCTGCTACGGGCCAAGCTATACCCGTGACTGGTACAGCATTGTGGCCCCGGAATCGGGAAATCTAAAGGTTCTGATCACCTTTAATCCCAACAATGAAGGTGGTGATCTTGATCTGGCTATTTATCACTCCAGCGATACCGGTTCCGCACTGGATTCCACATTTGGAACGGGCTCCGGTTTGAATGAAACCGAAGAAGTGTATGCCGATGTTACCACCGGTGAGACCTATTTTATTAGGGTCACCGCATGGGATACCACGCCCTACACCATGGACTTGAACGTCTGTACCCCGGATTGTGCCGGCAAAGTCTGCGGTGATGACGGTTGTGGTGGAAGTTGCGGCACCTGCGCTGCAGAGGAATCCTGCGTGGACTTCCAGTGCGTAAGCTGTGTAGACGGCTATGAGCCCAATGATTCAGTGGCGGAAGCATATGACTCTCTGGTGGTTGGTACTACCTACACCGATATGCAGGCCTGCGCCGATGAAGATGATTATTATCTCATAAACATTGACGCTGCCTGCCTGCTGACTGCCACCATTAGTGGTTATACCGTTGATCTGGACTTCTATCTGTATGAAGCCGACGGTACAACCTCTATCGACAGTTCCACCAGTTATGGTACTGCCGACGAAACCGTGCGTGCCGGGCTTGATATTGGCACCTATGTGTTGCGGGCGAAAAATTTCGACTCTGAAGCATCAACGTATCAGATGGTGATTACCTGTGATGTCTGTGACCCCGATGCATACGAACCCAACGATACCTTTGACACTGCCTATGAGTCCCTGACTCTGGATCAGGCCTATACCGACATGAAGGCCTGCGCCGGTGAAGAAGACTGGTATGCGGTTCAGGTGACGGAAACCTGTCTGCTCAGAAGCACCCTCAGCGATGTGGTGGACGCAAATATCGATCTGTATCTCTTTGAGGCCGATGGCAGCACCCAGCTGGATAGCGACCTGTCCGGTGATCCCCTTGAAGTGGTGGACGCTGTTGGTCCCGGCACCTATCTGATTCAGGTGGACAATACCTCTACTGATATCATTTCTGACTACAGCCTGCTGACCACCTGTGAAGTGTGTCAGAACGATGACATCAACGAACCCAATGACACCTATCAGGATGCTCTGCTGCTGGACCCGGGCCTTACCGGCGATCTGGTGGCTTGTCCCCTGGAAGACGACTGGTGGGCGGTTGAAGCGCTGCAGGATCAGGTGATTATTGTCAGCGCCGCATTTAGCGATGAAGCTGGCAACCTTGATCTGTATCTCTACAGCGATCCCACCGGCAGCCCGGTGGATTCCTCCACATCCTTCAATGACAACGAGGAAGTTGTCTTCACTGCACCGGCCAACGGAACATATTATGTGCTGGTATCAAGTAATGAAGCCCTGCGGAACACCTACAGCCTGAACGTTGAGCTTTGCGTGCCCGATTGCGCCAGCAAAGAATGCGGCAGAGATGGCTGCGGCGGTTCCTGCGGTGAATGCGTTGATCCTGCTCCGTACTGCGATGACAGCTTTGTCTGCGTGGCGGACTGTCCCAACGATCCCTACGAGCCCAATGAAAACATTGATGACGCCAATGTTCTGCTGTCCGGTGGCAATGCCCTGGTGATCGGCAATACCTACGATCTGCGCATCTGCGGTGGAGAGGAAGACTGGTTCCCGGTGGTGGTGGACTCTGCCTGTACTCTGACGGTGGATATGACCAATCTTGAGGCGGATATTGATTTGAACCTCAAGGATGCTGCCGGAGATAATCTGGACACCAGCGGAGCTGGCGGTACTTCTTCTGAAAACGTTTCCGCTCTGGTGCCCCCTGGTAATTACTACATTCGGGCTTATGGCTTTAGCAGCGCGGAAAGCCCCTACACCCTCAGTATTACCTGTCCTGCCTGCGTGCCGGATTGCACTGACAAGGTATGCGGTGATGACAGTTGCTTCGGTTCCTGCGGCGAATGCCTCTCCGGTGAAACCTGCATTGATTTCCAGTGTCTGGCCTGCTTCGATTCCTATGAAATCAACAACACCGTTGAAACCGCTGCCGGTCCTCTGGCTTTGGATACCCAGTACGACGACATGACCGCATGTCCCGGCGATGACGACTGGTACTCCATCGACATCACCGAAGCATGTCTGCTGACCACCCAGGTGAGCAATTTTGTGGATGCGGATGTAAACCTGTATCTCTTTGACACCGATGGCAGCACACAGCTTAGGAGCGACACCTTTGGGGATGTTCTGGAAGTTGTAGATGCTGTCAGCCCCGGAAGCTACTACATTAAAGTTACCAACGATTCCGCCACCGCCATCAGCGACTACAGCATGCTCAGCACCTGCGCCGTGTGCGAGAACGATGCTGCCAACGAACCCAATGACAGCTACCTTGATGCCCTGGTGCTTGATCCCGGTCTTACTGATGGGCTTATTGCCTGTCCTCTGGAAGACGACTGGTGGGCCGTGGAAGCGTTGCAGGATCAGGTGATTACCGTCACCGCCACCTTCCTGCATGCCGACGGTGACCTGGAACTGTACATGTACAGCGATCCCACCGGCAGCCCGGTGGATTCCTCCACCTCTTCCACAGACAATGAAGAGGTGAGCTATAAAGCGCCTGCCAACGGCATTTACTATGTGCTGGTGAAAAATGTTGATGCTTCCCGCAACACCTACAGCCTCAACGTTGAGTTCTGCACTGCGGATTGCAGCGGCAAGGACTGCGGTTCTGATGGCTGCGGCGGTGTGTGCGGTACCTGTAGTGATCCCACACCCTATTGCTCAGACGCATTCATTTGTGTGGCTGATTGCCCCAATGATATGTATGAGCCCAACGAGGATCTGGCCGGTGCAAACACCGGGCTCGCCATTGGCGGAACGTACGATCTGTATCGTTGTGAAGACGATGAAGACTGGTTCGCCATTGGTGTGGCAGAGACTTGTACTCTTTCAGTGGATATGACCAATCTTGAGGCTGATCTTGATATCAATCTGAAAAACGATCAGGGGACGAACCTTGATTCCAGCGTTGCTGGCGGCAGCACTTCCGAGAATGTATCTGATCTGGTTCCGCCGGGCACCTATTACATCCGGGTGTATGGTTTCTCCAGCACCAGCCCGTATACCCTTGATATTCAGTGTGCTCCCTGCGTACCGGATTGCACTGACAAAGAATGCGGCGACGATGGCTGCTTCGGTTCCTGCGGCGAGTGCGCCGAAGGATTCTCCTGTACACCTGAAGGCGTCTGTTTCTCCTGCGTCGATCCGTACGAACCCAATGACGATTTTGCTTCCGCCACTGTGGTTGACCGTGCCACCACGGAAATCACCGACGGTTATCTCTGCGAGGATGATCTGGACGGCTATGAAATCACCTTGCAGGACGGCGAAACCTTTGAGGTTACCCTGACCAGTGACAACAATGATATTGAGATGTACATTGTTGATGGTTCAGGTATTCCTCTGACACCTACCGGAGAAACCACCTATACCGCCATGATGGGGCAGACCCTGTATGTGGCAGTTCTGGGCGCTGAAGTCACCACCAGCGGTGGCTATTCGCTGGCCTTCAGCTATACCGCAACCGCCTGTGTGGATGATGGTCAGGAGCCCAACGATAACTGGGTAAACGCCATTCCCATCAGCGATACCTACAGCCAGGCCGACCTGCATATCTGCCCCTCCAACTGGGATTGGTATTCCTTTAGCGCCGCCGAAGGCGACAGCGTACAGGTTGATGTATCCTTTGTTGATGACAATGGCGACATTGACATTTATCTGTACAGCTATGATCCGGCGGCAACACCTTCCCTGGTGGAACTGGAAAGCAGCACCGGATTTTCCGATCTGGAATCCATGACCTATACCTTTACCGCTACTGATCCGGATCAGGCAGTTATCCGGGTAGGCGGATATCCCTGGGAATCCTGCGACAACAGCTACGACATGGATGTTGTCATCACCCGCGCCGGTGTGGATGGCGATGTTGATGAAGAAGCCGACATTGAGGAAGAAATTCCCGTGGACGGCGATGAGGATGTTGTTGATGAAGAGCCGGACATCGAGCTTGTGTGTGATCCGGGTGCAACCCGTTGCGGCGATGCCGGTGATGTTGAAGTCTGTGCCGATGGTACCGGCTGGACCGTGGCTGCCGACTGCACCGAATCCCAGATTTGCAAAATGACCGATCCCGATGTCTACGCCTGCGTGGATATCATCTGCACTCCTGATGCGCAGTTCTGCGACGCCAACGGCGATATCGCATTGTGCAATGCCGATGGCACCGAGTTGACGGTGGTTACCGACTGCACCGAAACTCAGGTATGTCAGGAAACCGACCCCGACGTCTTTGCCTGCATCGACGTGATTTGCACCCCTGATGCGGTCCAGTGTAATCAGGATGGCGATCTTGAGATGTGTTCCGCCGATGGAACCTCCTGGGATCTTCTTGAAGACTGCACCGAATCTCAGGTCTGTCTGGAAACCGAACCTGATATCTTTGCCTGCGTGGATGTTATCTGCACCGCCACCGAACTGCGTTGCAGTGCTTCCGACGACGTAGAAGTCTGCAATGGCACCGGCACGGCATGGGAACTGAGTGTGGACTGCGATGATCTGACTCAGATCTGCTCCGAAGTTGCTCAGGGAGATTTCCAGTGTGTGGCGGTTGCCTGTACAGCGGGCGAACAGCGCTGCGGCATCAATGGCGACATTGAAGTGTGCAACGCGGAGGGTACTGCCTGGGAACTGCAGACCGACTGCACCGATGGTGCTCAGGTATGTGTCGAAAGCAGCCCGGATGTGTTCGAGTGTGTCGCCATCGTATGCGAACCCGCTGACATGCAGTGCGACGACAACGGCGACGTGGTAACCTGTAACGCAAACGGTACGGCATGGGAAGTCACCGCAGACTGCGGCGCTGAACAGATTTGTCTGATCACCGCAGAAAGCGTGGCGGAATGTCTGGATATCGTGTGCGAAGGCGGAGCCACCCGTTGCAGCAACAACGGTGACGTTGAAGAATGTAACAACACCGGTACCGCATGGGATCTGCAGACCGTATGCGCCGACAGCCAGATTTGTAAAGACGATGGCGCCGGGGCATTCATCTGCGCCAGCATCATCTGCTCCGGCGGTGAAACCCAGTGTAATGTCGATGGCGATGTGGAAACCTGCTCCTCCGATGGC
>Ga0070729_10002036_pt1 | contig 27596 bp, 26 predicted proteins | sample tdDd472_FD_66725 | JGI IMG/M metagenome (GOLD analysis project Ga0070729, IMG submission 66725) | Marine sediment microbial communities from the Atlantic coast under amendment with organic carbon and nitrate - tdDd47.2 | ecosystem: Environmental > Aquatic > Marine > Coastal > Sediment | place...
GAAGATTTCACGGTAAAGCGCAATGGCCTTGCGGTAGTCCGCATGCGTCGCTGCTTCTTCGAGATCGCCCAGATGTTGCGACGAAATCGCCTGACCGTCCTTCAACAGACAGAAGGTCGACTTCAGTTCCCCGCCCATCGCCAGCACCGCCGGCGCGTCGCCGAAGGCTTGGGCGAGCGGCAGCGGCTCCGGCGCCAACCCGCGCGCCCGGCGCAGGATCTGCGGCCCCGGTGCGTCGAGCCGCATCACCGAGTCGTCCAGCCGGTTGACAATGTCCCGGTCATGCATCAGCCAATAGTCGGCAATGCCCGAGAGCCGTTCCCGCGCATCGTCATTGTCGATTGCCTGCGGCTCGTCAGAGAGATTGCCGGAGGTCAGCACGATTGGCCTGTCGAGCGCCGCCATCAGCAGATGATGGAGCGGCGAGTAAGGGAGCATGAAGCCGGTCTGAACCTGACCCGGCGCGATGCCCCCGGCCAGCGCCTCGCCGCTGTTTCGCAACAGCGCGATCGGCGCGGACCGCGCTTCAAGCAAATTCTCTTCTTCCTCAGAGATCGAACAGAACCGACGGATTTGACTCGCGTTTTTCGCCATCACCGCGAGCGGCTTGGCGGCGCGTCGCTTGCGTCGGCGCAGTTCCGTCACCGTCGCATCGCTCGTCGCGTCACAGGCAAGATGAAACCCGCCGATCCCCTTGATTGCAACGATCGCGCCTTCTTTCAGAAGCCGGGCGATCTCACCGATCGGATCCAAACAATCTATCAGCCCCTGCCTGTCCTCCAGCCACACTCTCGGGCCGCAGACCGGACAGGCGTTCGGCTGCGCATGAAACCGCCGATCGGCCGGGTCCTCGTATTCTCGGGCGCAGTCCTCGCACATCGGAAAGACAGCCATCGATGTCTTTGCCCGGTCATAAGGTATCGACCGCACGATCGAGAGCCGCGGCCCGCAATGGGTGCAATTGGTGAAGGCGTAACCGAAACGCCGGTTCTCCGGATCGAATATCTCGGCGAGACAATCCGGACAGGTCGCGGCATCCGGCACGACGCCGGTCGAGATTTCCCCATCGGCGCTCTTTTCGATCCGGAATTCGCCGCCGGGATCCTGCCCTTCAAGCGCTTGCCACTCCACAGCATCGATGCGCGCCAGCGCAGGCGCCTCCGTCTCCAGCCGCGCGAGGAATGCGTCCAGCGCATCGCCGCCGCCCCAGATCTCGATGGCCACGCCCGCACCGTCGTTCAGGACGTGACCTGAGAGCCCCGCCTCGGTGGCCAGCCGCCAGACATGCGGTCGAAAGCCGACGCCCTGTACCAGACCGCGCACGCGGACATGCCGTCCGACCGCACGAGAACGCATCAATGCACCGTGCAGACGAGGCACGGATCGAAGGAGCGCACGATGTGCTGCACGGCAACCGGCTCGGTTTCTCCCGGCCGGACCGGGGCACCTTCCAGCGCCTTTTCCAGCGGCCCCGGCGTGCCACCCGCGTCGCGCGGAGAAAAGTTCCAGGTCGTGGGCGCGATGATCTGGTAATTGGCAATTCTGCCGTTCTCGATCCGCAGCCAATGGCCGAGCGAGCCCCGCGCCGCCTCCGTCAGCCCCGCGCCCTCGCCCGTATCGGGCATTTTCGCGTGATCGATGAAGCGCTCGCCCGGCCGCAACGCATCAACCCAACTTTCCATGGCGATCGACACCAACGCCACTTCGAGCAGCCTTGCCACTACGCGGGCGTGTACGCTGCCGCCATCGCGCGCGACGAGTTCGCGGATCAGCGGATGCCCGTCGACCAGCTGTCGCGCCAACGCCCCGACCTCCGCAATCTCGCCGCCAAGGCGCGGCGCCTTGCACCAGCTGTAGGCGTCAGGGCGCTCGACATCAGGCAACGTCTCGCCTGTCAGCGGCGGCATCGCTCCATCGCTCGCCTTGTACCACGCATGGCTGACATCTTCGGCAATGGCCGAACTGTCTAGCGCCTCGACGTCGCCATCGAAAACGCCCTGTTTGAACAGCGAACGCCCGCCCGAGCCATAGGCGCCAAAGCTCATGAACTTCCCGCTCGACGGACCTAGCCTGCTCAGGCCAAGCTTTTCCGACAATGAAAGGAAATGCCGGAAGTCACTGGATTCGGACGGTTTTTCGGATGCCCACGCCTCAAGGTCCGATACGGAGGAAAGCGACGCGATCCGTTCGAGGCTGTCGCCGTACAGCGTTCTTTCGAGGAACCGCCTGAACGATGACAGGATCGCCGCCATTCGCGCGACCTCTCCGGAACTGACTGCGCGCGTCGAGCCGCCGGGCTGAACCGAGAGCGTATGCGGCCACTTCCCGGCAAGGATACCCATCAGATGCATGAATTGCGCGCGCGCCGGCAATATGTCCTGCGACGCGGTCCCTTTCAGGGCCACGAAACGCTCATGCGTCGCCACATGCCATGCCTCGTCCCGATACACCTCGCGGGCGAAGTCCGGCATGAAGAACAGGTAGAAATGCGTCAGATGATCGGCGACATTCTCGGTTGCATGCACCAGGTCGACCGCCAGTTCGCCATTCGGCGGCATGACGACGCCCTGCGCCTCGGCCAGCGCCTTTGCCGCCGCCACCGACTGCGACACGGAGCAGATACCGCAGATGCGCGGGGCATAAACGAGAGCGTCCGCCGGCGGCTTGCCGGTCAATATCCGCTCGAAACCGCGATAGAGCGGCGAGTTGACCCGCGCCGTCTCGACACGCCCATCGGCAATATCGAGCTTGACCTCTAGATCGCCTTCGACGCGGTTGAACGGGCCGACGATGAGCCTCGTCATCGCGTCTTCTTCTGCCGGTCGGCCGGCGGCCTCGTCAAATGGTCTGCGACCGCGTTTTCCTTCAGCCGCGACGGCGTCGCTGCCTTCGAGAGCGAAGCCAGAGCCACGAACCAGGCCTTCGGCATGTCGGTCGGCAGCCCCACCGGTATACCCGATATCTTCGGCGTCAGCGTGAAGGAGTGGCCGGGCTCCTCGAAGCCCGGCGCGGTGCAATTGATGCAGGGATAGCCGCCATCGAGGCAGGAGCCGGAGCCGTTCCATGCCCGCGTATTGCAATCGGCGCGGGCCTGCGTGCCCTTGCAGCCGAGATTTTCCATCATGCAGCCCAGATCACAGAGCTTCTCCGCGCTCGCCTTGAACTCGTAGAACTCGTTGCGCGCACAGCCGTGATGGACGAGATGCATCGTATAGGAAAGCGGCCGTTCCCACTCGTCGATCTCGCTCGTGCCGAAGCGCCCGGCCGCGATCATGTGCAGCGTTTCGGTCAGCCAGCCCGGATGGATGGGACAGCCGGCGACATTGATCACCGGCATGCCGGATTGCGAGCGGAAATCCGCTCCCAGCAATCCCCCCTCCTTTTGTCCGTCATAGGACAGGCCGCAAGCCTCCACTTCGTTCGCGCCGGCCGCCGTGATCCCGCCAAAAGCGGCGCAGCTTCCGACCGCGACCACATGGCCGGCCTTTGCCGCGAGGTCCGAAATCCAGTCCATCACCGGCCGGTCCGTCCCCGCCATCATGTGGAAGCGTCCAGTCCCGTTCGGCCCGCGCATCACCGAACCTTCCAGGCAGAGGATGTCGAGCGTTTCCTCGCCGGCGATGATCCGCTCCATGATGTCGATCACCGCGCGCCCGCTCTGTTCGCTCAGCGAAGGATGCCACAGCACGTCGATATTGGCCGCCTCGAAAGTCGCCAACAGGTCGGGGCCCTCCGCGCCGATCAGCGACAGCGTGCAGCCGCCGCATCCGCCGGACTGCATCCAGAAAAGGCGCAAGGGGCGCCGACGTTCAGGCAGTGGACGTGTCATCGGCCGGTACTCTTACAGTGAACTCTGCGCCGCCTTCCGGCCGGTTGGCCGCCGTCAGGTCGCCACCCTGCTTCATCGCCATGTTGTAGGAAACATAGAGACCTAACCCGGTCCCCGCCCCGATCGGCTTGGTCGTGTAGAAAGGCTCAAAAATCTTGTCGATGCGATCGGGCGGAATGCCCGGCCCGTTATCGGCAACGCGGATGACGACGTCTCCGGCAACCCGCTCTCCGGTGATCACGATCTCGCCCTTCGGATCGCCCTCCAGCACGTCCGCGGCGTTCTGCACCAGATTGACGATGATCTGGTGCAATTGTCCCTTTCGCCCGCATAGCTCGAGCTTGTCGGGAATATCGAGCCGGACGGCGGGCTTGACGCGCTGGGTCTTGATCACCCAGTCGGCCGCCGTGCGCACCAGCCGCGTGATGTTGAAACTCTCCGTCGTCTCCTCCTGGTTGGAGGAAAAGCGCCTGAGATCCTGGACGATGTCGCGAACCCGCTCGGCGCCCTCCAGCGTACCGTCGACCAGCGGGCCGATGTCCTGCAACACGCGGTCGATCTTCAGGCTCTTGCGCAACGCTTCCATTTCCGCCGGATTGCCGCCGGAGCCGTCACAGGCCGAAAGATATTCGGTGATCGCCGCGCCATAGCGTTTCAGCGCATACATGTTGCCGAAGACGAAACTGATCGGATTGTTCAGCTCGTGAGCGACGCCGGCAACGAGACGCCCGAGCGCCGCCATCTTCTCCGACACCATCATGCGTTGCTGTGTCTGCGTCAGCTTCTGGTGGGCGCTGTCGAGCTCGCGATAGGCGCGCTGCAATTCGCCGATCGGCCGCCCGACCAGCACCATGCCGACAAGGCGGCCGCGATGGTCGCATCGCGGCGTGCAATTGACCGAGATCAGCGCCTTCTGCGGATCGGATGCCGCCAGCGACAAATCGCGCTGCGCGACGATCCCGCCTTCCTTGAGTTCCGGTAGCAAACCGGAGACGGCAGCCTTGCTCTCGTCGTCGAAGAGATCCGTGACAGGCAAGCCGATGAGATCGCGCTCGCGCCGGCCGGTCGTCGCTTCCAGCGCCGGATTGACCTGCTGGATCTCCCCCCTGGTATCGCACACGATCAGCACGTCGGTCATCGCGGCGAGAACCGAGCCGATGAAGGCATGCGCCTCCTCCAGCCGCGCGTTCTTTTCCTCCAGCTCGGTCTGGGACTCGACCAACTCCGAATAGACCTCGTCCATCTTCTGGATGACGTCGATCCATACATCCTCGCCGCCTTCGCCGATCGGCAATCTGCCGGGCTGCGAGGGCGCGCCGGTCGGAGGTCGGTCCTTGTGCGAATGGGTCAGCATGGCGTCCTATGCCGTCGATCCTGCCGCCCGGCGCGTCGCCGGATGCGGCTTGACGTTTTCAAGCCCGTAGCGCTCCAGCTTGGACCGCAGGCCAACACGCGACAGGCCCAGTTCGCGGGCCGCGCGCGACTTGTTCCAGCGGTTGCGGATCAGCGTTTCGCGGATGATGCGGGCCTCCAGCGTTTCGATACGGTCCTTCAGCGTTCCCTCGATATCGGCGATCGCTGCGTCGTCTCCCGCACCTGAATCGGCGGGGTCTGCCCGCAGAATATGACGCGACAACAGCTCCGCGCCAAGCGCCTGTCCTTCCGGCCCCATCACCAGCATCTGCTGGATCTCGTTTTGCATCTCGCGCACATTGCCCGGCCAGCCATAGTTGCGCATGCAGTCAACGGCCTCGTCGGTGAAGCCGGTCACCCGCTTGCCGAGCTGGTCGACCGCGCGCGAAAGCAGCGCCCTGGCGAGCACCGGTATGTCGCCGCGCCGGTCCTTGAGGTCGGGAATGCGGATCACCATGCCGGCCAGCCGGTAATAGAGATCGGCGCGAAAGCGCCGGGCCCGCACTTCTTCCTCAAGATCCTTGTTGGTCGCCGCGATCACGCGCACATCCACCTTGCGCGTCTTCGTGCTGCCCACCGGGCGAATCTCGCCCTCTTGCAGCACGCGCAGAAGCTTCACCTGGAAAGCCGGCGACACCTCGCCGATCTCGTCGAGGAACACCGAGCCGCCATTGGCCCGTTCGAACAGGCCCATATGGTCCTCGACCGCACCGGTAAAGGCTCCGCGCTTGTGGCCGAACAGCTCGCTTTCCAGCAACTCGTCCGGCAAGGCGCCGCAATTCTCCACGACGAAGGGCTTGTTCCATCGCAGCGATCCATAGTGGAGCGCCCGCGCCGCCAGTTCCTTGCCGGTTCCAGAAGCGCCCGACAGCAGCACCGGCACGTCATAGGGCGCGACCTGCCTGAGCGTCGAACAGACCGCATTCATCGGGCTGTCGCGTCCCCGCACGATCCCGTCATCAAAATCATAGTCGCGGCGCAGTTTCTCGCGCCGGTCGCTGACCTTCCGGCTCGCCTCCGACGGCGACATCTTCAGTTCGATCGCCAGCAATTCGTTCTCGCGCTGAAGATCGTAGAGACGGCATGCCGTCTTCAGCGTCAGGATCAGACCTTCCGGATGCCAGGGCTTGGTGATGTACTGGAAGATGCCCGCCTCGTTGATGCCGTCGATTATGTCATGCGCATCCGTGTAGCCCGAGACGATCATGCGGATGATGTCCGGCCAGCGTGTGCGCACCGACTTGAGAAACTCGACGCCGGTCTGTTCGGGCATGCGCTGGTCGCACAGAACCACCTGCACCCATTCGCTTTCCAGAACCGCCTCGGCTTCGGCAATGGTCGACGCGGTCCTGACATCGAATTCCTCGTTCAGAATGCGCTCCAGCGATTCCAGCGAACGGACCTCGTCGTCGACGACCAGTATCGTCGGCATGGCTTGTGACGGTTCCGTCATGATGCGGGCCTCCTCCGCAACGAAATTCCCATGGCTCAGCAGATCCTCGGCAACTGCTCTCCGGCCAGCCAATCGACCACCCGCGTGCCGCCGAAGCCCGTCTTCATCTGGATCAGGTTGACGTCGTCATCGATCACGGTGCCAATCCGCGCCGCGTCACCTCCCAGCGGATGAGCCCGCATCACCTCCAGCAGGATATCGGCATCTCCGGCATCGCAGAGGCAGACCAGCTTCCCCTCATTGGCGACATAGAGGGGATCGAGGCCGAGCAGTTCGCAGGCCGCCGCGACATCCGGCTTCATCGGGATCATCGCCTCGTCCAGCATCATGCCGACATTCGCCGTCCGCGCGATCTCATTGAGCGTCGCCGCAAGGCCGCCGCGCGTCGGGTCGCGAAGGACGGCGATCCCCGGCACGGCCTCGACCATCGCCGCAACCAATCCATGCAAGGCCGCGGAATCGGACTGGATTTCGGTCTCGAATTCGAGGTTTTCCCGCTTCGACAGGATCGCCACGCCGTGATCGCCGATCGTGCCGGAAAGCAGGACTGCCTGACCCGGTTTCGCCCTCTCGACCGAGACATGCACACCGTCAGGCACGACCCCAAGGCCGGTCGTGGTGATGAAGACGCCGTCGCCCTTACCCTTCTCGACGACCTTGGTGTCACCGGTGACGACCGGCACGCCGGCCTCTTTCGCGGCCCGCGCCATCGACATCACGATGCGTTCGAGATCGGCCAGCGGGAAACCTTCCTCGAGAATGAAACCGGCAGTCAGATAGAGCGGCCGTGCGCCGGTCATCGCAACATCGTTCAGAGTGCCATGTACGGATAGCGAGCCGATATCGCCGCCGGGAAAGAAAAGCGGCGAAATCACGTGCCCGTCGGTCGACATGACGAGCCTGCCGTTCTGCGGCTCCAGCAGTGCCCCGTCATTGCCCTGGGCAAGAATCGGGTTTCCGAGGTGGCGCTGGAACAGGTCGGAGATCAGCTCCGCCATGGCACGCCCGCCGCCGCCATGCGTCATGTCCACGCTTCCCGCGCGTACGGAGACGCCCTTGTCGACCATGTTCATGCCGCGTCCGCCTTCTGCCGCACAGGATCCCGGAAGCGCCCATAGGTCCAGTAGGCAGCACACGCGCCCTCGGAGGAGACCATGCAGGACCCCATCGGATTTTCCGGCGTGCAGACCGTGCCGAACAGCTTGCAGTCGGTCGGTTTCTTCACGCCACGCAGGATCGCCGGGCATTCGCAGGACTTGGTCTCGCGCGATTGCTTCTCGGAAACCGTGAAGCGCTTTTCGGCATCGAAGGACGCGTAGGCATCGCGGATGCGCAATGCGCTGTAGGGCACGGAACCGAGACCGCGCCATTCGAAGCTTTCGCGCAGTTCCAGCACCTCGCCGGTCAGCGCCTGCGCCTTCCGGTTGCCCTCGCGCGTGACCACACGGGTATATTCGTTCTCGACCTCCGCGCGGCCCTCATTCACCTGGCGGATCAGCATCAGCACCGACTGCATGACGTCGAGCGGCTCGAAACCGGCGATCACCACGGGTTTTTGGTACTTCACCGCGGCAGCCTCATAAGGCTTCGAGCCGATCACCGCGCTCACATGGGAAGGCCCGAGGAAGCCGTCGATCTTTGCCGGCCCGCCGGGCGCGAAATCATCCGAATCGAGAATGTGACCGATTGCCGGCGGCGTCAGGACGTGGTTGCAGAAGACCGAGAAATTCTCCAGCCCTTCCGTTTCCGCCTGCTTGATCGCGACTGCCGTCGGAGGCGTGGTCGTCTCGAACCCGATGGCAAAGAACACGACCTGCCGGTCCGGATTGTCGCGGGCGATCTTCAGCGCATCCAGCGTCGAATAGACCATCCGAATGTCCGCGCCGTCGGCCTTCGCCTTGATCAGCGAGCGCTGCTTCGTCCCCGGCACGCGCATCATGTCGCCATAGGAGCACAGGATAACGTCGTGCTTTTCGGCAAGCTCCACTGCATCGTCGAGGCGGCGTACCGGCAGGACGCAGACCGGGCAGCCCGGACCATGCACGAAATGCACGTTCTCCGGCATCAGGTCCTGCACGCCATAGCGGAAGATCGCGTGGGTGTGGCCGCCGCAGAACTCCATGAAATGATAGGTCCGGTTCGCGTCCGCCTCGCTGGCGATCTGCCTAGCGAGCTTTTCGGCGAGATCGCCGGCGCGGAATTCGTCGACATATTTCATGCCGCACCTCCCGTTATTTCCTCAAGCTCCTCCTTCAGAATCCCCGCCTCCGCCATCAGTTGCAGCGTGCGCTCCGCCTCCTCGGGGCTCACCTTGTGAAGGGCATAGCCGACATGGACGAGCACGTAGTCGCCGACCTCGATCTCGTCGAGCAACGCCACCGAAATGCGTTTCTTGATGCCCTCGAGCGCGACGACCGCCATGTCGCCGTCTTCGAGCGCCGTTACGATCGCAGGAATCGCCAGACACATGATATCTCTCCTATTCCGCCGCCGTTCCGAGCGGATGGCCGGCAAGGACCATTCCGCGCGCCGCCATGATCCAGGCGAGCCAGGCCTCCATGCCCTCGCCGGTTCGCGCGGACACTTTCAGCACCTTGATCGCCGGATTGACCTTGCGGGCATTGGCGATCGCCTCCTCCACGTCGAAATCGAGATACGGCAGCAGATCAGTCTTGTTGACCAGGACGAGGTCCGACGCCGCGAACATGTCTGGATATTTGATCGGCTTGTCCTCGCCTTCGGTCACGGAAAGGATCGCCACCTTGTGCGCCTCGCCGAGATCGAAGGCGGCCGGACAGACGAGGTTGCCGACATTCTCGATGAAGACCACGGACCCGTCCGAAGGCGCCAGATGCTCGACCGCATGGCCGACCATGTGGCCGTCCAGATGGCATCCCTTGCCGGTGTTGATCTGGATCGCCGGCGCGCCGGTCGCACGGATGCGCTCCGCGTCGTTGGCCGTCTGCTGATCGCCTTCGACGACATAGCTTTTCAGCCTGTCGCCGAGCATCTCGATGGTCTTCACCAGCAACGAGGTCTTGCCGGAACCTGGGCTCGACACGAGGTTCAGGGCGAGAATGCCGTGATCGGCAAAAAATCCCCTGTTTTCAGCCGCATAGGCGTTGTTCTTGGCAAGGATGTCATGTTCGAGCTGGATCATGCGCCCCTGGCTCATGCCCGGCACGGACCCGCCCGCTTCGCCCGAACCGTAATCCAGCGCCCCGTCCTCGCCATGATGGTGATGATGGCCGTGGGTATGGTCATGATCGTGGTCATGTCCATGATGATGGGGACCATGATCATGGTGATGATGGCCGTCGCCATGATGGTGATGGCCATGCGCCTTGTCCTTGCCTTCGACCCGGACCTCGCCCTCGCCGCATCCGCAAACCGTGCACATCAGTTCACCTCCAGTTCCTTGATCCGCAGTTCTTCGCCGCCCGTCACCTGTAACTGGTGCGATCCGCATTTCGGGCACGGATCGTAGCGTTCGCCGATCACGATCGTGGTTCCGCAGGAAAAGCACCAGGCCTTCCCCTCCGTCTCGATGATATCGAGCGTCGCGCCATCGGCAATGGAGTCGCGCATCACCACATCGAACCCGAATTTCAGCGCATCGATCTCGACGCCCGACAACGGACCGATCTCCAGGCAGACGCGCTTGACCGTGTCGAAATTCTGCGCGCGCGCCTGTTCTTTCAGGACGTCCAGAATACCCTCGCAGATCGACATCTCGTGCATCAGCCGGCCCTTACTTCATAGGCGACACAGGGATCGATGGCATTGACGATCAAATGCGCCAGCGCAAACCGTTCGTCCTCATCCTGATGCCCGTCCAGTGTCGCCAGACATCGCGCCGCGATCCCCTGCCGGTCGAAGTTCCAGTCTGTCGGCGAGACGATCCTGTATCTGTCCACTTGGCCATTGTGGAGCCGCACCACGTGAAGGAGCAACCCCCGCGCGGCTTCGACGATACCGATTCCTGCGCCGTCCGCATATTCGGAAACGGTTTTCGGTTCGCCATCGCCTTCCAGAAGCGATCGCATTTCACCGGGAAGACGCGCGAGTTCGGCCAGCCGGGCAAGGAACCGTGCGCCGAGACCGGCACTGTTGAGGCTCGCGACCACACCGTCACGTGCGCGGCGCGAGAAAAGGGTCGTCTCCGGCACCCCGCTATCGGTTGAGAAAGGCGCCAATCCGCCCTCCCGCGCCAGTTGCCTCGGCCAAAGCGCGGCGGCATCCGCACCGGGCAGGTCGATGGAGCCGCAATCGATATCGGCGCGGTGCATCCAGCCGCAATCGGCGAGACGCGCGATGAGACGGGCCGCCGGGGTCTTGGCGGATACGCACCAGTCGATATGACCGACATGCCCGCGCCGGCTGAGCCAATAAACAAGCGGCTCGCCGAAAATCACCTTCTCCAACAGGCGCTCGGCGTCGGCGATCACGTCGAGAACAGCCTGACGATTCGTTTTTGCGGCAGCATCGAGCGCGAACGGGTCCGTTCCGTCGAACAACGCGAGGCGGATGCGGGGAAGAAAGGAGACGGCCGGGCGAACCGCCTGCCCGTCCGGCTCGCCGCCGATGAGCTTCGGCCATTCGAGAGCGATCCGCAGAACGTTTTCGCGCAGATTTTCCATGCAGGTGACAAGCGCCCGCGCGCGCTGTGTGCTCGTATCGGCCGTCGATCCGCTTGCGGCATCCAACGCCAGCGCAGCCGCATGGGCCTGGGCATTGGCGCAAACGCCATAGATTGCCGAGACCAGCGGCATGACCTCCTCGGGCGCCTGCCCCTTCAGCAGCGGCGTGACATCGACCGGACGGTCATAGCGCATGGTTGCAACGCGTCCCCTGGGGAGCGTGATCTCGACTCTCCCTTCGGATATCATGGCCGTTCCTCCGGCACTCCACCGCGCAGAAACGACCGCCGGCTGACTTCGCGCGGAGCGGCGATTTCAACATTATCGCCCTCGATTTCCTCAGCCTCTGTCGCGGGCAAGTCCTCGGGCGTTTCTCCACGCCACATCCGCGCCATCGCGGTTTCGCTGCCGTCTGTTTCGTCATCCGTCTCGAACAGGGCGTCGATTGCCGCAAGCGCTGTCGCCTCGGCCGCTTCCTGATCCGGAAACTCGAAGACCGGCGAAAACAGGGAACACATCCAGTAATGTCCCAGATCATCTTCATGACCGGCGATGAACTCGAACTGGCCGGCGGGAAAAGCGAAATTTCGTTTCGTGCCGATCGCGACGCCAGGCTCTTTTTCCGATCCCGGCAGGAACATCAGATTCATGAACCACGGCGTTATCAGCACGCAAAGCCGACCATCGCTCCAGTCGCGGCCGCCGACGGCCTGCACGGACAGCGCATGGTTGAGGATTGGCACACCCTCCATGCGGGTCGCCGCGATCTCCGCGAAACAGGCTTCGAGCCTGCCGGCCATGTCGGCGCACTCGTCCAATCAGCCCTCCTCGACGACCATGAACCCGGCCTTGCCGCTATCGCATTCGGGGCAGGTCCAGTGGTCCGGCAGGTCCGCGAAAGCGACGCCGGGCGGTATCTGCCAATAGGCATCGCCCAGGGCGGGATCGTAGATGTGCCAGCAGATCTTGCATTCGAGCCGGGTTGTCGGCCCGATCCTCGCTGCGTCTCCGCCATAGGATCCCGCGAAGAAATGATCGCTCATCGATAGATCTCCAGGATCTCGTCCAGCCGTTCGGCGGAATCGACGAGATCCTCATCCGACGCGCACGCCACCTCGGGGATCGATGCGATCTCGATCGTGTTGAGGATCATCGTGTCCTGCGAATTGTAGAACTGGACCCACCAGACATTGCGCGTACCGGTCGCCGTGATGCGGCAATTGCCGTAGCCGCGCGACAGAATGGTAAGTTCGCCGCGCCCGAGAATGTCGGTCAGGAAAAGAAGGTCTTCCTCCGTATGCGGCAGCAGCGAGAGATTGATCGCATGCGCAATCCCGTTTGCCCTGTCGAGATGATCGTTGATTTCCGGCAGCAGCGGCGGGGCATTGAAGATGTTCGGGCCGAAGCTGTCCGGCACCGGCACCGTTTTGCGCGCGCCGTCGAAAGCGCCGGCAAGGACATGAGCAGGAAAAGCGCCGACTTCGACATAGTCTCGCGTCACCGCGCCGTCATGCGCCGTCTCCCGCACCCGCCACACACCGGCGAGCACGGATTCCTGCGCTTGCGCGCGCGCCCCGGCGATCACCGACACTTCGCCTTCGCCAAGGACTTGCTCCACGAAATCGCGATTGGCCGCATCCAGTCCGAGAAGATCGACGCTTCCGCGCTTGTCGCCGGACTTCAGGATTGCAAGCACGCCTTCGAGCGCTTCCTTGCCCGCCTGATGGCCCTGCGCATCTTCGGATTCGGGCAGGTTCGGTGTCGAAAACGTCATCATGCCCGACGGCATGCGCATGTAATCCAGCGCCGCGCCGTCTTCTTCTCCCGGCTGCGAACCGGGACCGACGAGGGATGAAAGCGTGTCGTTCATGATTGTCTCCTCGGGTCGGGCTTTCAGTGGATCAGGCTCGGCTGCGGTGCGCCGCAACCATCGGGAAATTCGAACCGCGGCGGATCGCTCGGCTCGCGCGACAGGATTTCCGGAATGTCGCGCAGATAGTCCGTCCAGTCCTGGATGCGCTGGATGACACCCAGATACTCGCCGTTGCGCAGGAAGATCAGCGCCGGAAAGGCGTTGAAACGATAGCGCCGCTGGATGTCGCGTTCGCTGGCGCGGTCGGCGACCAGCGGCGTCACCGCAGTGCCGAGCGCCCGGGCGAGCTCCGGCACCACGACGGCGACATCGTTGCTTTCGGCTATCCGCTCCGCATCACCCGCGACGAACAGCATGGCAAACGGCAGATCGCCCGCAACCGCTTCGAGGTCGTCGTCGGTGACCACCGCGATACCTTCCCGGTCGATGATGGATTGCAGAAGTGGCGAGAACATCAGGGTCTCCTTTTTCAATTGTCGTTCGACGCGGCGGGGCGCAGGAACTCCGGCAATTCCGGTTCGCGGTCGATAAGGTCGGCGAAGAGATGGTCGAAACCGCTCTCGCCGCGCATCGCCATTTCGAGTGCCTCGATGGCATCCGCCGAGCGGCGCGCGGTCTCCTCGGAGATCACCTCGCGGGCCGCGCCGAGAAACACCATGATCCACGCGCCCTCCGGAATCTCGCCGACGAGGCTCATGTCGATCTCGTGGTCGCCGTCGCGCGCCCGGCAAAGCGCCCGGATCGCGCCGGGCTCGACAACCTGCATCGGAATTCCGAGACACATCAGGTTGCCCTCGCCTTGACGAGGCGTTCCATCTCGGCTTCGAAATCCTCCGGGCCGCGCCACTCCTCGGACGCCAGCACGCGCGCGTCGCCATGCCGGAAGGCATTCCGCTCGTCGGGCCGGCCGGCTTCGTAGCGGCCAAGCGTCATTTCCAGGGATGCGATCGTGTCGTCGTCGCCGAGCGGTTCGGTCCGCGGCTTCGCCTCGACGCCATGTTCGGCGAGGAATTCCAGCGCCATCTCGATCGAAGGGGCAATCTGCGCCCTCACCTCGGGCCGCAAGCTGCCGCCATAGTCTTCCAGTTCCACCGGCTGAACACCGATCAGCAGTAGATGTTTCGGGTAGTCCCCCATCATCTCCGCCATGGCGAGGACTTCCTGGAAACCGGTCTGGTGCAGCGAGATCTTCTTGGCGCCCATGAATTTCGGCACCTCGTCGCCCTCGACGCGCTTCAGCGTGCCGGGCGGCAGGCCGTAATCGATCGCATCGAACACGATCAGGATATCGGTCTCGCGGATATGCTGGACGAGGTAGATGCCCTGCGTGCCGCCATCCATGACGCGCACATCCTCGTCGAATTCATAGGCGCGGTGCAGTTCCTCGACCGCGCGCACGCCGAATCCCTCGTCCGCCCAAAGCAGATTGCCGATGCCAAGTATGAGCACAGTGGTGCCGCGCGGCCGCATGCGCGTCTCCTCCCATATTCCTTGCCCTTTCGGGCCTCCCGATCTGAAGTCGTTCGCAAGTGGCATGCCAAACGGGAAAACAGCGGAACCGCCCGGACTTCCGCACAAAAAACGCTACGCCATTTTTTGCGAATGAAAAGGCATATTCCAATCAGAGTTCAATCTGAAAACAAAGTTTACAGACTGACACGGTCGACTTCCTCGCCATGAAAAGCGTCCTGCCAGCGTGCAAAAGGCCGCTTACCACCGCAACGAAAACGGGGCCCGTAGGCCCCGTATCAATCAGTTGCAAAACCGGAAGGATCAGTGTCCGTCATCCGCCGGCCTGCCGTCCCTGAAGGTGCGCCAGCCGGAGAACATCGACGACATGATCGATTGCCGCGACATGATATCCTCCCGGACCGCCGCGTAGATATGGACGATCGCAAAGCAGACGATAAGCCACAGACCCAGATGGTGCCAGCTATGCACGTCCTGGCTCTGCCCGAAGAGCGGGATGACCCAGGAGGAGAAGAAATCATATTGCCACGAGCCCATCCCGGTCCCCTCGCCATAGAGCGCCAGCCCGGTGAAGATCATGAAGACGATGCCCCAGACGAACATCACATGCATCGTCAGCGTCGCCAGCGGGTTATGACCGGAATATTTCAGCGGTTCCTTGGCGATCATGGCGTACCACGCCAATTCGTGGAACAGCTCCTTCCAGAAAGAACCGCGCCAGACCGGCGGCAGGAAGATCTGCCGCGCATGCGTGTTGCCGACAAAGGCCCAATAGATGCGGAACAGGAAGCCTATGATCAGGATATAGGCCGCCGCGAAATGCAAATAGCGGATCCAGCCGAAAACGAAGGACGCGCTCGCCTCGCCGCCGACAGCCGGCGGCGGCGAACCGATGAAGTAGCCGGTGATTGCCAGTACGAGGATCGACCCGGCATTGGCCCAATGCCACAGGCGCACCGGCGCCTGGTAGACATAGACGGCCTCTTCGGAGTGGCTTGATACAGTGTCTGCACTCATGATCCTGCCCTCCCCTAACGCACCTTGATCTCGGCCATTTCCTCGCCGTCCGGACCCATCACATGGGTCGAGCAGGCAAGGCACGGATCGAAGGAATGCAGCGTGCGCAGGATTTCCACCGGCTCCTCCGGACGCTCCATCTTCGTGTTCATCAGCGACGCCTCGAAGGCGCCGATATTGCCTTCATTGTCGCGCGGCGACCCGTTCCAGGTGGTCGGCACGACGCATTGGTAATTGTCGATCTTGGTGTCCTTGATCCGGATCCAGTGCGCCAGCGCGCCGCGCGGCGCCTCGGTAAAGCCGACGCCCTTGACCTCGGTCGGCCAGGTTTGCGGATCGAATTTCTCGACATTCGCCGTCGCGGTGTCGCCTGCCTTGATGTTGGCGATCAGCTTGTCGAAGAAATAGACCTGCATCTCGGCCGCCCATTCCGCCTCAAGCGCGCGCGCGGCCGTCCGCCCGAGCGTCGAGAAGAGTGCGTCGATCGGCACGTCGAGGGTCCTCAGCGTGCGGTTGATCTGATCGGTGAAATATTCATGGCCCTGCGCGTAGCCGACGATGTAGCGGGCGAGCGGCCCGACCTCCATCGCGTGACCGCGCCAGCGCGGCGCCTTGATCCATGAATATTTCGCGGCTTCGTCGAGCTCGATGATGTTGGTGCTCGTGCCTTTGGCGTTCGCGCCGAGAACGTAGTTCGGCTCCGTGATGCCGTCCCAGGGGTGCAGGCCCTTCTTCTCGTCCGGATAGGCGTACCAGCTATGCGGCACGAATTCCTGGATCTGCTCCGGGTCGCGCAGGTCGACCTCATGGACCTCCTCGAGCTTGCCGTTGATGATCGCGCCGCGCGGCATCAACAAATTGCCGGGCGAGTAATCATTGGCCTTGTCGGGAATATCGCCATAGGCGAGCACGCTCTGGCTCGACAGGCCCCCGCCATATAGCCATCCCTTGTACAGGCCGCCGATTGCCAAGATGTCCGGAATGTAGACATTCTTCACAAATTCCAGCGAACGATCGATGACGCCCTTCACATAGTTCAGGCGATCCATGTTGATCGGCGCGCCCGCGGCGAGGTCCCCGTCGATATTGATCGCGCAGGGCACACCGCCGACAAGCCAGTTCGGGTGAATATCCTTGCCGCCGAAGATCGTGCGCGTCGTCATGATCTCCTTCTGGAAATCGAGCGCCTCCAGATAATGCGTCACCGCCATCAGGTCGGCTTCCGGCGGCAGCAGATAGGCCGGATTTGTCCAATAGCCGTTCTTGAACGGGCCGAGTTGGCCGGATTCGACGAATTTCTTCAGCCTGGTCTGGATGTCGCGGAAATAGCCCGGCGACGACTTTGGATGATGCGGCGATACCGACTGCTGGAGTTCAGACGTCGCCTTCGGATCGGCCTTCAACGCATTGACGGGATTCACCCAATCGAGCGCGTGCAGGTGATAGAAATGCACCAGGTGGTCATGAATCTGCAGCGAAAGCTGCATGATGTTGCGGATCGAGTTTGCGTTTTCCGGAATGTCGATCCCGAGCGCGTCCTCCACCGCGCGCACCGAGGTGAGCGCATGCGTACCCGTGCACACGCCGCAGATGCGCTGGGTGAAGGCCCACGCATCGCGCGGGTCGCGGCCTTTCAGGATCACCTCCAGACCGCGCCACATCGTGCCGGTCGAGACGGCGTTGCGGATGATGTTGTTCTCATCGACATTGACCTCGCAGCGCATGTGCCCCTCGATCCGGGTCACCGGATCGACGACGACGCGCTGGCCGGATGTGTCGAGATTGAAGCCGTTGGGTGTCTGCATCGTAGCCATCAGTTTTCCCCTCCCTTTTGGCGGGCGCGCTTGATGGCGCTGACCCCGGCATGCGCGGCGGCGGCCACGCCGACGACCGCGGCGGCGGTGCCGCCGATCTTGTCTGCGTCGGCCTCGATGCCGAAGCCGTGAATGTCGGTCAGGCGGTCATAGAAGGACCCCTTGTCCCAGAACCCGTCTTCCGAGCAGCCGAAACAGCCGTGGCCCGACTGGATCGGGAAGGACAGGCCGCCGTTCCAGCGCACTGTCGAGCAGGCATTGTAGGTGGTCGGGCCCTTGCAGCCGACCTTGTAGAGGCAGTAGCCCTTGCGCGCGCCCTCGTCGTCGAAATGCTCGACGAACTGGCCGGCATCGAAATGCGGCCGGCGATAGCACTTGTCGTGGATGCGCTGCGAATAGAACATTTTCGGCCGGCCCTGCCGGTCGAGTTCCGGGAACCGCTCGAAAGTCAGGATATATGTGATCACCGCCGTCATCACCTCGGCGATGGGCGGGCAGCCCGGCACCTTGATGATCGGCTTCGGCGCGAGTCCCGGCACCTTGTGGATCGGTGTCGCCTGTGTCGGGTTCGGCCTCGCCGCCTGCACGCAGCCCCAGGACGCACACGAGCCCCAGGAGATGATCGCCTTGCAGTGATCGGCCGCATGCTTCAGCTGTTCGAGATAAGGCCGGCCGCCGATGATGCAGGACATGCCTTCCTGGTTCAGCGGCGGATTGCCCTCGCAGGCGAGGATGTAGTTGCCGTCATATTTCTCGATCGTCTCTTCGATGATCGCCTCGGCCTGCTGGCCGGCCGCCGCCATGATCGTGTCGTCATAATCGAGCGAGATCATCGACAGGATCACGTCCTTGGCGAGCGGATGCGCCGAGCGGATGAAGCTTTCCGAGCAGCAAGTGCATTCGAGTCCGTGCAGCCACAGCACCGGAATGCGTGGTTTCGTTTCCATCGCGTGGGCGATCTGCGGTGCAAAGGTTGGACCAAGCCCCAGCGAGGCCGCGGTCAGACTGCAGAATTTCAGAAAGCTGCGCCGGGTGATCCCCTGCCGGCGCATGACCTCGTAAAAGGTTTCGGTCATGTTTGGTCACTCCTCCGATCGTCGGCGCAAAGCGCGCCCTCTTCCAGACAATCTTCAGCAACCGCTGTGCCAGTTCCCCCTTTCCGTTTGTTTTCAGATAGTTAGCCGGAAAATGACGCTCCAACACGCGGAAACCGGGGACGCGAATTGGAAGGTCAATAACCGGAATGGAAGCGAAGCATCCGCTGCGGCCAGGCGAAAATTCCAGCCGACCGGCAGGAATGGCCCGTTGCCCGACGGTTCGAAAAAAGCGACAAACCCGCATCTCTGAGGCGAACTCTCATGACACTCCTTCTGATCCACGCCGGCGGCACGATCGGCATGACACAAACGGCGACCGGGTTTGCGCCCGCGTCCGGCGTGGTCGAGGATCACATCGGCGATCGTGTTGCGAGCGGAGATCTGCCGCCGGCAGACATCCGGGTGCTCGAACCGCTGATCGATAGCGCCAACGCCACGCCGGTAGATTGGGACCGCATCGCCAGGATCGTCCATGAGGAGCATGACCGCTACGACGCCTTTGTCGTCACGCATGGCACCGACACGCTGGCCTATACAGCGGCCGCGCTCTGCTTCGCTTTGGAGGGATTGGCAAAGCCGGTGATCCTCACCGGATCGATGCTGCCGCTGACCGTCGACGGCAGTGACGGCCCCCGCAATATCGGGGATGCGATGCAACAGGCCGTCTCTGCCCCGCCGGGCGTCCGGGTCCAGTTCGCCGGCCGTTTCCTGCACGGCGCGCGGGTCCGAAAGACCCATTCGCGCAATCTCGATGCCTTCGCTGCCGACCCGAGCGACGTTGCGCCACGCCGCCCCGGCACCGCGCTCCGCCTGCACAATCCGTCCCTCTCGGACATCGCCGTGCTGGCCGTCGCGCCCGGCATGTCGGAAACGCTGGTCCGCCACGCCGCATCGACTTGCGACGGGATCGTCCTGCGCTGTTACGGCTCTGGCACGGTTCCCGAAGTGGACGGATTGCGCGATGCACTGGCGACAGCCTGGGAGCGGCAATGTCCGGTCGTTGCCGTCAGCCAGTGCCCCGAAGGGGGGCTTGCACTCGGAACCTACTCCGCCGGCAAGATGCTGACGGAATTCAACGTCGTCGACGGCCGCGACATCACCATCGAGGCCGCCTATGCGAAGCTCGCTTATGTGCTCGCCGAAACCGGAGAGTTCGCCGCCCGGCTGAAGAAACTTCAGCAGCCGGTCTGCGGCGAACTCACCGTCGCTTGAAGCGCGACGTCACGCTTTCATTTCGTCGTCGCCGTACGCCTAGTTCATCGAATTCGGCAACCACAACGAGATTTGCGGGAAAGCGAGGATCAGGAACATGATTACCACCTCGCAGGCGAGAAACCACCCGATCCCCTTGAAGATGGTCTCCAGCGATATCTTGTCCCCGACGACGTTCTTCACGACATAGGCATTGAAGCCGACCGGCGGCGTCAAAAGCCCGATCTCGATATATTTGACCACGATCACGCCGAGCCAGATCGGGTCCATGCCGAGTGCGTGGAACATCGGCTGGACGATCGGCAGGGTGAGAAGCAACACGCCCAGCGGATCGAGGAACATGCCGAGGATCAGATAGATGATCGACACGGCGAGCAGCATCAGCACCGGATCGACCGCCCAGTCTCCGACCATGCCGGCCATCATGGCCGGTACGCCGACAAGCGCCAGGAACTTCGTGTACATCACCGCCCCATAGGCGACGAAGAACAGCTGCGCGGTCGTCTTGACCGCCTCCATGACACTGGTGCGGATAACCTCGAAGGTCAGGCGCCGCTGCACCGCCGCGATGACGCAGGAGAGGAAGGCTCCCGCCGCGCCCGCCTCGGTCGGGGTGAAGACGCCGCCATAGAGACCGCCAATCATGCCAACGATCAGGACCAGCAGCGGCCACACGGGCCCAAGAGAGCGCCAGCGTTCACGCCACAACTCATCCTTGTCCATGCCAAGGCCGATTGGCGGCGCGATCTTCGGGTTGAATTTGCACCGGGCGATGATCATCGCGGTATAGACCGCGGCCGTCAAAAGACCAGGAAGAACGCCCGCAATGAGAAGCTTGGTGATCGAGACTTCGGCGAACACGCCATAGATCACGAACATGATGGATGGCGGGATCAGCGCCCCGAGCGTGCCCGAAGAGGCCACGACGCCGGCCGCCAGGCTCGGCGCATAACCGGCCTTCAGCATCTCCGGGATTGCAAGGCGGCCCATGGTCGCCGATGTCGCGACCGAGGAGCCCGAGGCGGCGGCAAAGCCGGCCGAAGCCATGTTCGTCGCCACGGCCAACCCGCCGGGCAAGGACGAAAGCCACAACCGGGCGGCCTTGAACAGCGCCTCGGAAATGCCGGCGCTATGCGCCACCGCACCCATCAGGATGAACATCGGAATTGCCGACAATCCCCAATTGGCGGCAACCTCGAAGGGCGTGTTCTGCATCACCGCAAAGGCGACGCGTTCATTACGCAGGAACCAGAAGCCGAGGAAGGCGACGACGCCGAGCGCCACACCGATCGGCATGCGGATAGCGATCAGCAGAAGAACCAGCGCAAGGCTGCCAAATCCGAGAAGTTCGGGACTCACAGCTGTTTCTCCCCTGGATTGATGTGAGTGGTCGTGTCGCCGCCATGGCGTTCGGCGTCTTCCGGGTGGATCTCCCCGGTAAGGCCTGTCCTGAAATCGCGCAGCATGAGCACGAGAACGTAAATGGCCATGAGACCGAACCCGATCGCCACGATCCAGCGCGCCGGCCAGATTTCCACGAAGCCGATGCCGGCTTCCTTGGCCTCCCGGATTCCGGTCTTGTCGATCGCAACCTCGATCGCCTTCCAGGTGAAGACGGAGGTGTAGACCAGGGTAATGACCGCCACGAAAGCGTCGAGCAGTGTGCGCGGCCTCATCTTCATCCAGCCCGTGAAGAGTTCGACGATGATGTGCCCGCGTTCGCGCGCGATCAGGGCGAGAGGAAGAAACGCCAGCGCGATCATGTTGTAGGCCGAGACGATTTCGACCGTGCCCGTCAGGGGATGGCCGAAAAACTGCCGCCCGGCCACGTCGATGGTAACATGGAACATCATGAGGACGGTGGCGATACCGGCAACCCAGCCCGCGCCGGTGACGACGGCGTCAAGGAGACGCTTCATTCTGTATACTCCCGGAAGAAAAGGGGGCGGTTCCGTGCCGCCCCTCTCGTTTCAAATGTAACGCCTGATCAGAGGCTTTCGGGATCGACCTTGGAGTAGACCTCGCGCCAAAGCACTTCGCGGAACTTCTCCCTGTCGTCGCCTATCTCGTCTTTGACGAGCGCTTTCCACTTGTCATAGGCCTTGAGATAGGCGTCGAGAATACGCTCCGGATTTTCCAGGCCGGCATTGCGCGCATTGTCCGCATTGATGCCATACTGGACTTCGTCGCGCTTTTGCATGATCGCGGCGAACTCGTCATTGCCTTCGACAAAGGTGATGCCTTTTTCCTTGGCCTTGGCAATTGCCGCGTCGTCGGTGGCGATCTGCGCGTCGAAGGTTTCCATGGTGACGAGATCGGGAGCGTGATCGATATGCGCCTTGCGCTGTTCCGGCGTCATGCTCTCCCAGACATCGCGGTTGACATACATCATGATCGGAGGACCGCCCATGCCCATCGGCGACTGGATGACGCTGTCGACGACGTCGATATAGCCGAACGAGGTAAGCCAGGCGACCGACCCGAGGACGCAATCCAGCGTACCGCGTTCAAGCGCGGACGTGGCCTCCGACGGGGGCATGGATACCGGTGTGCCACCGGCGATCTCGATGATGTTGACGCCACCGCCCGAGCCACGGATCTTGAGACCTTTCAGGTCCCCGACCGACTTCACTTCGCCGCGGCAGAGGAACAGATAGGGTGTCGTCCCGTAGCCGATGAAGCCGACGGCATCGTTCTTCTTGAATTCCTCCTGGCATTCCGGGCAATCGAGCATGAGAAGCTCGTTCATCGCGCCGACGGATGCCAGATAATCGTCGCCTACGAGCGACTGGCTGAAGACAAGGTTCGTCGCGGGCAGCATGCGCGGCTGGTAGGGCGCCATGACAAGCCCGGCATCCATCAGGTTCGATCCCACCGCTTCCGGGGTCGCCGGGCCGTTGGCGAGCTGCGCGCCGCCGACCATCTTCCACTCGATCTCACCGCCGGTGGCTTCCTTGATCATTTCGAAATAGGGCACCAGGGCGTCGGTATTGGTCTTGTTGTTGGTGCCAAGCCAGGAGCCGTAAACCAGTTCCTTTGCCGACGCCGGCGCAGCGGCCATCGCGCCGGTGGCGGCCACCGTACACAGCGCCAATAGAAGTCGTCTCATTTCGCGTTCCTCCAATTGTTGGTTTTTCCTGCCCGGTTAATCCGGATTCTCGTCGTGGATTTGTGTTGATCGTCCCCTCGAATACCCACGACAGAACTTTCAGCGATGTCCGGTTGGTGCGAGACGCATCTTGCGGTCCTCGACACACCCAAATCCCGCCCGGCTTTCTGCGCCGTTCGCAATCGCTCGATCGATGTCGCTGAGTTTCATTCCGCTCCTCCCGGACGAAACTTAGCCAAAAGCGCATCGGGGAGTAATGATATAAATTGCGCTTTGATCTTTCGCGTTTCGAGAAAGCGAACAGCACCCGGGTGCCGGCGCATCGTCCGGGCCCGGCCGACCCGATCAGCCGCGCGTCGCCGGGGCTGAAATGCGCGACCTCGCCGGGAAGCAAGTCTGGCATCTGGACTCGGTCGACACGGGTGCGCCAAGCCATGCGCCAGCCGGGTCCCTATTGCGAATATCCGGGCAGCGAGTAGCTCTGCAAACTCCTGACCCAATGGGGAGCGATTGCCTTTCCCCGACGAGCCCCATAGCCTCCGGCTTCGATGTTGCGCCCGCCACGTCGTTGATCCACCTTGTTATTCTAGTACCGAAACCGCACTGACCGCATGAATGAATTGCCAAAGCCCCGAGAACGGTTCGGCTACAAACCCGCCCTTCTGGTCGGGCGGCAATTCGTCGAGTTGGGCGAAACCCACCTGATCTGTACCGACGGCGAAGGCGCGGAGAAATGGCGTCTCGCCACCGCGGATATCGACCGGCTGGCTTTTGTCGAATACCGCATTCGCGGCGTACAGATGAGCCGGCTCGATTTCCTGACAAAGGGCGGGACCGCTAAACGCTCGCTCGGCTGCAACTCGACGGCGACCGATCCGGGATCCGACCCGGACTATCGCGCTTTCCGCGACATTATCGCGGCCGTTCTCGACCGGCTCGCGACAACGCGGCCGGATATAACCGTCGCGATCGGCGAATATGGACGGGCGCGGATATGGATGTTCCTGATCGGCGTGGTGGCGGCGCTCTTCGCGCTCGGCATGGCGATCGCCGCGGTCGCCAGCGGTCGGGGCGATAGGCTTGCAGGAGAGGGCCTGGTTCCGGTCGCGGCTCTTTTGTTCTTCGGCCTCTATTTCGCCTGGGCATACGCGCCATGGCGGCGCAGACTGCGCGTTCCGGTGAAACTGTTCGCCAAGGCCTTTTCGGACCTCACCGGAGAGAAGGCACCCGAGGGGCCTTGATCCGGTACATTTGAAAGGCGTCAGCCGATCAGCTGTCCCGTTTTCACACGCCGCAATTCAGGGAAGACCCGGATCAGCGCCGGCGGGCTCCACGGCGTGAAACGAATGCGGTCGCCGCTGATCTTCACGGTGTAGCACGCCCCGCCATCGCTCTCCTCGCGGGGGTTGCCCGAAGTACAGTACCGCCCGTCGGTAATCCACCAATAGCCCGAGCCTTTGGATAGTTTCTCCGGTACGAGCCACGGGCGAAACATGCGGGTGATCGTGCCGTCCGCGTTATAGGTCTCGCGTTCGGCCGGCAGCCCCTCGGGCGGATCAAACACGATTGTATGGCCTGTAAGCCTCTCTTCGAGGCTCGGGCCAGACAGGCCGAGCCCATTCACGCAGCCGGAAAGAGTAAAACACGCAAATAGCATCGCGCCGACGGCGTGCGCTGATGGGACCAGACTTCTCAAACGGCTCTCCCCCAAGGAATATCCACGCTGAGGCAGACATCCGCGAAGAGCATACTTGCTTCGCGCTCCGATGTTTATCGATTTTTCCCCTCGCCCCGCGCCGGAAAACTCCGAATGTTCCTAATCGGCGAAGACCATCGTTCCATCTGCACCCTGCCAGGAGACCTCGATCCGGTCATGGCCGGCGGCGCGAATTTCACTGCGGATCCGGCCTGCCAGCGTCGCCGCCTGCCCGAAATGCGCGGCCTTTTGTTCTTCGGTCCAGACCGGAACCATGTCGCTTTCAGCGTATTCGCAAATCGCGTTGTAAGCGGATTGCCACGTGTCGAGATCCTGTCCAAGTGCAGTCGAAAGGCCGATCTGTCCGGGCGTCAGAAACCGCGGTTCGCCATCGGCAAAGAATGCCATCACGGGAAGCTCGTACCATTCCGCGCAAAGCCGAAGGCCATCGATTTCCGCCAGGTCGACCGGCGCGTCTTCCATATCATCGACCTCGTCCGGCAGCCCCTGCACGCCGGGTCTGTCCGGCATCCCCAACCGGAGGAGCATCCAGACCGCGAAGGCAAGGGTGAGCGCCCCCGAAACGAGTAGAGACGGCACTCCGGATCCCGACAAGGGAAGCAGATTTCCATTCGTCGCCGCGGCGACAACCGCGAGCGTCATCGCACCGAACAGGATCGTCGCATTCGTTGATTGGCGCCGGCCGTCAGGATCCGGCTCGTCTTCCGCATCGAAGTAACGCGGCGCGGCCCAAGTCAAATACAGCACCTGTTGCAGCAAGGCGACGGCGAACAGCCAGACCGCCAGCCGGGACATGAAAAGCAGTGTCGCGCCGGCAGCGAAAATCAGGATCGCGCTGACGATCATCCAGACCTGTTGCAGCGTCTCGACGCGGCTTTGCTTCTCAAGGGAGATCATCTCGATGGCGCGCGACAGCACCCGATCGAGGATCATCTGGCGCGCCAGCACAAGGCCGGCGAAAACATAGAATGCGCCAATCGCGGCAAGCACGATGCCTGGAAAGCCCGACAATTCGGAAAGATAGGCGTCGAACATCACGGAAAGTCTTGCGATCGAAATTAGGCCCCGACATCCGCCTTATCGCCATCCAGCCGCCATCCGCGCAAGTGATTTCACATCGAAATGCCGCTGAATACCCTGCCCGAGCGCCTGTTTTTCGCCACAAACACAGGTCGCGGCCGGTCGTAAACCCGTTAACTAACAGGCGAAAACGTAAAAAAATACTCCACAAATTTTGGTCAGCGAGGTTGCATGCCGTCCCGTCGCCGCTAACGTGCAAATGCCAAGATTTCAGGGGGTTGGGAGGCTGAAATTGAACCATTGCGTTTGCTGCGGATCGACAGGAATCCGCCAGTTCAATGCTCACCGTTCGTTACTCCTTGAAAGAATTTGCGAGCGTCGCCCAATTTTTTCCACGCTTGCAACGATGCTTTCTGCCATGACCGTGTGGTTCGGTCCGACCGGAACGCTGGTCAAAACTGAGGGTGTGGGATGACAAACGGTTTTTTTCGCAAGTGCGGCGTCGCACTGGCCGCAAACGTGGCGTTCGGAGTTTTACTGGCAAGCCCGGCGCTTGCGCAAAAGAACTATGCGTTGGTGGTCGCCGTATCGAAATACGACAATCTGGACGAGACCCTGTGGCTCGCCGGTCCGGTGAACGACGCGAAGCTTGTGCATGAATATCTTCTCGACGGCGCGCCGATAGACTTCACCGAAGACGGGATTACCCTGCTAGCCGACGGCATTGACGGGGCCGCGCGCCCGACCAACGCCCACATTCACGAAGCCTTTGCCGCCCTTGCCGAGAAGGCGGAGCCCGGCGACTTCGTCTTCCTGCATTTTTCCGGCCATGGCTCGCAGGCGCCGGCACGGGTCGAGGGAGAGGAGCAGGACGGGCTCGACGAACTCTTCCTGCCCTCCGACATCTCCGACTGGGACATGAGTACGGGCACGATCCCGAATGCGCTTGTCGATGATGATCTCGGCGAGATGATCAACCGGATTATCGACAAGGGCGCCAATGTCTGGGCCGTTTTCGACAGCTGCCATTCCGGTACCGTCACCCGCGCCGGCCCGTCGGGCGATCCGCTCGATACGGAAAAGTCGCGCAAGCTCGGCCCGGCAACCCTCGGCATCCCCAAAGAGGTGCTGGACGCGGTCGAGACTGTCCGCACCCGCTCGGGATCGCCGGCGCCGGAAGCGGCGACGCTTGAGACCTCGGGAACCGGCGAAGGCCAGTTCGTCTATTTCTATGCGGCCCAGACCAACCAGACGACGCCGGAAATGCGCCTGCCCCAGGGTGATCCGGACCGTGTCTCGCACGGGCTGTTCACCTTCACCCTGTTCGAGGCGCTGACGCAGAACCCGGCCCTGACATATCGCCAGCTCGGCGAGGAGATCCTTCGCCGCTACACCGCCGGCTACCGTGTCCAGCCGACACCGCTCTTCGAGGGCGCGCTCGACAATCCGGTCTTCGGTGCGGATATCGGCCATGGCGGCCGGGTCCAGCAATGGCCGGTCAAGCAGGAAGGCGGCAAGCGCATCTTCTCCGGCGGCCGGCTTCATGGCCTCTCGGTCGGCGACGAGCTGACCCTCCTGCCCGGCCCGGCTGCAAGCGACGACGACAAGGTGGCGACGATCCGTGTGACCGGCACGGACGATTTCCAGTCGGAATTCGAGATCGTCGACGGCGGCTTCGTGATGATCGAGGCGGGCTTCTATGCCCGCAAGGCAGCCGAGGAGATGAGCTTTGGCGTGACCGTCGCGATGCCGGACCCGGCCGAGATCTCTGGCGACCAGCGCGAAGCGGTCCTGGCGGTCATAGAAGGCCTGCAAGCCGCCGACCGGGAAGGTCTGAGGCTCAAACTGGTTCCGGCGGAAGATCGCGCCGACATCTATCTGCAGGTGGACAAGGGGTCGCTCTGGCTGGTTCCGGCCGGCGCCGAGCGCATC
>Ga0070729_10002040_pt1 | contig 27509 bp, 20 predicted proteins | sample tdDd472_FD_66725 | JGI IMG/M metagenome (GOLD analysis project Ga0070729, IMG submission 66725) | Marine sediment microbial communities from the Atlantic coast under amendment with organic carbon and nitrate - tdDd47.2 | ecosystem: Environmental > Aquatic > Marine > Coastal > Sediment | place...
ATCCTGCGCGACTTTAACATTTTGCTGGAATGTTGCAACAATCTTTTCTGCTGAAAATGCTTCTTCAGATTCATGCCAGCAGTCGAAGTCTGTGATCATGGCTATGGTTGAATAACAAATTTCAGCTTCACGAGCCAGTTTGGCTTCGGTGAGGTTGGTCATGCCAATAACATCAGCGTTCCAGCTGCGGTAAGTATGGGATTCTGCCTTGGTGGAAAGCTGGGGGCCTTCCATGCAAAGATAGGCTCCACCTTTGTGTACGATAGCATTAACTTCTTTGGCAGAATTGTAAAGAATATCAGCCAGATCCATGCATATTGGGTCTGCAAAGATGATATGGGCTGCAATACCGTTACCGAAAAAGGTAGCTTTACGTTGGCGAGTACGATCAATGAATTGATCCACTACAACAATGTGTCCGGGGTGGTATTCCTCTTTAAGGCTGCCAACGGCAGAAACGGAAAGTATTGCTTCTACTCCAAGCATTTTCATACCGTAGATATTTGCCTGATAGTTAACTTCATTTGCAGAAACTACATGTCCACGACCATGCCTTGGAAGAAATACCACAGGTTTTCCGTAAATTTCACCTATTACGTATTCATCTGAAGGATCCCCGAAAGGTGTTTCCAGTTTTCTTGTCTCGGTTTGCTCGAAACCTTCCATCTGGTAAAGACCGCTACCGCCAATAATTCCTATCCGCTTTTCGCTCATCAGAACCTCCTGAAAACTTGACTGTCTAACCCAAAGGAATCATAAAATGAATTCAACTCTATATACTCTAATTTGTGTAGATTCTCAAGTTTTGTGTTGTATCAAATTATCATTTGACAAAATAGTGCCCATTCCCATTTGAGCTTGTTTTTGTTTGCATTTGACTAAACTTTAATAATGTCATAGGCTGAAATTGCTACTATCCAAGATTAAGGAGAAAATACCAATGAAAACAGCCAGGAACATATTGATCATTGTACTGTTTCTTGTGATGTGCGCTTCTTTCGCTATGGCCGCTGATAAAAAATCAGATCGGCTTAAAGCTGGAGATACTGCTCCTGTATTTCAGGCCAAGGATTTTAACGGAAAGCTGATAGATTTAAAGGAGTTGCAGAAAAATGGTCCTGTTGTGCTTGTTTTCCTTCGTGGCTTTGGCTGACCTTATTCCCGTAAGCATCTGGATCAGATGCAAAAAGAGCTAAAAATGTTCAAGTCACTTGGTGCGACAATTGTTGTAGTTGTAAGAGATGATGCTAAAAGCGTTAAAAAATTCTGGAAAAAGAACAATCTGAATTATATTGGTATTCCCGACAAAGATAAAAAACTGGGCAATCTTTACCAACAGCAATGGAATTTGGTGAAACTGGGACTAATGCCGGCGATGTTTATAATTGACAGGCAGGCAACAATAAAATTTGCCTACTATTCAAGTAGCATGAAAGACATCCCTGAGAATTCGATTGTTTTTGAACTGCTGAAAAAGATGGTCGAGAAGAAGCCTAAAACAGAAACAGCTAAATAGTGATTATAAAATATTGTTTTTATAATCTTGCCAGTGAGATGACTTTTTCGCTACAGTCGTGAAACGTGTCATTGACATGCTGCGCTATTGCGTGATAGTAGTTATGGGTTGACAGTTAACCTGTAGGTTTCTTGTGTATAGGCAGAATTATAAGGAGAATCAGTATGTTGCGTTCATCTGGGTTGTTTCAAACATTAGTGCTGTTATGTGTTGTTTCACTTTTTTCAATTGTAATGATTTCATGTGATGGTGATTCTACTGACAGTGGAGTCGATGGCGACGAAGATAATCAGACCACAGACGGTGACGAAGAAGATGCACCTTCAAACGGTGATGAAGATGCACCAGTCAACGCCGTATACCCGGAAAGCCCGTATGGAACAGAACAGGGTGATACAATCGAGGATCTTGTTTTCAAAGATTGTGATGGCAATGATGTTGCCCTGAGTGATTTTTACAATAAAGCCGACTCTATACTAATAAATCAGTCTGCCGGCTGGTGTACCGTTTGTCGTGGAGAAGTTGGTACCCTGCAAAGCTGGTATAATGAGTTAAAAGAAGATGGTGTGGTAATAATTCAGGCTTTGAACCAAAACAATTCGGGTCAGCCTGCCAATGAAGATTTTTGCAAAGCATGGAAAGATGGTTACGGAATTGATTTCCCTGTTTTGATTGATGCAGATGATAAGCTTTCCGCATATGAGCCTGAAGATACAATGCCGCTAAACATTGTGCTTAATAAAGAGATGTCAATCCAGTACATCGTTACCGGCGGTGTTCCTACAGAAATCAAGCAGCGTTTGACAGATTTAGCCGACGAATAGAGGGAAAACAATGGAAAAATTGAACAGCGTTTTACTCGTTTGTATGGTGCTTTGTGCTGTTTTTGTAGTGATTTCATGTGCATCGACAAAAAGCAGTGAGCAAAAAGATAGTGTTCAAACTGATCAAGTCGATATTAAAAGTGAAAATGTCAAAAGTTCTTTGATTTCTATCGACAAACCTGTAAATGCAGCTGATTTCACTCTGGAAGATGCAAAAGGTGAAATGCATACGCTTTCAGATTACAAGGGTAAAGTTCTCATCATAAGTTTTTGGGCTACATGGTGTCATGCCTGCAAAATGGAAATGGATTTTCTGAAAAAGCTAAAAAGAAAATATGAAGACCAGGGTCTTGAGGTCTTGAGCATTAATATAGATTCTCCCGATGAAAAAAGCGTGGCTGTTTCCGTAAGCAGATCGAAAAGACTGAATTTCCCTGTACTATTCGACTCTGACAGTAGTGTGGCGAACCAGTATAATCCGGGTTTGCAATTGCCATACTCCGTAATTGTTGACCGCAACCAGCGTATCAGAAACATTCTTCAAGGTTTTGTTCCATCTGAAGAAGAGCATATAGAAAACAGTGTTGAAAAACTAGTAGGCGAGTAAACAATGCGAATAGTTCTCTTATTTATTGCGCTATGTATTGTTGTCTTTAATGTGTCTGATGTTTCTGCTGTAGAGATATACAAGAAGCAGGATACCCAGGTTATACTTGATCTTGAGAATGTCCTAGGGGTTGAATGGCACAACAATCACAAACTGGAAGCCAATAATCCCAGGCTTAAATCTGACGACTACCTTAAAATCAGTGAGAGTCTGCTTGCAAGATTAAGATGGGGGAAGTTTAGTATAGGTCTGGAGATGGAGGGCTTGTATTATCCAGATAAGCTAATGGAAATAAAGATACTTTCCGCACCCAACACCCCGAACCCCTCATATCAGGAAACAGCCGTTTCGGACAATTCATTTAATCTCAACCGCTATTATCTGACCTATAACTCAAAGTTGCTGAAAATTGATGTTGGTGATTATTATGTGACATTGGGTAGGGGGTTGGCTCTTTCCATGCGAAAAGAGGGTGAGAATGAGGTCAACAATACCTTGCGTGGCGGAAAAGTTGAGTTGCGTTATAAAGATACTCGTGCAACAGCCTTAGCCGGATTTGCTAATGTGTTGAATATTGATCCAAACCATGAGCGCACACAAAGTGACCCATTTGATCTTATTTCTGCTTTCAGGGTGGAGCAGCGATTGGCGAAATATTTTTCGCTCGGGACACATTTTGTCAATGCAAAATTTGGAGCATTGGAATCTGGCAGTAAGCAACAATTTATTGCCGACAAAGAAACATACATTGCAGGTGGTTCGCTGGAGATTCCGGACATTGCAGATTATCTTTCGTTCTATTTTGAGGGGAACTATATTTATCGCAATGGCCGAAAAGTAAACAGCAGCATTGATGGATATGATGATGTAAACGATGATGGTTTTGGTTTGTATGGAAATGTATCGCTGTATGTGGACAGGTTCACTCTTACTGCAGAATACAAAAATTACAATGATTTTCTGTTCAGACGTGCCAGAGCCAAAATAGATTACCTTACAGAAGAAGATACGCAGGCATTAGATAGTCTGGAGTTTTTTGAGGACATTTATTACAACAATGTACCTAATCTCGAACTGAAAGATATTGAGACCAATCGTGACTATGGCAATGATCATGGCGGTAGAGTAAAAGCGGAATATAACTTTGAGGAAAGTGGCACTGTTCCTTATCTTGTAGGATATTTTACTTTTAATCAACATAGTGGTGGCTCGAATGCCCTTGGTGGGCTTGGCGGTGACTCTGATGCCAAGTGGGACCGAATCTGGCATGTCTATGGTGGATTGACTCAATACATTGGTAGCTATGAAATTTATGCTAATGGCGGATATAGAAATGAATATAGCAGGGAGAATGAGAGAAAGATTCTTGACCTGATTCATGTCAAAGCAGGAGCAACAATACCACTGGTGCAAGATCATACCTTGACTCTCGAGGCGTTTTTCCAGCGTAAAAACTCTGAGTTGCTTGGTGAGAAAGAGTACGATCTGGATCTTACACTCGGTTACGCCTTCTCAAGATATATCAGTTTGAGCTTTCTATATACTTTGCAGAAAAAAGATTTTGATGCAGGTTTGGCGGATGATTTTACCGAGCATTTTATTGCCGGAGAAATTCGTTCGACACCTGTCAGTTGGATGGATATTTCCATCTTTGGCGGTCAGGTAAGAGAAAGCCAACGCTGCTATGGAGGTTTCTGTCGTCAAGTGCCTGCATTTGAGGGAGTCAAAGGTAAAGTCAAAATCAGGTTTTAACACTAATAGAATATAATTGAATGCGTTTTTATATAAAAAGCCCCACTCCGTATATGGCGTGGGGCTTCAATCTGGTAGTGCTTGTTTGTTTTATGAATTAGTTGGTTTCAAATAATGATCCAGCTCTCCAGTCACTCCAACCTGTAACACTGCGGTTTTCTCCACCTGAAACCGTGGAATAGGTGCCTGTAGAACTATTGTTGTATCCACCGGAAACAACTGCACTGTGGCCGGCTGCAGTGCTGGAATTACCACCACTTACCGTGGAATAACGAGTGTCGTACGGGTAAGCTGAATCACCTGCGGTATTTGCATAACCACCAGAAACAGCACCAAAATCAGCGTAAGCGTGATTGCCACGACCGCCTGAAACACTTGAGTATTTACCATATGCGTAGTTGCCATAACCACCAGAAACTGAGGCATATTTGGTGTTTGCTGCATTGCTAGCATTACCAGCGGTATTGTTGTAACCACCTGAGACAGTGCTGTACATGGATCCTGTCTGGTTTGAATAACCACCGCTGATGCTGCTTAGTTCGTAGGCACTTACGTTTTGGTAACCACCAGAAGTAACTGATTTTTCACCTGAAGCCGTGTTGTCAGATCCACCTAAAGCAACTGAATAATTACCAGTGGCATTATTGCCATATGCTTCGGTTGAGCTTCCGCCACCGAGTGCTGTAGAATACTGACCAGATGAAACATTGTAATATCCACCGACTGCTGTAGAACCGAGGCTTGAGGCAGTATTGAGCATTCCACCGCTCACTGTCGCATAGGTGCCAGAGGCATCTCCGCGATATGCACCACATACGGTAGAATTGAAACCGGAGGCATCGGAATATTGTCCACCCACAGTAACCGCGTGAGAATCGGAAGCTTCATTATACGAACCACCAAAAGCAGCCGCAGTGCTGTAGCTTACTGTGTTTCCACGGCCACCAACTGCTGCCGCGTAATAGGTGCTGGTAATTGTGTTTTGATAACCACCAACCAGAACATTGTCATATCCTGCTATTGTGTTCAAGTATCCTGAGATAAAACTGTTTGCAGTGTCGTTTGTTGTCCAGTCATTTCCATAGCCGATAATCAGGTTACCGGTTGTTCCGCTGGTAGAATGACTGCTCGCATCATCGACGATTTGCACATTGGCTGCTTCAATTAAGATTAGCGGATTACCTCCATCGTCCGTAGTTATTTCCACATATTCAAGTTTTTCATTCAGACATTGCATTATCTCTGCATCTGTTCCAGTGCATAATGCAGCCGATGCATTTTGCTGAAATCCGAGAGCCAATAGTGACATTACCACGAGTGACATTACGCCATGACGTTTCATACCTACCTCCTTAAAATTTTAAACATATTGAAAACGACAAAAGTTAAGCATAAAAAAAAATACATGTCAAGATAAAGTGAAGTGTATTAATTAAAAAGTAAAAATATAAAATAGGCGGAAAAGTAGGTTGAAGTATTAAAAATAAATAGTATAGGCTGATGGCTTTAGATGTCTTCCTGAATAAATATCAATAAAATGTTTGATGCTTTATTTGAGATTGTTATCTATTCGCGTTGGCAAGGATTAGATTTTGCTTTCATATCTCTCATACTCCATGTAAAATAGTGATGCTGTTAGGTATAGGATGATGGGTAAAGTATAAATATTGGAGGCAAAACGTGTTAAGTTGTCCACGTTGCGGTAGAGAAAATGAACCAGAAGCCCGCTTTTGTGTAGGATGCGGTGAAAACCTTGCTCAGCTTCACGAAAAACGAGAGCGCAAAGATACATATCTGGGGCAGGTTCTTGATAACAAATTCATGATACTGGAACACCTTGGTGATGGCGGTATGGGCAAGGTGTATAAGGCAGAGCAGCTAACTTTAAACAAAGTTGTGGCTGTTAAAATTCTGCATCGAAACATGCTGCAAAATGAAACTCAGGTCAAGCGGTTTCAGCGCGAAGCCTGGTCAGCCTCCAGATTGGATCATCCAAATTCAATTGGTATTATTGATGTTGGTAAAACCGAAGATGACTGTCATTTTATCGTGATGGAATATCTGGAAGGTGAAGAACTTTCCACTTTGATAAGTGAAGATAAGCCCATTCAGGAAAAGCGCATTGTCAATATTATGTCGCAGGTTTTGTCTGTTCTTCATGAAGCCCATAAAAATAAAATTATCCATCGTGATCTCAAACCTGAAAATATTATGCTGATAAAAAGGGCCGAACAGGACGATTATGTCAAAGTTCTTGATTTCGGTATTGCCAAGTTGCAGGAGCGCGACCCAAATATGCCTGCTTTGACCATGCAGGGTATTGTGTGTGGTACTCCCGAATATATGTCACCCGAGCAGGCCATGGGTAAAGAACTGGATTTTCGTACTGATATTTATGCCGCCGGATGTATTTTATACGAACTTCTGGTTGGCAATGTTCCTTTTAATGCCAATAATTATCAGGCGATTTTAGGAATGCACATTAGAGAGCAACCCAAAAGACCTTCTGAAGTAAAACCGGAACGGAATATTTCAGTAAAACTTGAAGAAGTAGCTCTGATTGCTATGCAGAAGGATAGAACTTTGCGCTTTCCAGATGCACAGGCCATGCGACTTGCTCTTGAAAAATCTAGTACAGATGAAATGGAACAGGCAGAAAGTACCAACAACGCTAATGGGGGAAAAACCAGAGTGTTTGGACTTGGTACAGAAGATGATCTTTCCGGTATGCTGGATGAAATTCCAGATGGGAACAGTGAAATGCCACCACCATCTCCTATTGCTACCAACACAATGGAGGTCTCAGCCTTAGATGACAATCCTAACGATGCAAATGGAAATACCCCAATAGACCGCAACGGACAAGAAGAAATTAGTTATGCAAATAATGGTTCTGAAGATTGGCCGGTAAGTGAGTCCGGGAAAGGTGATTTCTTTAAAATTATTATGGGGATAGTTGCTATCTTGATTGTGGTTATTGGTTTGCTTTGGTATTTATATGATGGTGAAGATGAGCCGACCGTAGAGGAGAAAAAAGACCGTGCTGCTTCTGTTGTACAAGTTGTAAAAGAAGAGAAGGCGGTTGAAGTTAAGCAGGATCCGACAGCCAAAATTAAAGAAACATCTGACGTAGAGCAAAAAGAAGTAGATAGAACAAAGGAAGTTCCGAAGCCTGTTAAGAAGAAAACACCACAACTGTCTGCATTAAAAAAACAACAGCTTGCTCTTGAGTATTATGAAAAGGGAACTGCAGCCCTTACAAAAGGAAAATTAGATAGCGCAATTGCTAATTTTAATACTGCGAAGAAGTATAACCCCAAATCTCCCTCTGTGTATAAGAAATTGGGAATGGCCTATATGCAAAAAAATAGCAACAAAAAAGCCAAGGCAAATTTTGAAAGGTACCTAAAACTTGCCCCAACTGCGAAGGACAAACATCGCATCAGAGAATTGATAGATGCGCTCTAAAACTTATGTTCTTCGTTTTGTAAATACATTTATCAGAGAGGTAATGATGGTGACAGCAATTGCTGTTGTACCTAAAAACAGCAAAGCAAGAATTAACAATGCGTATAAACTGGAAAGGTACTCTGCCAACGAAACTTGCTGAGTGATAGTGCCGTGACCGGACAATTCTAAGACAAGGTGAACCAGAAATACTGTTACAAGCAAAAAGACAGCAGGCCACCAGAAACCCTGAAAGTCGCTGTGTGAAGGACTCAACCTGAAAGCTACAGATATCATTGAGAATAGATAAAGCCAGAATTGCCAGCTTTTAAGATTCTCCTCTATAAAAAGTGTGCTCCAAAACTCAAGAATATGTTCTGCTATTTGTTGACCGGAATTTAAGAGCGAATCTAAACTGGCAAAAGATGATAAATTCATCCTGCCCAGAACGTTGGAGAAAGACAATAGGTCCGGATGCAAAAAATATGTAAGGGCATATATCACCAGAGATCCACCGAAAAATGGCGCAATTGAAATCAGCGAGTTGCCGATTATGCGTTGATAAAAACTGTTTTTATTATATGCATGATAAACATATCCCAGAGAACCCGTATTTTTATCTGGTTTGAAAAGCTTGAATTCAATTATTTCATTGCGACCAATAAGACAGGCAACCAAATGTGAAAGTTCGTGTACCGGGGTGCCCAGCCATGCAAAAAGCAAAAGCGAACGCCATCCAAATGTATTTACAAGTTTGTGGTCAATCCATCTGGAAGTTACTAAAAGGCAAATGCACAAAATAACAGCCGGTACAACAAACAACATTAAAAATTCTGCAGTATTGTAGGCTGAGTTTAGTAGTGTATATAAAACCGTATTAAATATTTCCGAATAATTTTCCGGCAAGCTAAAGTCCCTTGGAAAAATGCGAAATAAAACTACCAAGTAATCGGAGGGATTATAAACGCAAAAGAGAGATAGACCAAGGGATTGATTGAAAGTTATTTTACTATAAACTCAATTTTGCTTGCGGTATTTGTCTGATGCCAGCCATTTTGTTATAACTTCATAGAGTTTAGAAGGACTAACTGGTTTTGAAATGTAGTCATCCATACCCGTATACTGAAATCTTTCCCGATCTCCATCCATGGCATGAGCTGTGATAGCAATGATGGGTATTTGCTTATTTGAAAAAACCTGGTTGTTTCTGATGATACTGGTTGCTTCAATGCCATCCATTATTGGCATTTGCACATCCATTAATATTAGATCAAAATTGCATGTTCTTAGTATTTCAAGGGCTTTTTTTCCATTTCTGACGCATACCGGATTAAAACCATGCTTTTGCAATATGCCACTGACAACCAGCTCGTTTATGTAGTTGTCTTCAACTAAAAGTATTTTTTCAGGACGTGGTTCTACGTCGGACAAGGATTCTTTCGTTATGATGTCTTTGGGGATTAATGGTTTTTCGCGTTTGGGAACATATTTCTGTTGATGCATATATATATTGTTAGATGCAAGAGAAATAAGGCAATTGTAAAAATTTGAGGGGTCGTAAGGAGCTGAAATATATGCATCAAACAATAGATTCTTTGCTACATCATAGTTGTCGGAGTCGTTTTTAGAAGAAACTAACATAAATGAAATGTTTTGCATGCTTGTTTCCCAGCGGATTGATTCCACCATTTGTTTGTCTTCTCGCTGCAATGTGTCCAAATCTATAATTATGACATCAACGGGACTGCTGGTTGCTTTTAGCATATTTATGATTTTCAGTGCCTCATTTTTATTTGATGCATTGAGTGGTGTTTTACATCCCCATGACCGGAGATAGGAAGTAAGGACAGATAGTTTGGATAGATTTTTGTCGATAAACATGATGTTTAGTTCACGTATATCAATACCATTGGCAATATTGCTTTGTGGCTTATGTTGCTGCTTTTCAAAACAAACATCAAACCAAAATGTTGATCCAATTCCAGGCTCGCTCTGAACCATCAATTTGCCTTTCATCAACTCTATCAGTTGATAGGAAATGCCAAGCCCCAAGCCGGTTCCACTATGTTTACGGGTGCTGGATAGATCTGCCTGTGTAAAAAAATCGAACATCTCGGCAATTTTGCTGCTTTCAATTCCTATTCCTGTATCAGTGATGGAGAATCTGATAATAGAATGCTTTTCATTGCTGTCTTTTTCAAAAACCTGCATACTTACGCTACCGGATTCTGTAAATTTAACGGCATTGTCAAGAAGGTTTAATAAGATCTGCCGGAGTCTTCCCGGGTCTCCTCGCAATAAAGGATACAACTCTTGTTCTATTGTGCACCAGTATTGAAGGTTTTTATCCTCCGCCCTTTGTCTAACACAATCGTTTATAGCCTGGATCGTGGAAGATAGATCAAAATCCACTTCTTCAAGGTAAAATATTTGGGTTTCAAGTTTTGAAAAATCAAGGATATCATCTAATACAGAAAGCATGGTATCTGCGCTATCCCGAATGATTTTAGCGTAGAAATTTTGCTCTTTGTCAAGTTGAGATTGCATCAGAAGATGCGTCATGCCGATTATACCATTCATTGGTGTTCTTATTTCATGGCTTATGTTGGATAAAAATTGACGTTTGATCTTGTTGGCCTGTTCGGTTTTCTTTTTTTCATTCGCAAGTTTCAGATTGTTGTGTGTCAGCAGTGTTTTCATGCAATTAATGCTTTGTTCTTTTGAATTAATGTAATGCCAGTTGTAGAGCAGAACGTTTGCGCATTGTTTAAACATTGAGTCTTTGCATGGGATCTGCAATAAAAGTAGGTTGTAAGAATTGTTCGCATTGCTATGCAACTCGCTCCACTGCTTCTCAGTGAAATCTGCACAAATTAAAATTTTAAGAGCGGGGTCAAGTTTCCAAAGGGTATTCAATGTTTCGGCTGTAATCTCATTTTTAATTGAGTTTGCATAGATTATTAGTAGTGAAAATTTGCTGTTGTTTTCTGTGGATTCTTGTAACCGACTGCGTGTTTGAGATAAGTCGCTACTTGTATTGAAGGTTGTTTTTGTTGCGGGAAGATCTGTATTGCACTTGCCGTTTGCTTCAAATAGAGATTCGAAATAATTATGCCGGGTAGGGTGAGAGCCACAAATCAGGATTCTACTTACGAGGATAGAACTATGCTGATGCATTGTTGGGATACCTCCAAACAGAAATATTACTTTTAAAACTGCTACAATAGCAAAAATTTATGATGAACCATATATCTATAAATAGTAACATAAACAAAAAAGTAGTCACTAAAAAACGTATATAATAGGAAAAAAAACAAATGTCCCATTCATACAGGTGCTTTTTGGAAGAATTATAAGCATTTGTCTTAAGTATACTTAAAAACCAACGAATACAATTTCTACAACGAATTTATGTTTTTACTGCTAATGTTTACGTATTGAACACGATCTATTCCAAATCTATCACAAGGTAAGGACAGAATATGTCACACTTGAAAAAATAATTAAAAAAATATTTTAAGCGTTTTCTTTTTGTGGGATATCTATACTCTGATGATGATTGGTGACAATATTTACATGTGTGGTAAGCAATACCCTTTTGGGATTTTGGGATCAAAAAAGTGGCATTATTTGAGAGGTTGGTTGCTGGCCAGATAGGTTACATCTTCAGGGCCATTTTCGTCTGAAACACTTCCGGATTCAATGCATTTTACATGTGGACAGCTTGCGTTTAATGCATCCATAAATTTGCGGTTTTTTCCTGGGCTCCATACTGCAAGGATTCCCTTGGGTGTTAAAGATTTAAGGCAATCTTTTATGCCATCTTCTTTATAAAGTCTGGCGTTTCCTTCTGCTGCAAGCCAGTCCGGGCCGTTGTCCACATCCAGTAGCATCAGGTCGTAGTCAGATTCACTTTGGGCTATAACTTTTGCCAAGTCTGATACAATAACCGTAACTCTCGGATCGGAAACTGCATTTCCGTTGCTTTCGGCAAAATATAGCTGGTTCCATTTTTCAACTTTAGAACCAATCTCGGCCACCACCACTTTACTGATGCCAGGCAAGTCAAGAACTGTTCTAAGTGTATGGCCGGCACCGAGGCCACCGATTAATACATGAATGTTTTCCTGTTTTTTAAGATACCGGTGTGCAACATTCGCCATGATTACTTCACCCAATGCACCATGTGTACCCATTAAAAAATTGTCGTTGATACGAATTTCGTATCCGGTTTCCCCAGTTTCGGCCTGATATTTGTAAAGAGTAAGTTCACCAATTTCCGTATCGTTAGTATCTATTAATGTATATTCAATTTGCATCTACAATATTCCTTGTAAATCAAGAATCATGGAAAGGGACAATTTACAGGATCTGAACAAATTTTAAAACAAAATTATTGCAAATATGAGAATCGTTCAGGCTGGAGATTGGTTTTTTGGGTTGATGCAAGAGGTTTTTAGTTAGTTTGTCCGCATACACTAATCATTAATTCTACTTCGAAGTGATAAAATAAATAAAAACAGAAAGTGCCACAGTCGTGGTTGGAAATAACCTAAACGGCAGAAAGTGTATCTTTAAAGTAAGGAAAACGCCTGATTTGGCCAATTCTTTTAATATTTATGATTGACGTACAGTCGATTTTAAAATATTTTATTGCAGTGTTTGACTTATGAAACTGTGTTGTAACTTAATATTGAGGTGGACAAATGGCAAAAATCGGTATGGTAACATGTGAGAAAATTAGAGATATCCATTGTATAGGATGTATCAAATGTCATAAGGCTATTGCCAACAAAGATGGGCAATTTGCAAAATATGATGACGATATCGAAGTAGTATTCTGGACTGGCTGCGGTGGATGTCCCGGATTGTACATGCCTAAAATGACTATAGTTAATGAAATGGTTGACAAACTTGGTCGTGAATATGACGTGATTCACTTTGGTACCTGCATGATTAAAGCTACAAAAACGGCAGCATGCCCGATTGATTTGGACGATATGAAGGCAAAGATTGAGGACAAATGGGGCAAAAAGGTTGTAATTGGCTCTCACCCATATTGAGTTTTAGCTTCGAATTTGAATTACAGGGCGGGAATTGTGCAAAATTGTGGTTTTCAATTCCCGCCATTTTTTATTTGTTTTGCATTGAAATCATATTTGTTTGTGATACGTTTTTCATAACTACCAATCCACTATAATAGTTGCACCAAAGATGATATTATTCTATAAATCAGTGTGTATTCATTTCGTCGATTCACATTATATAATTCTGAAATTACAAAGGAAGTTCATATGAAACTTTTTAAAAGCTGGTTTGTTCTTGCTGTTGCTCTGGTCCTTGTTTCGTTCGTTGCATGTTCTTCTGATTCAAATGAAGGTGTTGACGGCGATACTGATTCTGATGGTGATATTGATATTGAAGGCGAAGCCTTTGTTGCACCTGAAAACTTCGAGGTTTTTATCTCTCCAGATGCACCTAAAGGTGTGAAAATAGTTGCAGAAGATTTAAACGAATATCTCAACCAGATGGGATTTGCTTCGACACTCACTGAAAGTACAGATTTGCAGTCTTGTGAAGCTGAGGCCGGCAAGGTTGTTTTTGTGGGCGATGGTTTGCACGAGACGAACTTTGAGGGAGACACCACCGACCAAACCTGGATGTATGATGAAAGAAGATGCGAGACTGGTGCTCTTGTACTGATTTCCGGCGGAGGCTTGTTGGGTCGTCAGTATGCTGGTTACGAATGGTTACATCTTTTAGGTGTACGTTTTTTCCACCCGGAAGAAGAATTTGTTCCTGAAACTCCTGCATGGCCAAGTGATGAAGCTAAAAGACAGCATACCCCGGATTTTAAATATCGTTCAGCCAGCCTGCACCTGACTCATCCGCTTGCATTGGGAGATGTATTTAAAAATAAAGATCCTCAATATTTACAGGATGCCTTGAACTTTATTGACTGGCAGTTTAAAAACGGTGCCTCGGAAGGTCATAGTGGTATTGCCATAGACGGCAATGACACCTATGGTTTGGACAGAGGCTACCCAACTGGTGCAGGCTTTTCGTTATACGGTTCCCAGCAAGGTTCAAATGGATTGATGGATCCAGATGATCCAAGACCGGCAGATCAGCAGATTACCGATGCCATTGATGAAAGAATGGGCGATGACCCTGAAAACTATCCCGATTTTTTCAGTTTCAGTTTCAACCCGACCGAATTCACAGAGATTGACGACCAGCTTGCTGTTCATCAGATGACTTTGATTACAGAGTACGTAAACGAGAATTATCCCGGCACCCAGGTTATCACCACCAATCATGGCACAGCGGGTGAACCTACCGATCACTACGGTGTAAGATATTATGATTTGCCCAAGTTTGCACCAAAAGAGCTGGCAATTAAAATGCATACTTTAATGTTTTATGACCTGTTCAGACCTGCCCCGGTATATGGAAATGAAGATTTCAATCACTTCTACGATTTCATGGAAGAGGTCTATCAGGAACGTAAACTGTGGTATTTCCCCGAATCTGCATGGTGGCTAACCTTTGATAACCAGTTGCCCCTGTATTTGCCGATTACAATAGAAGCCAGAGATCGTGATATTCAAGGCATCAAACATATGCTGGATGGCGGTCTTGTTGGTCATCGTGTGTTTGGCTCTGGTCATGAATGGGGCTATTGGCAAAATGAATATTGCCCTTTCAGAATGTCGATGGATGTTAACTACAGATACGAAGATTGTCTGAAAGATATTACCTCGCCCATGGGAGCTGCTGCCGAGGAGGTAATGGGCGTTATGCAAAATGTTGTAATCCAGCAGGAAAACGAGTTTATCTATGGTGATATTCTAGCATACATGGTTGGAAGCGATCCTGAAACAGAAGCTGCAGCCTCTCTTGGTATTGTCTTTCATCCGCTTCCTGCAACACCAAATCAAATTATGAAATGGGACGCTGACGAAGTTGCGAGCTGGTACAGCACAGAAGCAAAACAGTTGCAGGATTCTGCCGCTGGCTATGAAACATTATTGAGCCAGATGGACGATGCAAAAACACTGGTGCCTGAAAATGGCATGTCATGGTTCAATGAAATTTACGATGGCATTGCTATCAATGGCATCAGAGCCAAACATCAATATCAGGCCTACACTGCGCTGGTTAAAAATCGTGAAGCTCAGCTAGAGGCCGCAACAGATTCTGACAAAGCAGCGTCACTGGTTGCCGAGGCCAAAGACCTTTTTGCAAATGCTAAAGAAACCACTCAGCTAGCATTAGAGACTGTTAGTCGCAGAGAAGAAGGATACCGGTATCGTCCGCTTTCAAGATACAATGCTGGTGGCGAAAAATGTAACGAGGATGACAACTGGACAACCTACGATTTTCGTGTGCATTGCAGAACCCATACAGCATACTACTACGTGCGTATAGATCAGCTTGTCGAGGAAGCCCTTGTTTCAGGTAGTCAGGTTGTGCAAGTTCCCGACACACTTTTAACTCTTGGCGAAAGTGTTATGGTAAATATTATTGATCCCGAAGTGTCAAACATTACTGTAGACTTTGGTGACGGTAACACTGCTAACGCCGCACCTTTTGAAAACACCTATGCCGGTAAAGGGGTCTACGAAGTAGTGGTGAACTACAGCAAAGAAGGTTCCGATATGCAGGTGGAAGTTTCCGTTGCTGTAGTAGAAAAAGAATACTACACCGGTTTTTCCGGTAAAATTACCCAACCCGATGGACTGGGGCTTGTTGAGCCTGTCATGCCTGCTTTAGCTTTCGGGAAAATTGATGATGATAACTACATTATGGGTTTTAGTGCAGAGTCTGAAAACTATCTTGTACTACCTGGACAGTTTGCCGAGATTGCAGCAAAAGATAACGATGATTTCTTTTCAGGTACCGCTGCACTTTTAAATGTTCCGATTATCAGTAAGGCAGATGACGCAATACTGGCACCGATTATCATTGGTAATGCAGATTTGAGCCTGCCGGATACTGATTCCAAAATGGAGCTTACCGGAACCATGTCGATTGATTCCGTGCTGGAAGCAGTGATGGTGGTTGGTGGCGTTGCTTTTACCGAGGACAATGTGCGTGATATTGTTTCGGCACAACTTGGCTACACGCCTGAAACCTTGCCGGAAAATCTTCCCTTTGTCATTGAATACACTTTGAAGGTGGAAGAATAGAAAATAATTTTGCTCAAGTTAAAAGATGGGTAACTTGGTTACCCATCTTTTGCTTCTTAAATGCTATTACCAATTTAAGAATTGATGAAACAAATGACCAGAACAAATAATGTAGAAATTGGCAAGATCAAATTTGGTGATACCAAACTGGTTTTTATTGCCGGGCCATGTGTGATAGAAAGCAGGGATCACGCTTTATTTATGGCTGAGAAATTAAAGGAAATTTCTACAAGGCTTGACTTACCATTTGTTTTTAAAGCTTCTTTCGACAAAGCTAATCGCAGCTCTATATCCTCTTTTAGAGGTGTTGGAATTGAAAAAGGTCTTGATATACTTGGCCAGATAAAAAATGTTTTTGAGCTGCCTGTTATCAGTGATATCCACGATACTGCGCAGGCTGATATAGCCGCCAAAACGCTGGACATAATTCAGGTTCCGGCCTTTTTGTCCCGACAAACTGACCTGCTGCTTGCAGCCGCTAAAACTGGTAAAGTTGTAAATGTTAAAAAAGGACAGTTTCTTGCGCCGGATGATATGCTGAATGTTGTTAAGAAATTGCATGAAGGTGGTTGCAAGCAAGTTCTGCTTACTGAGCGTGGTGCAAGTTTTGGCTACAATCGCTTAGTATCTGACATGCGTTCCATTCCAATTATGCAAAGCTTTGGTACCCCGGTTGTTTTCGATGCAACTCATTCTGTGCAGGAGCCGGGCGGTCTTTCTACAACTTCCGGTGGCAGAAGAGAGTTTGTTGATGTTTTGGCAAAGGCCGCAGTAGCAGCGGGAGCAGATGCAATATTCACCGAAGTACATAACGATCCTGATAAGGCATTGTGTGACGGCCCCAATTCGCTTGATATACCTTCCTTTGAAAAGCTGGCGATATCTTTGATGCGAATCAGAGAAGCTATTTTGTAGCAGCGATCAATAAAATCTTATGTGTCTTGGTGGAAGTCCATTTTTAGGGCTTGAAACAATTTTTCCCTGTTTTACAAACTCGCCATTTTCAAATGTATACAGATGAATAGCAGGTGACTGAGGGTCTGCATCGCCTATATATACTGTGTTGTTGTCACTATCTGCCAAGGTTCCGCCCATACCGAAAGGAGTTGATGCTTCGTGTATCAAGCTTTCCTCACCGGTTTTTATGTCTATTGCAACTATCGAATCATTGATTTCAAGGTTTAAATCTCCAAAATGCATACAGATAATGTGACTAGCGTTAAACATTTCAACTTCAAAACCGTAGGGACGATCATCAGCCTTAATTATTGTTTCAATCAGAAGTTCATTTGCTGAAAGATCAATGCTGACAATACCGGACTCGCCAAGTTGTGAGTCCAGAGCATTGTAGAAAAGTCCGCTACAGGATACAACAAGCTTGCTCAGCTCTTTCGCATAGGTAATTCCTGTACAGTTTTTATATTGTTCGATCTCAATGTCGTGAACTATAATATCCGTTCCAGGGTCAATCGCAATAATTCTGCCATTTCCGGCTTTGCTGAAATCCTTGTTAAGTTGATCTATCGCAACCCAGACAAGATTGTTGGCGTAGACTAAGTGAGTAGGACGCGGCAGGATATTCCCCTCAATCTGAGGTATTAATATGTTTCCAATTATCGTGCGGCTGGCAGGGTCAATTATCAGAATGTCGCCACCGTCATCATATTCTTCTTTGCCCGGAGTTGCATTTGTTTCGTATCTTGTTACATAAGCTTTGTTTCTGGATAACCAAAGTAGATCCTGCGGGTTTGAGGCAAAGCCTGTTGCCACCGAAAGCTGACCCGTAATTGAGAAGTCTTCAGGGCTGATAAATGTCAACACACTGTTAGGGTAGCGATCAATCAGGATTATTTCATTGTCGGGATTTGGGGTAGATGGTAATACAATGTCTCCAGAAAGCGCAACAGACAATCCGGGGTCACTGCTACCGGAGTGGATTATGCCTTCTCTGAACAATTGCTGTTGTTCGATATCGAGAATAGAAATGGAGGTGGAAAGATAATCTGTGCTGACAACAGAAATTCCCCATGGAATTGCATCGGTGTTGTTGTCCAGACTGTCACCATCTACAGCGTTGTTGTATCCACTTGTATCGTCAATACATCCTGATGGTGCCAAAATCGAAATCAGCAAAACATATAGCAGGTAAAGGTTTCTGTGTCTCATCATACCACCTAAAAAACTTTTAAGCTGAATAGCAAGTGATAACTTCTGCCGGGCAATGGATAGCCTGTCAGATCCTGTGTTTGTTCGTTGGTCAGGTTGTTTGCCGCAAATGAAAGCTTGGCTTTTTTATCGGCAAACAAAAAACTAAAACCGGCGTTAAAATAAAATCTATCACTCACTGCCACTAAATTAGCGTTATCAAGAAAGTTTCCCGCAATCCAGTCCGACTCAAGATACAGGCTGGTTTCATCAATTTCAAAAAGATCATTAAAATAGCCTTCTGCTCGCACATACCATTTGGAGGCAGGTCTGTTAGGCAGCACTTTGCCTTTTCTTGCTGAAATATTGCTGATGTTTTTACTCTTCAGCAAAGTGTAGTTTCCATTCAAGCGCAAATGGGAAAACAGATCGGTACTTACTCCGGCCTCAATTCCCCAAAGCCTTGTTTTGTCCAGATTCTCTGCAACAGCTACATTCTGTGAGGTCTGGATGAATTGTATCAGATTATCCACCTGTGAAAAGAATGCGTATAGCTCTATTTTTAACTTGAACGGTTCGGGTAGTTTGGTGGATTGGTAGATAATACCAGCGTCTGCATTGTAGGATGACTCAGAATTTAAACTTGAGTTCCCCAGTACTTTTCCATTGTTACCAAATAATTCAAACAAAGATGGCAAGCGCACAGCGCGTCCACCACTGACAGTTATTTTGGTGTCTGGTATGGAGCTGTTGACAATAGACAGCCTGTAGGAGTTTTCAAGTTGTGTGGTGTTTTTAGCTGTCCCGTTTAACTGATTGCGTGAAGCCGATAAACGACTTTTGGCCCACTCAATACGACCCGATGGAATAATTACTAAATCAATTGCTTCGATTTTAAATTTTGCTTCTAAATTTGTGTTGATCGAATGACGGTTTGAATCGCTGGTGGAAGAAGCACTTGCATTTGTGTCAAAGTATTCAAAGCGATAGCTTGCGCTAGCTGAAATTACAAACCATTTAAATGCTTTGTAATTCAGGTATGTGTGAAGATTTGGTGAATACGTTTTGTCCTTGCTGTTATCTGTTCCCAGTCCAATTTCGGACAATGGATCAAGAAATCTCGACCAGACAAAGCGAAGTGATAAACTTGTTTGCCAATCCAGCTTTTCAAAAAGATTCATTCCTTCAAGTTTTATCGCAAGCAGATTGTCAACCACCGAATACTCCGGTTTTTCAGTTTCAAAAAGCCCAAGACCTGCAATTCCCTGTTCCCTGAAAAACAACCAGTCAAACACCGTTAAACGCCATTTGTTATTTAATTTAAATCTTGTTTTCAAAAGAGAATTTAGCTGGTTGTATGAATCGTTTTTTCTGATTTGCTGAAAATCATCAGATTCGTCAAATCGTGTGCCGTTATCATTTGTGTAGCTGAAGCCGCCTTCCCAGCCTGAGTAGTCCAACCCCAAAGCAAAGTCCCACTTTTTTGAAGGTTCTGCAAAAAACAATCTGGCTTCACGACTGGCAAAAGATCCACCCCCTGCATCTACAGTTAAACTGCGCTTGCGCCCATTTCTGGTGCTGATTGAAATTACTCCACCGATTGAGCTGTTACCAAAAAATATTGGAGCAACTCCCCGATAGATTTCGATGCGTTTTACATTTCCAAGTGGAATACGTGAAAGATCGACCGGGCCTCCAGACGAAGAGTTTAAAGGGATTCCGTCCAACACGACCAAAACCTGATCCGAGTTGGAGCCTCTGATAGAAAGGGTGGAAAACGCAGAAGGCCCACCCATTTTTGTAACTCGTACACCCGCCTGCTGGTCTAAGACTTCAGGTAGAGTCTGTGCTGCATCATCAAAATCTTTCCTCAATAAAACCGTTCCGGAAGCCGCTTCATCATGCTTTAATTTCGGGTAGCCTTTGTTGTCCTGGACTATGATTTCGGGAAGAGAGAACTCCTCCTCATTCTGCTGTTTATCCTGAACATCCTCTGGAGAAGTGTCTTCTTCAGCGAACAATGACGAACAATGAATAAGAACAAGGCTGAACAGGATAACAGCAAACTGAAGTTTTGCCGGACAATATTTTGGTTTGCGTTTTTGCAAAATGTTTTTTACTTTAATTGTGTATTACGCCAACGGCATCAAGATCAAATCCGGCACTTTGCACTGTAGGATACGGATCATAAATAATCTGTGAAAAACTGTCATAATAAATGGTTGTGTCTGTTTCGCTGGTGCCTCCTATAATATCGACAATTTTTACATGGGTGATATTGTTCAAGTCCAGAGTGCCGTTTAAGACTTCGCTTTTGTATTTCAAAGCTTCCAGATCAAATGGTGTACCGAATCCGGCTTTATATTTTCCAGCAAGAGAACCAATGTTTTCAGCCTCGGAATATCCAAAAGCCGATACCGGTTCTTCTGACAGATAGGCATTATCAAACCTTGCGAAACTTATACCATCGCTACTGACTTCCACATAGGCCAGCTCAAGAAAGTTTTCACTGAAGCTGTTTTCAAACACCAGAAAATCCCAGCCGATACCATTTTTAATAGCATTGTCAAAGGTCAGGGTAATATTCCCGCCACGCCCAACAGACACAATATCTGTAGAACCACCGACAGCCTGACCAAGAGCTTTATCAGGTGTTTGCCATGAGTCGATTACATCTGTGCCATATTCAACAGGGCTAACATAGCCACTGGCCCAGTCAACAATTCTGTCGTCATCTTTGGAAATTGCGCTACTTCCCACTGCACCGGCTGCTGCCGGATAAGTTTCCCGCACATCATAGATAAAGCTGAAAATCTGATCGCTAACACAGCTTGCAGAGTCAGCTTTTGCAAAAACCTTAATCTTGCCGGTTTCGCTGAAAGTTATATCTGATTGCGCTTGCCATTCGTCAGGTTGTTCGGCCTGAAGATTTTGTGTTGTTCCTGTAGCAAGCGGAACTTCTTCTTCGGTACTGAATTCAATTGTTGCACCTTGATGGATTATAATCATGGTTACAGCTTGTGGTACAGGGCAGGAGGGTAGGGCGATGCATTCGTTGCCTTCCTTTTTAAATCCGTTGCTGCACAAGCATGTTCCATCAGGTTCACTGCAGAAGGCATTTTCGTTGCAAGTAATTGTTTTGCCTGTTTCGCATTGATTTTGATTATTACATTGTTCAATACCGTTGCAAATCAACAAATCATCACAATCAGAATCATCTTGGCAAACTTTTATTTCGCAAACATCGTCAATCAACTGAAAGCCAGTGTTACAAAGACAGGATTCGGACTCGGAGTCACAGTGTTCGTTTATGCCGCATTCTACAAGATTGCCAGCAAGACACTCGCCAGATCCGTTACAGAATTCTTCACCATTGCAATAATTATCATCTGAACAGCTTGCACCTTCTTCGGAAAAAATCGTTTCACATTTTCCCGACAACGGATTGCACTCAATGAATAGTTCGCATTTAGCTGGAGCAGGGCAGTTTATGTTGGCACAAAGATCAATTGCAGAGTCGGTATCACCATCTGTTATGCTGGAGTTGGCAGGGACGCATCCTTTGCCGAACCATTCGTAACCCTCGTCACAGACGCATTCATCGCTTTCTATGTCACAACTGGAGTTTGCGCCACAGCCGTTTACTATGCAGGAATCGATATTGTCTTCAGAACTACTTTGGAGACATCCACTTAGTCCCAACAAGACAACCAGAACTACAAAAACCCCTGATTTTTTTGAAATATTTCCCATTAGTATCCTCACTTTCAACATCCTGGTGTCGCTGTGGGTGAGGGTACTTTCTCTTGGGTATGGAGGAAATATGTAGAGTCAAAAAAAACAACCACCAAGTGCAACTAAACCATTAGTGTTACTATTATTGGTGAAAAGTTACATCTGTTATTGGCGACTCTTGCAGACATTCCTCCCTCCGCGGAGAGAAAATACCCGAATACGAGCATGGCAGGTTTTCCGACTCGCGTGTCACTCTACTCTCGACGCCTTCCCGGTTAATCCAGTGGCAAAATGTCGATTTCGTCTACGCTTACGGCGGCGGGACCGTGCCGGCTTTTAACCGGACTTCCCTATCCAAACTCAACATACTCGGATAATACAATTCAAATGGATACAATGTCAAGAATCTTATTGATGATGCTTTGAGCATAGCGAAACATGGGGCGTAGCAAAAAAAGTTTCTGTGTATGTAGTTGTTAATTTTCGAAAACCGGGAATGTTTGGCTGGGCTAAGTTGTCTAGGTTTGTATAGCCATAAAATACGCCCAGAGTGGGTGAAAAATTAGATGACAGGAGAATAGAAATGGCAAAGAAATATCATAAGGCAGCAATTCCGATGATTTGGCTTCAAGACAAAAGTGGCGAAACCTATATTTGCCCGGTCGGCGTGGTCAGAGACACATCAAACCCCTCGAAAAAGGAGTTAAGCAAATGTATTGTGGAATCTTTCAATCCGCAAAACAACTAATATTCCTGGTATTTTAAGAATGTACAAAGGAGATATGAATTTAAACTCATATCTCCTTTGGTATTTTATGTAACTTCGATAACTGCTATTTTGGTGTTGCGAGGCATAAATCGAAGCACAATATGTTATCCTGTTTTTGTTTTTACATTAAGCTATAGCAGTCTAAAAACGTCTTAATATAAATGCCATGAAGCAATGTAAGGAACAGTTTTCCCAGAGATTTCAAATAACAGAATAATGATATAACTAACTGGCTTTGCTATGTTTTTGTACAAATTGCTTGACCGCAAACAACTTTGGTACTAGTGTTATCCTTGTGCTTGTATCTCTGGGTGGATTTAATTTGTATATTTGGCTTTTTCGGCAAGAGTAGATATTTGTGCCTGCCTTTATTTTTTATTTTTTTTAAGGAGATTTGCCATGAGAGTTGCTCTTTTCTTTGATGGTAAGAATTTTTATTCCGGTTTGAAAGATCGTGCTCCGAATCAAATCATTGATTTTACTAAAATGTCCAATTGGTTGGTGGAGAAAGTTTGTGGCACCCACTTGTGGGGAGCTTATTACTACACCGGCGTTGAGGCAGGAGCTGCTTCGAGAAGTGATGGTCAGGCAAAGCTGGCAGGTTTTCTTGATATGCTGGAATTACAGCCTGGTTTTTTCGTTAAACGCTTTCCGCGAAAAATGCACAGTTTCAATTGCAGTAATTGCGGTGCGCGAAATCACTTTACATTGGAAAAAGAAATTGATACTACAATGGCTGCCGACATGTTAAGGCTAGCCGCTGTTGATGCATTTGATGTTATGGTGCTTTTAAGTGGCGATGCTGATCATACACCGGCTGTTGAAGGTGTGCGAGCTATTGGTAAACAGGCTTACGTCGCAACATGGGGAAGAGCCGGTTTGGCCAATCGCATCAGAAGAGCAGCCTTTGACCACATTGATCTCTTAGAAGGTAAGGAAATATTTGCTCATGCATCGGGTGAACCGGAATCTGATAATGAACCTTTAGATGAATTTCAGCCCGATCAAGATGAATCATACGAAGAAAATATTGTAGACGATGATTTTGTCGAAGAGGATTTTGTCGACGAAGCGCCCGAAATGGTTACCGGCTCGGATGAAGAGTGGGAGACTGATTCTTTACAAGCATTTCTTGAAGAGTTAGCAAGAGCTCAAAGCACTTTTCAAACGGGCTATGTCGGTATGAATTATTTCCTGAAAAGGTGGCAGTCCGAGAGCTTGATTAATGATGCCGATTCAAGGCGGGAGATAATGGATGAATTGATAGAAGCTGAAAAAGTCGAGGTCTATGAAGCACCTGATGGTAATAAAGCGATAAGGTTGCTTGAATGAGACTTATTATATAAAAATTAAATAATAATTATTAGCGAGAACGACTTACTTGGCGTTCTCATTTGATATGTACATCATACTAAAAGGAACTCATAGCAATGAAGAGATTTACCCTGATCACCATTATTATGACTGTGTTTGCTTTACTAGCAGCCGGTTGCGGAGAAGAGTCTAAAACAGGTACTGAAGCAAAAGCTGTTGCTTCAGCAGACGCTGTCAAAGTAGAATTTTATGTCATGAGCCAATGTCCTTATGGCGTGCAAGTGGAAAACACTGTTATACCTGCACTGAAACAGCTTGGCAATGCAGTTGATTTCAAACTGGATTACATCGTAACAGAAACAGCTCCTGGAGTATTTAAATCCCTTCATGGTCAGCCTGAAGTTGATGGTAACATTGTTCAACTGTGCGCCATTAAACACTACCCCAACAACTATTTCGATTTTCTGGATTGCCAGAACAAAGCTCCTCGCCAGATTCCTGGAAACTGGGAAGAATGCGCAAAAGCCAGCAAGTTTGACTTAAACAAAATTAAGACCTGTAAAGACGGCGAAGAAGGTAAAGCATTACTAAGCGCTTCCGCAAAACGTGCCACCGCAGCCCAGGCAAAAGGTAGCCCCACAATTAAAATGAACGGCCAGCCTTACAAAGGTGGACGTAAAACAAATGACTTCATGCGTGCATTCTGTGGCGAAATGAAAGGCACCAAGCCTGAAGCATGTAACAACATTCCCGAGCCTGCCAAAGTTGCTCTGCTGGTTCTTAACGACAAACGTTGCAAAGACTGCATGGCACAAGAAAAGAAACTTATTGCAAACCTCAAAGGTGTATTTGGCGGACTGCAGCCCAAATCTGTTGACTACAATACAGACGAAGGAAAAAAACTTTACAAAGATGCCAATCTTAAGCTCCTGCCTGCATTCCTGTTTGACGATTCAGTCAACAAAGACGCTGAAGGTTCCAAACGTCTCGCACGTTGGCTGAAACCCCAGGGTACATACAAATCTCTGGCAGTTGGTTCCAAGTTTGATCCGACAGCCGAAATCTGTGACAACAAAAAAGATGATACCGGCAATGGTAAAGTCGATTGTGCAGATGACACATGTAAACAGAACCTGCTTTGCAGAAAAGAAAAGAAAAAATCACTCGACGTATTTGTTATGTCACAGTGCCCCTTTGGCGTAAAAGCTCTCAACGCAATGGAAGAAGTTCTTGCTAACTTTAAAGGCGAATTGGACTTTAACATTAACTTTATTGCAACAGCTCAGGGTGACGGATTCAAAGCTCTTCACGGACAGCCCGAAGTTGATGAGAATATCAGAGAACTTTGTGCCATTACACATTATCCGAAAAACCACAAGTACATGGATTACATCTTGTGCAGAAACAAAAATATCCGCAGTACTGATTGGCAGTCATGCACTGGCAAAAATGGTATCAAAACCAAAGTTATCGAAAAATGCTTCTCAGGTGGCGAAGGTAAAAAATTGTTCACTGAAAATATCAAGATTGGTAACGGTCTTGGTGTAAGCGGAAGCCCCACCTGGTTGGCAAACAATCGTCACAAATTCTCAGGTATTGATGCAGAAACCATCAAACAGAATATCTGCAAACATAACGAAGGTATGAAAGGCTGTGAAAACACCCTTTCCAAATCCAACAAAAGTTCTGCTGGTGGCGCCAAGTGCGGTAACTAAGATCTTTTAAATGAGCATATTTTTAAAGCTGAAATTATGAAACAGAAATTACATCAGAGATACAGCACCAATATGAATGAGCTTGAGAAAATATGCGAAGTGACATTCATTAAAGCAGGCGGCCCCGGTGGACAACACCGAAACAAGCGGGAAACCGGGGTCCGCCTTTTTCATCCTCCCTCAAATATCACCTTGTGCGCAGTTGAACGGCGTTCGCAGGCCCGTAATCTGGAAGTAGCATATGAGCGGCTGATTGAAAAACTGAATATCCTCAATATTCCCAAGGTGATTCGTAAAGATACAAAAATCTCTTATTCCAAAAAAATGAAGCGACTGGATAATAAAAAAATGCAGTCCAAAAAGAAGTCCTTAAGAAGAAAACCTGTGGGCGACTATTAAAGTATTAGGGCAGGGTGTTTACTTCATTTTGCTAATCTTTCGATCCATTACGCTGCTAACAATTCCGGGGATAAATCTCTTGGCCAGAGCTATGATTTTGCTATCCATACCGGGGACAATCATAAACTTGCCCTTATACATCTGACGGATCATTTCGCTTGCAACATAGTTTGCACTACGTATTTTTGCACCTTGAGAGATTATTTTAGTTTCTATTGGTTTAGTTTTGTTTTCATGCTCAAGCATTGGCGTGTCTGTATCAGGTGGGCAAAGTATTGAAACTGAAATATTGAATTGCTTCAATTCTGCTCGAAGCGATTCAGAAAAACCAATCAGGCCGAATTTGGAGGCACTGTAGCTTGTTAAGCCAAAAACACCTATCAAACCTGCGACAGAAGAAATATTGACGATGTGACCACCGTTCAATTTCATGTGTGGAACCAGTACACAGCAAACACTCCAAATGCCGTAAAGGTTTGTTTTGAGAACTGCGTCAAATTCTTCATATTTAACCTTTTCAAAATATTGGGGCTTGGAAATTCCTGCGCTATTGATGAGCACATCAGGAATGCCAATTTCATTAACACATTTTACAAGCGTATTCTGCACCTCTTTATGATTCGTTATATCAAGTGTTTTTCCGTGAGCTTCTTGATTGTTGTTTATAAGGGGATCAAGTTCCAGTAAAGCATTGTGTAAACGATTTTCAGAACGACCAAAAATAACAACATTAGTGCCTTGCCTTACAAACTCTTTTGCACTCGCAAGACCAATACCACTAGATCCACCTATTATGTAAACCAGCTTGCTATATTTTTTCATTATCAAACCTTCTTATCTATATTGTGTTAAGATGCAGGCATGATACTACAACTGTTTTTTGCATGTTATCAATAAAAAAACCGGAGCCCATTAAAGACTCCGGTTTTTACATATGCCAAGCAGTTCTATTGTTGCGAATACATCAGGTTATCGAACGCGAAATAGGCTGGGTTATTCATACCGTAATCGCCAGCATCCGAGGATGTCAGATTGAATTGCAAGTTGGTGACATTGCCAAGACTCTGTAGATTGACGAAAGTCCAGGCGTCAAT
>Ga0070729_10002041_pt1 | contig 27502 bp, 19 predicted proteins | sample tdDd472_FD_66725 | JGI IMG/M metagenome (GOLD analysis project Ga0070729, IMG submission 66725) | Marine sediment microbial communities from the Atlantic coast under amendment with organic carbon and nitrate - tdDd47.2 | ecosystem: Environmental > Aquatic > Marine > Coastal > Sediment | place...
TGAAGGCGGTGTCCTTGCCGGTTCGTCCACTGTCACCAAAATCAAAACAGGCGCAAAGATAAAGGACAGCCTCTTTGACCCCGCAAAGGTTGAAGGCTATGAACAGGCCTCGGCTGCTTCAGGTGCTCCCCAGTTCTCGGGACAAACCCAGATGATGGGACAGATGATGATGATGGGCATGGAGATAGAGCGCCTCAACCGCGAAGGCAAAACCGAAGAGGCCGCTGCCCTGCAAAAGCAGCTGGAGGCCATGGCCGCAGGGATGGGAGCCCAACAATAAGAACGCCTCAATTGTCCATTCTATGATCAAAAGGGTATCTATTCAGCTCAAAAGTGCCTCCGGGGCCCCTGCCGGGGGCTAAACATTTAAAAACGCGAAAAAACAGACCCCTAAATCAATCTTTGAACGGATTCCGATTTAAAGGCGGATGTGATTTGCCCCGAGGAACGAGGGCAAAGCGCATCCGCTACCTGCTTTCAAGGTTTTTCGCTTAAGTGGCTTTGCCACCCGTGCAGCCGGAGGCAGCTTTTGAGAGTTGAAGAAGTATTAACAAAGGATCTGTCGGGGAGCCCTTAGCACGGGGCTCCCTTTATTCTTTTTTGCTAACCGCAGCACACCTGTAAGCCAACCTCCGATCCCTCACCTCCCCGATGCATCCATACGAATCCATCACGCCCCCCGCCTGTGCCCCAAAGATCTTCATTGAGTAGGGTTGACCCCAGTCCTTATGTTCTTAAATATTTCATAAAATCTTCCTTAACTTTCGCCTTCGATATACCGATAGTTAACAATGCAACCTCATCACTCACATCAAACGGGAGTTTTTCGGATGTTTAAGAATATGAAACTGCGTGGCAAACTGATCCTTGCCATCTCTACCATTGCTTTCCTCTCCTATTTCATTACCATCACAACGGTCACCTTGAAGGTACGAAACTCAGCCCAGGATGCCGCCATACAACAGGGTGAAGCGATTGCCGCGCGTTACAGCAACGCCATTTCGGGCAAAATTGACGCCTCCTTCCACACCGTCCGGGCCCTTTCCCAAACCATGGAGGCCTTCAAGAAATCCCAAAGCTTCAACCCCAGGGACACCATCAACCAGATCATGAAGGAGGTCCTTGAAACAAACCCCGAACTCCTGGCTGTCTGGACCGGCTGGGAAGTCGACGCATTGGATGGCCTTGACGTCGCCTACGAGAACAAGGAAGGCCATGACGCCACCGGCCGCTTTGTGCCTTACTGGTACCGCAACGGCAACACCATCGAAGTCACCCCCCTTGTGGATTACGACAAAGAGGGCGCCGGAGACTTTTACCTCGTTCCCTTCCGCACCGGCAGGGAAACCATGACAAAGCCCTACTTCTATGAGGTCGCCGGTACAAAAGAGCTCATCATCAGCCTTGTGGTACCCATCATGGATGACGGAGCACCCGTGGGCGTCTGCGGGGTGGACCTGAAGCTCTCCTCATTCTTTGAGATCATCAAGGCCCTTACCCCCTTCGAAACCGGCTACACCTCCATCATCGCCAGCAACGGCACCTATGTGGCCCACCAGCTGAACAAGGCCAAGCACGGAAAAGACGTGGGGGACTCCAAGAACTGGGCCGATGCCAAAGACGCCATCAAAGAGGGGAAACCCTTTCAGTTCAATGATGAGTCCAGGGATATACATACCGAGGTCGTCCGGATCTTCACCCCCATCACCTTCGATGGCATAGACAGGTCCTGGGCGTTTCTCGTCAACATCCCCTTAAACCAGGTAATGGCTGAGGCCAATGCCATCGGCTGGCTCATCGTGGGCATCGGCGTGGCCGCCTTTCTCCTGCTCACCGGCGTGGTGATCTGGGTGGCGGGCAGCATTGCAAAGCCTCTGCGCCGGAGCGCCTCCCTTCTCGAAGAGATCGCCAAGGGAGACGGAGATCTGACCCAACGCCTGGAGGTTCATGGAAACGACGAGGTAGGCGAACTCTCCGGGTGGTTCAACACCTTCATGGGGGATCTTCAGACCATTATCGGAGACGTGAAAGGAAACGCGGTCTCTGTGGATGCCTCCTCCGGGGAGCTCCTCACCATCTCCTCCGGGCTCTCCTCCTCCTCTGAAGAGACCCACAGCCTGGCTGCCCAGGTGAGTCAAGAGGCGGGCCGCATGGCCATGAACCTCACAACCATCGCCTCGGCCATGGAACAATCCACGACCAACATCAACACCGTGGCCGCCTCGGCAGAAGAGATGACGGCCACCATCGGTGAAATCGCCGCCAACTCCGAGAACGCACGCTCCGTCTCCGATGAGGCCCTCTCCGATGCCATGGAGACCGCAGAGCTTATGAACAGCCTCGGGGACGCAGTGGATGACATCGGCAAGGTGACCAATACCATCACTGAAATCTCCGAACAGACCAACCTCCTGGCCTTGAACGCTACCATTGAAGCGGCCCGCGCAGGCGACGCCGGCAAAGGATTTGCCGTGGTGGCAAACGAGATCAAGGACCTGGCCCGCCAGACCGCCGAGGCCACCCTCGACATCCGGGGGAACATCGAAAGCGTTCAGGAAAAAACCAACGTCTCCGTAGAAAAGATCAACGCCATTTTAGGGGTCATCAAGAACGTTAACGACATCGTCTCCGGCATCGCTGCCGCCGTGGAAGAGCAGTCCGCTGCCACCAACGAGATCTCCACCAACATCGGCCAGGCCTCGGCCGGTATCGGCGAGGTCAACCTCAACGTCGGCCAGTGCTCCAACGCCGCCGACGCCATCAACCGAGACATGGAAAACGTCAACAACGCCTCCCAAAATATCTCCGAAGGCAGCCATCAGGTCGAAGAGAGTGCCCGGGAACTCAAAGCCATGGCCGAGGCATTGAACGGGCTGGTGGGACGATTCAGGATTTAGAACCAGCCTCCGGCGGGCAGGGGATAAATCCCCTGCACCCCTGGTTCGCGAATGCTCTCTCGCCTTCGTTCCTCAGGCTCATCACATTCGCTGACGGGCTGCGCCCGTGGCCAAGGCCGGTGGTACAATAAACGGTGTGGCAAGTCCCATACGGGTTTAGGGAGGATAATCTATCGTTGAATTGATGGCCCTTAGTATAGCGAACGCCATAGGCCAGCATGGTAAAATAATCCGGACTGAAAAGTTAAGGGTTTGAAGCAGGTATTCATAAACACAAAAGCCCGCAGGGTCACTCCCTGCGGGCTTTTGTATTCAAATATAGTCACAATGCAACGTCTATGGCTCAAAAGAGCCTCCGGCTGCCACACTCTTGAAACGTTTGAGAGTACCTAATCATCGCAACTCACCTCAGGCGATGAGAGTGACGGAAACATCCCGCCATACGATGCCCCGTAGGGTACGCTTGCGTACCATGTCTTTTAACCCAGCCGCCGGAGGCAGCCAGGTTAAAGATGCCTCCGGCGGCCCTGCCGGGGGCCAAACTTTTGAAAAGTTTGACAAACAGGTTTTCATACATGATTCCAAGTTAACATCGAATCAAAGACGAATGTGATTTGCTCCGAGGAACGAGGAGCAAAGCGCATTCGTAACCTGCTTTCAAGGTGGCACACCTTGCCGCCGGAGGCATGCTTTCAGTCGATTACCCTTCCAGCACCCGGTGAATCTCTGTGGAGAGCACCTCCATGGTGAACGGCTTCTGGATAAACCCGCGGCATCCCGATTCGAGCATCTTTTCGGCGCGCCCTTCCAGGCTGTAGCCGCTGCAGAGAATCACCGGCACATCGGGATCGATCTTCTTGATGGCCTGGTAGGCAATATCACCCCCGGCGTCCGGCATGACGATATCAAGGAGCACCAGGTCAATGGTTTCCACGTGTTCCCGGAACATCGAGACACACTGGCTGCTGTTTTCTGCTTCCAGGCACTGGTAACCGAGCCTTTTAAGCATCGTCTTCACCACGTCCCTGATTTCCGGTTCATCGTCCACCACCAAAACAATCCCTTCCCCCCCCTTAACAGGGTCCGATGGCAGCTCCTCTTCCCATTTGGCCTTGTCCGTGGCAGGCAGATGGATCATGAAACAGGCTCCGCTCCCCTTCTCACTGGTCACCGTAATGGCGCCTTTGTGATTTTTCACGATGCCGTAGGCCGATGCCAGTCCCAGCCCGGTTCCCCGGCCCATCTCACGGGTCGTGAAAAAGGGATCAAAGATCTTGCTCTGGGTATTCTTGTCCATTCCCACGCCGGTGTCGGAGACCGCCACCCTCACGTAAGCCCCGGGTTTCAGGTTAAAGGCTGCAGAGAGTTCCGCGTCCAGTTCGGTGATGTCCGTATCGATACGAATCTTGCCCCCGTCGGGCATGGCATGGGAGGCGTTGAGGTAGAGGTTCAACAGCACCTGCTCCATCTGGGTTCGGTCGATCTCCACATTGGGAAGCCCGTCACCAAAGTTCTCGGAAATCATGATACCCTTGCGGGTCCGGCCGAACATGGAGAGGCTGCTTTTAACGACCGTATTCACGCTTTCAGGCCGCACATGGTAACGCCCCCCCCGGGCAAAGCCCAGGAGTTGGCTTGTGAGCGCGGAACCGCTGGCCACAAGTTCCTCAATTTTCCCTCCCCGCTTGTGAACCACATCCCCGGGGGCGGAAAGACTCATGATCAGTGAGATATTTCCCTGGACGGCCATAAGAAGGTTGTTGATGTCATGGGCAATGCCGCCGGCCAGTGTACCAATGGCTTCCAGCTTCTGGGCTTGTAGAAGGTGCTGGAACAAGCGATCCTTCTCCTCTTCCACCCGGAGCCTCTCATCAAGCTCCCCTTGAAGCTTGCTGTGCATCATGGCGTTGTTCAGGGCAATGGAGGCCAGCTCTCCAAAGCGGATAAGGATCCCCATGGCCGCATCGTCCATTTGAAAATCATCTCCGAATTGTGCAAGGCCCATGACGCCCCCGACGTTATCGGCGAGGCGGATGGGCACGGCCACCGATGCCCCGAGGTTTCCCAGGCCGGGATGTCCTTTCTCCCGCCCTTCCCAGGTTTTATAATCCTCAACGTACAGAGGTTCATCGCTCTCCCACACACGCCCCACCAATCCATCTCCGACACGGTTCGGCAGCCTTGGAACGCCATCAAAGGCCCCGGACGTCACAATGGGGTACAGCTGGTTTGTCGACTCCCTGTATTCAAAATAAAAACCACTCTCCATCCCCATGATTCGACCGGCCCTCTTGAGAAGAATTTCCAGGAGCTCATTGAACTCCAGGTGTCGCATCAGGTCCAGGGTTGTCTCATGGAGGGCCTCCATCAGCGAGTTTTTCACCCGTAAATTCTCTTCAGCCACTTTCTTTTCGGCAATCTCCCGAAGCAGTGCACGGTTGGCTTTTCGCAAGGCACTGGTGCGCTGGGTCACATTCTGCTCCAGGTTGAGGCGATGGGCCTCCAGCTGCTGCCAGTTCTCCACCAGCATCCCGCTGAGCGCCCCGAAGGAGAGGGAGAGTTCACGGATCTCCGTGGTGGTGGAGCCTTCAGAAATCGCAAGGGTATCCATACTCCCCAGCAGCTCCCCGATGGACTCCTTTTCCGCCCGCTGCCTCAACGACAAGAGCTTCCGGTTGAGCTTTCCCAACGGGGCGATACTGATTCGAATTAGAATCAAAAGGCCCAGGATCACGGTCAAAAGAATCGCTCCGCCACCGGCAAGAACATCGGTGGCACTCTTTCGAATGTTCGCTGTCAGCTCCCGTTTCGAGTACCCCACCCTCAGGCAACCGATGGGATTTCCGATATAGCTGACCTTCATGCAGGTATCAAAAACCTCTTCTCCTTGCCCCCCACGGGGGTTCTCTTTGTAAAAGACGGTATCAGGAAGGCGTCTCTCCCGGACGGTAAACTCTTCGGAACGATACCGAACGGAGGCACCCCCGTGAGGCGACAGGGCAACACCCTCTGTCTGCCAGGTCCCCACGTTGTGCATGTCTGAAGAGAGCAGAACACGACCGTCCTTGTCATGGATGGCGTAATAAAGCATCTCCCCGTTATACTGCATGGCGATGCCCATGGTGATCTGAATCGTTCGCCAGTTCGAATTGTAGATATTGTGGCTGATGCGGCGGGAGAGGTATCTCGCATCCCGTTCCATCAACTTGTAGGTGGACTCGGTGAGCCGCTTTTTCTGGGAAAGGGTGACCACCCCTGAGCAGACAAGAACCACCACAACGATAAGCACACTCACCACAGCCAGAAGCTTGGTCTGCAACCGCATATGAAACATCATAACCCGCTCCTACTCTATGGATATTTCGTTTAAATAAAAGAGAGACGCTGTCTCCGGGGCGATGCCTTCCAGCTCAGCACAGGTCATCACAGGAAAATAGACCGAAAAGGGCCCCCCCATGGCAGGGTGAATCGCTTCATCATTGATCCGATAGACGAGAAGCACTTCACACGAAAGAAGGGGCTCCACCGGAAGGGTCATGGGACGCCCTGAAAATGGCGTCAGGGTCACCTCTTTTCCGGTTAAATCCTCGCCAGCAAAAAGCGCCCCTAACTTCAGCGCCGTCACCCGTGACGGCTGAAGAAGTTTCGGAAGATCCCAGCGGTACCCGGCAGGAATGGACAGGTATAAAGACCTCTTTTCAGGAAGCAGGGCATCCAGATCGGAAGGGGTGTACCGTGTTGTTTTCCCATTCACCCGAACCGTTACTGTGGGGTTGTCATGGTAATCTGGGATCAGGGTATCCACGTACCAGCAGTAGGCGCTGAGATGCATATTCAGCTCTGGAGGAAATATAAGCTTGAAGGGCCCCCCCCGGTAGTCAGAGAGGGGGTTTCCGTCCCGTTCAAAGGCAATGGCCACCTGAGGATTTGCCGCAAGCTCTGCCGGAATATACACCGCATATTGATCCTTGCCGATGACTGTCACCCCCCTCATGTAGCCGACCCCGGCCCGATCCAAAACACGCTGGAGGGGCACAGCCGTGTACCGGGAGAGGGCTCCGGATCTGAAATTGGGGTCCACCGAAGAAATAGTGACCGCATCTCCGGTCAAATCCGTGAAAGAAATATCCTTGGAAAAGCCCCCCTGTCGGAGCCCCATGACGGTAACATGCCCTGGATTTTTGGAATCAAAAGCAAGGAGGGATTCATCACAAACAAGCAGTGATGAGAGACATAAAAGAGCTATATATAACAATCGCAAAATCAACCACCCACCATTTTAACTTTAACAATCAAACCATCGTCATATTTAGTAGAAAAAACACACCTAAAAAAATTATCGGTCACCACGGGTAAATGATTAAATTCTATTCTTGATACCACCGTAAAAATAACCGTAGTGTTCCGCATGACTCAACAGAGATAAACAGGCTTTCGCAACAGCTGCAAACACCTTCGCCATGAGACAAAAAAAGGGCAGCACCGCCAAACAAAAGGGTCCTGACAGGGGCCCGCCATTGACCCACCAGCTGAAGCAAGGTAGGATTGCTCTTCCGTCATGGCCGAAACTGCCCCGTGCCAGACACGCTTTTGTGACACCCAAGGACACCAAAGATGCCGCCTCTTTTTGCTGCCGGATTTCAGACCGTCTTTTTCTCCATGCTACAAATCGTCCTTGTGGCGTTACTGGCCGGCATCCTGGTACGACGTCGTGTCATCCGTCCCCAGGATATCGATACCCTCTCCCGGGTCACGATCCATGTCCTGCTTCCATGCCTGATCCTTACCTCGCTGCTCACCCAGTTCAACCCGTCATCCAGCCCCCACTGGTGGACCCTGCCCCTGGCCTCCATGGTGATGAACCTTGCAGGCATTTTTCTGGGCTGGGTTCTCTTCGGCTTCCGCCTTGCCGAAAACCGGGAACTCATCGCCATGTGCGGCATCCAGAACTCCGCCTACCTGGTGCTTCCCGTTGGCCAGACTCTCTTCCCCTCAAGCTTTGACGCCTTTGCTGCCTACTGCTTTCTTTTCGTTCTTGGCACCACCCCAGTTCACTGGAGCCTCGGGGTCATGCTCGTGGGGGGAAAAAGAGAGGTCCGGCTCAAAGAGATGATCAACCCACCCCTTGTCGCAAGCCTTGTGGGCGTTACTCTCGTCCTTCTGGGACTCAATCAGTATGTCCCACCCCTCGTGGTGGATTCCACGCGGTTCCTGGGCAGCGCCACCATCCCCCTGGCCACCTTTATCCTCGGAGCCACCCTGGGTGAGGTCCGCCTGGAAAACCTGCCGCCCTGGCACAAACTCCTGCGCCTCTCCACCGTCAAGTTCATCCTGATCCCCCTGGCGACCTGGGGCTGCATCTCTGCCCTTCACCTGCCGGAAAGCGCACCCCTCATCGCTTCCCTGTGCATGATCCAGGCAGCAGCCGCTCCGGCCACCAACCTCATCCTCCAGGCCCGGGCATACGGCGGAAAAACCGACCTCCTCGGCGGTGCCATGCTCATCAGCTACGCCGTCTGCCTCCTTGCCATCCCCTTCTGGCTGACACTCGCCACCAAAGGGTAAAGGTTCGCGAATGCTCTCGGCCTTCGTTCCTCAGGCCGATCACATTCGCCGACGGGCTGCGCCCGTGAACTTAAATATCGCCTCAACGATAACCGCTGTTAGCCACCCTCTGGCTTGGACCTGGTGTACCCTTAGCTCATGCACCTGTGATATGCGGTCTAAGACCACAAACTTTGCGCGAATGTGAACGCGACAGGGTATAAATGACGACACCCAAGTCGCATTCGCAACCCTGCTTTCGAGGTGGCTAACCTTGCCGCCGAAGGCAGCCAGGTCGATGATGCCTCCGGCTGCCCTGCCGAGGGGGGAGAAAGGAGAGACAAGCCTTTGAAAAGTTTAACAAACAGACCTTTATTGATTTTATAATAATCTCCGCCAATGATCTCATCCCGAGGAACGAAGGGTGAGACCATTCGCAACCTGGGGTCCTGGGGATCATCCCCTGGCCGCCGGAGGCTGTTTTTCATGCACTTTAACCATGGAGGGCAAATCGGCATTCCACATGCTTGCCAGCAGGTTGGGTTTACGCTAAAAGAGGTGGTTCATGACGATTAAGGAGGGATACATGGAAAGCGCAAGGGAAAATCTGGAGCGGTACCTGGACATAGAAGGCATTTTAAACCGGTTTTTCGGGCTCTTTGATTTCTGCCTGACAGGATGCGTGCTGCCGGAACTTAAACGAAACGGCAACCAGCCCTTTGCCGCCTGCTGCAAGGACAGGTACTACAAGGTTTACGACCTGGACCACCCCAGTTTTGACCTGCTCCGTGAGAAGCGGGAATCCCTCTACGGCCCCCCTGAGGATGTGACGGATTCCAGCCTCATCAGCCCCTGCGAATACCACACCAGCACCGGTTGCGTCCTGACCACCTGCAAAAGCCCCATCTGCCTTGCCTTCATGTGCCGAAAAAGCATCGATGCCCTGCGTGACGACTACGGGATTTACACCTATGACTACCTGGGCTTCAACTACGCTCTGGAATGGATTCTTACCGGAGATATGTCCCTTCCCGACTACGAGGAATTTCGCCAGAGTTGCCTCGACATGATCAATACCATTGAAAAAAAGTCGGCATTGGCCGGGTAGAGGCTTGGAGACTTCAGCCCCATACGTTAAAAGGGTCTCCCTGCAGCTCGTAATGTAATTAAGAGGGATTTCCACGACCGCGTATGGGTCAATCGATTCCGGATTATACCCGACCCGAAGGCGGGTGTGATTTCCCCCCCTCGGGTCAACGCAGATCTGAAACCAGCTTTCAAGGCGGCATGCACAGCCGCCGGGGGCATCGGCTTTCGTCCAAAACACCCCGGATTTTATTGATCATCCCCTTGCTTTCTGATACTTTTCCCCAATTGCTATTTACATCGTTCACCGAATTGAACAAAAAAAACAGATGCACCAAGGGGGGATTGTATCCAAATGAAAGCACGACACCTCGTTTTTGCCGTTCTGGCCCTTTTTCTCTTCTCATCCTGCTCCACCATCATGAACATGATGCCTGAAGTCCCCATGGAAAAAAGGCAGGTTATTTACGACAAGGCCGACGCCATGGCCTTTCCCAAGGCTCGAAAACTGGGCCGTTCCAAGGACCGCCGCATGACACTCAAAGCCGGTCAGTGGATCACTGTGCTCCATGAAACCATTGAAGGGGATAAAAACGTCACCCTCACCACCACCAAGATTATCTCAGTACGCGGCAACACGGTCGTCATGGAGATGGAAACCCTCTCGGCCGCCGATGATGCCCTCCCGACATACAGCCAGATCACCTTCGAAAACTACCCCGTCAAAGGCAAACTCTCCTACCCAAAAGAGGAATTTGACGCCATGATGGCCAATCTTAGGATTACCCGTTCCATCAACAGGCAAGGCGACGGCCCCGTCAACGAAACGCCCCCGGAGCTTCTCGCCATGATCCAGGGCACGGCTCGTAATGTCATGGCCGGCTCCATGGTCCGCCTGGGGGAGCCAGAGCGTACCGAATACGAGACCCGTTACATCCGCACGAGCAGTTGTTTTTCACACAACTACACCGTCTCCATCATGGGCATGACCACCAATGGTCGCAGCCTGACCCACAGCTCCGTGCCCGTCAGCGGCGCCATCGCAACCGAGGACAACCACACCAAAGCCCTCACCGTTGCCTATGGGTACAAAGGCGCCAAATCTGTTTTCTGATGAGCCCTTCATAACGTGCCTCCGGCGGCCCTGCCGGGGGCCAGACTTTTGAAACGTTTGATAAACATATCTTAAAAGATGACACCTGCAGCCCCCAATTCAAGGGCTGATGTGAGTGGCCCGTCAGTGAATGTGAAGAGTCCGAGGAACGAGGGCTCAGAGCATTCACAACCCGCTTTCAAGGTGGCACACCTTGCCGCCGGAGGCAGCTTTTCAGGATATAGTCCCCCTTTTTTTCATAAAATCTAAGGTGTGCCGTACACCTCACCCTCACTTGTCTCGGAGCTCCCATGGCGAAGGCAATATCCCACTCCTCCCTCTCACGACGCGATTTTCTGAAACACTCCTCGGCTGCCGCCCTTGCGGGAACCGCCGTTGCCACCGGATGCTCCGGAAGAGTGCCGAGGGTCACCCCCGTACTCACCGAAGCATCTCAACAGCCGCCCCTCCTCCTTTATACCAACGCACAACACGTGAACCCGGAAAAAGGAACCGTTACCCCGGGCTGGACACTTCTGGTGGCAGGCGGGCGCATTATTTACTCTGGCCCGGATAAGCCATTTCCGGACATCCAGGCGCAGCGAATTGATCTCAACGGACACTACCTTCTCCCGGGCCTCATGGATGCTCACTGCCATATGACCCTGCCCTCGGCCTCAAGTTTTTCCACCGGCATCACCCTGGCCACCTGGCGCCAGCTGAGAAAAAACTTCGAAAACCAGCTCGCCTCAGGGGTCACCCATGTTCGTGATATGGGGGCCATGGCCCCCCTGCTGCACACCCTCATGGGCGAGGTGGAAAAAGGGGAGCTGGCCGGGCCGGATGTTATCTTCTGCAACGCCATCTTCAATGTGGATGGCGGCCACCCCGAACTCTCTCCTTCTGACATATCCTGGATTGCAGGGCTTGGAAGCCTCTTCACCGGCGCCCCCACCGTGGCGTTTGAAAAAGGGGACCTGGCCTCTGCCTTCAAGGCGAACTGCCAGGGCACCCATTTCGTAAAAATCACCATGGACGACACCTCCCTCATCGCGGGAAAGCCCTCCATCAATCGATACAGCGACGAGCAAATGGCCACCATCTTTCGACTGGCCGAAGCATCCGGACAACCCGTGGCCGCCCACGCCATGAGACGATTCGGCGTCAAACGCGCCCTTGAATACCCCGTCCACTCCCTGGAACACACCGTCTCCGACGGCCCCTTGGATGAAGCAACCTTGAGAAAAATGGCCGACAAAAGGGTCTCTGTTGTGCCCACCACCATCTTCGGCAACCTCTACACCTTTACCGATCATGCCGACCCCACGCCTGAGCATCTTGTCTCCGAGGCGGCCCTGTCCGAAGCGCCCATACGCGAGGCCTACCTTGCGTCAATCTCCGAAAAGGACGTGGAGCCCGCCATCCACCAAAACAACCTGGCCATGCTGGAAAAAATGCGCAGCTACACCTCTGCCGAGCTCTACAAACGGGGTGAGTATACCTTCAACCCCCACCAGTACTTCCCCATCCTGACCCACGGCAGGGCCAACCTCATGCGCATGAAGGATGCCGGTGTCCGCATCGGTTGCGGCACCGATGCAGGGGTCCCCTTAAACTACCACGGCACCCTCGTCCGGGAAATGCAGTGCATGACCCGCCTCGGCTTTACCAACGCCGAGGTCCTCACCTGCGCCACCCTCAACAACGCCCACATCATGGGCATCGGAGACGACGCCGGAACCTTAGATGAAGGCAAACGTGCCAATTTTATCACCATGACCGACAACCCCCTGGAGAACCTCGACGCCCTGAATCACCTCACCCTCATCGTTAAAAATGGCCAGGGGTATAAAAAAACATAAGAGCCCTGCCTCCGGCGGCCCTGCCGGGGGCTAAACTTTTAAAAAGTTTAACAAACAGGTCTTAAAAAATTCCTCCCAAATCATTTCCCCACTAAATGCGGATGTGGTTTGACCCGAGGAACGAGGGGCAAAACGCATCCGCAACCTGCTTTCAAGGTGGCACACCTTGCCGCCGGAGTTATTCTCTCTTCCCCAGGCCCGCCTGGGGATACGCTTCGTAGCGCTATGCCTCCATGTTTGATCCGATGACAACCTGCACGCCCCTCCATACACTCACCTCGACTCACATCGGCAAGATGTGTACCTCTCAGTTCATACAAAAAAAGCCCTGAACGACTCTTCCGAATCGTTCAGGGCTTCTGTTTGTCTCAAGAGCAAAAAATCACTACTCATATGCATTACACCACCGAACTCGCGGGGCGTAGGGTGCGGCTCCCGCACCTTCCGGCCCAACGCACACCACCGCTCCCGAACCTGGAACATTTCCTGGCAACGGCCACCGTAAAAAATAGCGTTACCGGTGTTTGGGACCTTATTCGGTGCGCACGGCGCACCCTACTAAGGTGTCGAGTGACAGGATGTTTTCGCCACCCTAACCGCCAGAGGTAAATTGAGCTGAATGGTTACAACCCACGAACACTAAACGCCCTTCGAGCTACACGACATAGGCTGTTCCACCTCAGTCCTTGTTCACGGGCACAGCCCGTCAGCGAATGTAATCGGCCTGAGGAACGAAGGCCGGGAGCATTCGCAACCCGCTTTCGAGGTGGCACACCTCGCCGCCGGAGGCAGCTTTTTGCTTTTCTCACCTCAATGACAAGTCAAACAACCCTGTGGTGTTGTTCCAGACAGTTTCGGCGAGGAGTTCAGGGTCGTCGCCACGGACGTCGGCCACCTTGAGGAGCACCTCGCGGACGAAGGCGGGTTCGTTTCGGCGGATTTTGTTTTTGTGGGGCGCGGGGGTGAGGTAGGGGGCGTCGGTTTCGACGAGGATGCGGTCCCGTGGAATGGAGACCACCTGCTCACGCAAGGTTTCGCCACGCTTCTGAATGGTGACGATGCCTGTGACGCCGATGTGAAGGCCCATATCAAGGTAGGCTTCCATCTCGTGCGAAGAGCCACTGAAGCAGTGAACCACGCCGCGCAGGCCGTCAAACCGGTGGGCACTGAGCATCTCAAGGAACCGTCCGTTGGTGTCCCGCTCGTGGAAGATAAGGGGCAGATCAAGGGAGGCGGCAATTTCAAGCTGCCTGACAAACCATGATTCCTGCACATCCTGGGGGGAATACATGCGGTTGAAATCGAGGCCGCACTCGCCCCAGGCTTTGATTTTTTCACCTTTTGCCAGCTCAATCAGGCGAGACATGGTCGCCTCATCAGCCTCGGCGGCATCGTGGGGGTGAATCCCCACAGAGGCGAAGAAAAAGTCCGAATTCTCAGCCAGTGCAGCGCATCTTTCGGAGCTTGCAAGGGAGACCCCTACCGCCATGGCTTTTAAAACATCGGCGGCTTTTGCCCGGGCCACCACGTCGTTCCGATCGTCTTTATAACTCTTGTCATCCAGGTGACAATGGCTGTCTATAATACGCATATCGCTACTATTTCACTCATCGGTGTTCAAAGGAGGACGCTTCACGTGGAAGGTCCAGAAGATACGAACCGGAATGGGTCAACACACGGCCGACACACATCACGGTAGGAAACGTTCTCTTAATGGATGCAAGGGTATCCGGGCTGCATGTAAATAGCAACTCGTACTCTTCCCCTCCGGAGGCCATGAACGAACGGAGGTCTTCCCCGCATGCATCGCACCACTCTTTCAGTTCCCCATGGGCCATCTCAGGCGTCAGGCCCAGTTCAAGGGTCACCCCTGAGGCTTTTGCCATGTGCAGAGCGTCTCCAGCCAAGCCATCGCTGATGTCCATGGCACAGCGAACTCCGGCCTGCTGCAGCACCTCTGCGGCATCAAAACGGGGTCGGGGGTTTTTAAAGGCCGCAAGCAACATGGGAAACCGGGCCTCCCCCGTTTCCAGACACCGCAGTCCACCGCGTGCCATCCCCAGGGGGCCTGTCACACAGAGCAGCTCGCCGTCCCTTGCTTGAGAGCGCAGGGGCATCTCCCCCTGTCCCTCACCCACGGCGAAAAGATCGAGTGAAAGCTCAGAGGATCGTGAGGTGTTCCCGCCCCCGAGATCGCACCCATACATCTCAAGGGCCGCCCCGAGACCGTCATAGATCCCTTCGGCCACCGAATCGGAAAGACCGGCTGGTATCCCCAGGTTCACAAACAGGGCCACGGGCTTTGCAAAGGAGGCGGCCAGATCGCTCAAAGTCACGGCCACGGCCTTTGCGCCAATCTCAAAGGGCGTCTGCCAGTCCCGCCTGAAGTGAACCCCTTCACGCTGGGTATCCGTGGTAATCACAGGCCTGCTGAGCGACGCCAGAAGCGCCGCATCGTCACCAGCCGCAACACGGCAAGCCCGAAACAGGCTCTCCGGCTTTGGTCGGCGTGCCACCAGCGTCTCAATCAGCGAAAACTCTCCGTGTTTTTTTTCTGTCGTCAAAACAATATGCCTTCTATGGTCAAAGTGCGTGATAAAAGCGAGCCTCCGGCGGCAAGGTGTGCCACCTTGAAAGCAGGTTGCGGATGCACTTTGCCCCTCGTTCCTCGGGACAAATCACATCCGCCTTTGATTCTAATGTAATCTTAAAATCAAGCACAAAACCTGTTTGTCAAACTTTTCAGAAAGTTGAACCCCGGCAGGGCCGCCGGAGGCAAGTTTGAGCGCGGAACGGCATTTTTTAATACGCTTTTTTCCTGCGCCCTAACACGGGCGAAGACCGTCAGTGAATGTGACGTGCCCGAGGGACGAGGGCTCGGAGCATTCACGACCCTGCTGTTATTCAAAAAGGGTGGCCATGGCCTCAAAGCGGGCTATCTGGTTTTCGCCATAGCGGGCCATAAGGGTTCGCACCTTGGCGATGGGTTTTTCAATGGTGAGGGTCTCGGGGTTTTTGGAAAAGAATTTATCGGCGTAGCAGATTATTTTCTCTTCCAGGGTTTCCGGCAGGAGATTTCGGTGGGGCAGGGGAAGATCGGCATCGATAATCTCCTCGGCGGAAAGGCCTGCACCCGTATGGCGCTCGCAGACTCTGGCATGGCGATTAAGCCCTTCCTTGGTGAGCATCTCGGCTCCGATGATGCCATGGAGAATATAGGGAGACTCCCCACGGCACCCGATGCCAGGGGCCCATGTGTGGATCATCCCGATATCGTGGAGCATGGCCGCCTCTTCGATAAAGAGACGATCCGGCGAAAGATGGGCCACCCGATCTGCCACAGCCAAGGCTTTCTCTGCCACGCACCGGCTGTGGGCCAGAAGCACCTCAAGTGCCTCCGGCCCGTCGCCGTAGTGTTTCCGCAGAATGGCTTCCACGTTCACACTCATTTCTTTCGCCTCGCCATCAGGGCCGATTCGATAAAGCGGTCGAGGGATCCGTCCATAACGGCCTTGACGTTGCCGCTCTCCTCGTCGGTGCGATGGTCTTTCACCATCTGGTAGGGGTGCATCACGTAGGAGCGAATCTGGCTTCCCCAGGCGATGTCGTCTTTGCTGTCGTGCATCTCCTGCATTTCAGCTTCCACTTTCTGCATCTCCACCTGGTAGAGCCGGGAACGCAGAACGTTCATGGCGATCTCCCGGTTGCGATGCTGGGAAGATTCCTGCTGGCACTGCACCACGATACCTGTGGGAACATGGGTAACGCGCACGGCACTGCTCGTTTTGTTGACGTGCTGTCCCCCGGCACCACTGGCACGAAAAACATCCACCCGCAGGTCTTTCTCCTGCACGTCGATCACGATCTCGTTGTCCACTTCGGGACAGACAAAAACGGACGAAAAGGAGGTTTGACGTTTTCCGTTGGCATTAAATGGCGAGATACGCACCAGCCGGTGCACACCGCTCTCCACCTTCAGATATCCGAAGGCATTGGTGCCCGTCACCGTAAAGGTGGCCCCTTTGATCCCAGCCTCGTCACCGGGCTGGTAGTCCACCATGGCCACTTTAAACCCTTTATGCTCACACCAGCGGGTGTACATGCGAAGCAGCATCTCTGCCCAGTCCTGGGAATCGGTGCCCCCTGCGCCGGGGTTGATGGAAACGATGGCGTTTCGATCGTCATCTTTTCCATCCAGCATCATCTCAACGGAGAGGCTCTTCAGCCGCTTGTCGATTGTATCGGCTTGGCGTGCCACCTCTTCAAGGGTCTCTGAGTCCCCTTCATCCAGGGCCAGCTCCAGCAGGAGTTCACCGTCTTCGATGTCCCTTGTGAGCTCGTTCCAATTGGAAAAAAGGTTTGTCAGGTAGGACCGTTCCTTAAGAACGGTGGTGGTGGCGTCGGGGTTGTTCCAGAAGTCCTTGTGGGAAACCTGGGCTTCAATTTCTTTTAGTCGAAACTCTTTGCCAGGCAGGTCAAAGACAACCTCCCAGCTGTCCCAGGCGAGTACTGAACTCTCGAAATGCCTGTTTCAACTCAATTGACATGATTCATCTCCTTAAAGTCTTGCCGTCAATGTCGTGGTGCCCTTAAAAAACCTTAAAAACATATCTCTTCACGGGCACCACAGGGGAAATCGAGGTTCCCCAGCCGGGATAGGTCCGGCTTCTTCTCTCTATCTACCATCGATCCTCATCCAGTGAAACCGTTTTTTCATGGTTTCCGTACGAGGCCCCAAGCTCCTTAAAAACCGGAAAAACAAGGTAACTATTCAGCACACGAAAAACAGCCTCCGGCGGCCAGGGGATGATCCCCTGGACCCCAGATCACTCGCGAAGACACCCAAACCAACAAACAAAACCTGTTTGTCGAACCCACCCTTTCAAATCAGGCAAAAGTTTGGCCCCCGGCAGGGTCGCCGGAGGCAACGTTAAGCTGAACAGCCCCCCCAAAAAAAGCTAACGCCTTAATCGTTCCTGGCCCGAATACCGCCGATCACAGGCCCCAAAAGAACAGTCAGCCCAACACAAATCCAGGCAAAAAGGTCCCCGAAACGCACATAGAGGCTCGTAAGGGTCATCACCGGCAGTGTCTCCACCCGCCATGCCTCTTCATAGAGGGAGGTCGCACTCCGCACCCGCCCTATGGGGTCCACAAACCCACTGATCCCGGTATTTGCACTGCGGGCCAGGGCACGGCGCGTCTCCACCGCCCGAAAACGAGCCATCTGAAAATGCTGGTATGGGGCCCCGGAGCGACCGAACCAGGCGTCATTGGTGAGGTTGATGAGAAGGGTGGCCCCTGAGCGCACCGACGCCACAGAGAGTTCGGGAAAAATCGACTCAAAGCAGATCTGAACCCCCACCTGCCAGTCCCACCCTTTGATGGTATCCCCCTTGGTGCCTGCGGAAAAATTACCGGCAGAGACCACAAGGCGTTTCACGAAAAACAGAAGTTTCTGAAACGGGATATACTCCCCAAAAGGAACGAGATGCACCTTGTCGTAGCTTCCGATGACCGCCCCTTTGGAGGTCACGGCATAGGCCCGGTTAAAGTAGTTCCAGTCGTCTCCGGCGCGTTCCGCAGCCGGGGCACCCAGAATCCAATCGCACTCGCCTGCTGCCAGCCCCCTGTTCACCATGCGGGTCAAGAGTCGGTCAGCCGGATGCAGGTAATAAAACGGCGTCGCTGTCTCGGGCCACACAACCAGGTCAGGGCTCTTGGAGAGTGCCTCTGCCGAAAGCCGCTGGTAGATCTCGATGGAAGAGAGTTGGTAAGCGGTGTCCCACTTGACCCCCTGATCGATGTTTCCCTGAATAACGGCCACAGAAAGGGTGGACGATTGTTTCTGGGCATCCTCCAGCTGCGATATACGGTAGGCACCATAGGTATAGGCCCCGACAACCATGAGTCCGGCCACACTCAGCCCCACCATCGGAGCCCCCCACCCTGCCGTCCCGGACCACTCGGACCGGTCCATGATGCGGCGAACAAAAAGCGCCAAAGCGGTATTTACAAGGACCACGAGAAATGAAATCCCATAAACCCCCGTGACGTCTGCCAGCTGAATCAGGGCAAGGTGCTTGTGCTGGGTGTACCCGAGAAGCCCCCAGGGAAATCCGGTCAGGGCCTTGGTTCGAAGGTACTCCAGCGCAACCCAGAAGAGAGGGGCAAAACAGAGGACAAAAAGCCCGCCCCTTCGCCACCGGGCAAGTCCCCAGGCAAAAAGGCCCATGTACAACCCAAGGTAAAGGGAAAGCAACACAAGGGCGGCAACACCTGCGATCCATGGGATACCGCCGTACTGGTGGATCGTGTTCACCACCCATCGCAACAGAACGAGGAAGTGAAGCACCCCGGTGAGGTACCCCACACGAAACGCCCGCTTCGGAGCCATTTTAAGGGAGAGAACCATCAAGGGAACCAGCCCGACCCATGCCAGCTGGCCCAGGTCGGGACGGGGAAAAGAGAATGTCAGCAAAAAAGCACCGGCTGCGGCCCAGAAAAGATCCAGACACAAATTCAGTTTTTCACTCCCTTTCCACGCTGCTGTCTCATTGGCCGTTGCCACCTGCATCTCTCCTCCTCGTAAAGGGCCTTTCGCCTCAATCCCAGACGAAGGCCCCTGTTCCAACCCGGCACCCCCGTCACCTGTCGTCTTGTAAGGAATGCCCGCTCCATAGTGAAAAAAGATTTATCCGGTGCCAACTATTGACCAGAGCCCATGGCGTGTCAATGGGTTTTCCCCTTCCGCGGCCTGTGAATTCCTTATAAGGGCAAGATGTTGGGCCTATATTTTATTTGAGATTTCACTGATGGTATGGTAAAAATTATCAATACGATACGATCTCTACTGCAGAGGCTGCGGCCTATTCCTGGAAAAATCTCACACCGAACCTGCATCAGCCCAATTCCCAAACCAAAAGCCCGTATAACCGTCAACGCCTCACCGGAACCGAAGCCTAAAAAGCCGGGAACACACGATCCCGCCAATTCCCGCAACTGGCTCATTCCCATTTTCTGAGGCCATCCGATTAAAGGGTGTCACAGCGTGCTGACCACCGTCCGGAACCGGCAACCAAAGGCCGCGCCCGAGCAACCCCAAAAAGCCTCGCCACCACACCCTCCATCCTTATTTAATAGTCGAATAGGTGGATCATGAGCGAAATTATTCGAGATGAACGTCGTGTAACCATTCGCCCTGGACGTGATATTGTCGCCTCCATGGCCGGCGAGTTTCGATCAGAGTTGAATGGAGAAATCGCTGAAGAGCTGGAAGAACTGACCATCGACCTGAGCGATGTGGAAATGGTGGATTCCGTGGGGATCGGCGTTATCATCGCCACCCACAACACCCTGGATCAGCAGGGAGCAAAGCTGAAGGTGATCAACATCGCCGAGGACATCTACGGCCTCTTTACGACCATGCGCCTTGACCGACATTTCACCATCGAAAAAACGGGAGAAGCGTCCTGATATGTGTGATGGCGAAAAGGGTGTCGAAGGACCCGCCACATGAATGTCTGACCTGAGAGCCTGAAAAGAGAAGGGCCGCTCATGTCAACGTGCCCTTAAAAAACAAAAAACCACCCTGGGGAGGTGGTTTCAAAAAAACTGGTCGGGGCGGCAGGATTCGAACCTGCGACATCCTGCTCCCAAAGCAGGCGCGCTACCAGGCTGCGCTACGCCCCGTTACGATCGATGGGAAGCTAACACAGTTGTCAGGTGTACGCAAGGGATAAAATGACAACACTACCGCAAGAGAAAGGCGTCGATTCCGGCGGCCACAGCCGCTGAGACCTGCCTGAGATGATCGGGGTTTTCAAGGCGCCCTTCCTCCCGGGGGTTTGTGAGGTTTCCCACCTCCACAAGGACCACCGGCATTCTGGCACCCTTAGCCACCTTCAGGGGCACGCCCGAATAGCCCACCCCTTCATAACCGTCAAGGATGGAAAGGGATCGTTTCAACACGGAGGCCAAGGCCTGACTTTCCGCAATGTAGGGCCGATGTCCACCGTCCCAGCCGTCCTCCCCCTTGGGGGCCAACCTCCGCTCCTTTTTTTCCCGTTGAACAAAAAGGGCGATGCGGTTGGCATCCCGTGAGAGCCCCCCACCGGAATGAAAGGAGATCATGAGATCACCGTGAAAGCTGTTGGCCAGCTCAGTCCGACGCACAACGGAGAGGCCCCGGTCCGATTCCCTCGTCAGGCGAATATCATACTTCCGCCCCAGCTGGCGTTTCACCTCAAGGGCCAGAGCCAGGGAGACATCCTTTTCAGCGGCCCCATAGGAACCCGTCACGCCGGCATCCTTTCCCCCGTGACCGGGATCGAGCACAACCACGGACCGACCATCTCCATAACCCGTTGAGGCAAAGAGCAGGACCATAACAAAGACGGAAACCCGACACAGGCATCGCCGCCCTCTTCTGTTTTTCAGCATTCCTTCACCCCTTTGATGACATTGCAGGGGCGAATGAAACCCAAGGGGCCCCCACTTCCAACCCTGCACCAATAGTATTTGACATTGCCTGAAAAATTTGTCTTTAATACACAGATTTAACCCAGGGGCCCCCGGAACCGCTCAAAGCAGAGCTTCCAAGGCCCCTTCAGGCGTTCAACGTTGCCGAAAACTATAGCAAGATAACGCGGCATTTGAACAGGAAAAAACATCCTTTCAGGAAGGTCTGGTTCAGGTCCATTCCTGTGGGTGACAAAGGTATTGAACAGGGCTGCACCCTAGCGCGGCCCATACGGGTATCCACCCTTTGCAGACCAGGGGGTGGGGTAACGTCAGCAGCAATCAAGGCGCATGTCGCCCGCCCTATTCCGGGCAGGCCAAAAGGGTGCCGAAGTGGAAAGGATCACAATGCAAATTACAGTAGAAGACGTAAGCAGCGTCAAAAAGACTCTTCATATCGAGATTCCGAATGAAACCGTCGTCAGCGAGCTGGATGCAGCTTACAACCAGCTGAAAAAGACCGCCAAGGTCAAGGGCTTCCGCCCTGGCAAGGCGCCCCGTTCTGTCCTGGAGCGCATGTATAAAAAGGACATCAACGGCGACGTCGTTTCCAAGCTGCTTCAGACCGCCCTTACGGAAGCAATCCGTGAAAAAGAGCTCAACATCGTGGGCCAGCCCGAGCTGGTGGAAGCCCCTGAGCTCGACCCCGCAGCACCCTTCAAGTTCACGGCTTCCGTTGAACTCCGCCCTGAGATCGGCGAAGTCAACTTCAAAGAGATGAAGATCACCAAGACCCTCTACAAGGCCACCGACGAAGAGATCGATGCCCAGCTCCAGATGCTCCGTAAAAACGGTGCCAAGCGTGAGCCCATCGAAGAGGCGCGCCCCCTTGCCGACGGTGATTACGCTGTGCTGACCTACGAAGGTTTCAAAGAGGGCCAGCCCTTTGAGAACACCCCCCTCGTTGAGAACCAGCAGATGAAGATCGGTGCCGCCGCCATGAGCAATCAGTTCGACGAGCAGCTCGTGGGCATGAACGCCGGGGATGAAAAAGAGTTCGAGATCACTTACGCCGACTCCTACGTCAACTCCAACCTGGCAGGCAACACCATCACCTTCAAGGTGAAGCTCAATGGGGTCCTCGAAGAGATCCTCCCTGAGCTCACCGATGAGTTCGCCAAAACCATGGGCCCCTTCGACAGCCTCGCCGCCCTGAGAGACGAGATCGTCAAGAACCTCACCATGAACTACGAAAAGCGCATGGAGCAGGAGCTCAACGAGCAGGTCTTCTCCACCCTCATCGAACGCCATGAATTTGAGGTTCCCGGTGTGATGATCGAGTACGAGCTGGACGCCATCCTCGCCGAGGCAGAGCGTGCCTTCCAGATGAACGGCATGAGCATCGAGCAGCTTGGCAAGAGCCGTGAAGAACTTCGCGATCAGTACCGCGAGCTGGCCGAGAAGCAGGTGCGTCGTCACCTCCTTCTCGCCACCATCGTTCAGCAGGAAGCCATGGAACTCTCCGATGAGGAGTTGGAAGCCGGTTACGCTGACATGGCCACCATGGTCAACCAGCCCGTGGAAGCCATTCATGCCTTCTACCAGTCCAATCCCGATAAAATTGAGGTTTTGAAGCTTACCCTGCTTGAAAAAAAGGCAGTGCGTCTTATTATTGAAGGTAGCGACGTTGACGAAGTGGAACCGACACTCGAAAACGCCGATGCCGCTGAAGCGGACGAAGCGTAACGCCGAACCAGAAACCCGAGGCTGCCCACAGGGCAGCCTTCACCAAGGAGGAGACACTCGTGCCACTTATCCCCATGGTAGTTGAGCAGACAAGCAGAGGTGAACGGTCGTACGACATCTATTCGCGACTTCTCAAAGACCGGATCATCATTCTCGGCACCGCCATAAACGACGAAGTCGCAAACCTGCTGGTGGCGCAGCTACTCTTCCTGGAGTCGGAAGATCCTGATAAGGACATCAACCTGTACATCAACTCCCCGGGGGGGTCTGTAACCGCCGGTATGGCCATCTACGACACCATGCAGTACATCAAGCCGGAGATTGCCACAGTCTGTATCGGACAAGCCGCCAGCATGGGAGCCCTGCTCCTCAGTGCCGGGGCTGCGGGAAAACGATACAGCCTTCCCAACTCCCGCATCATGATTCACCAGCCATTGGGTGGAGCCCAGGGACAGGCGTCGGATATCGAAATCCACGCACGTGAGATCCTTCGCATGCGCGAAGAGCTCAACAACATCCTGGTCACCCACACAGGGCAGCCCTACGACAAAGTCCAGCTGGACACAGACAGAGATTTCTTCATGTCCGGCCTGGAAGCCAAGGAGTACGGCCTCATCGATCATGTCGTCAAGAACAGGGAAGAACTGGCGAACCTTGTAAAATCGGAGGAGTAATCCATGACAAAACAATCGGACGGAAATGATAAGCTTTTCTGCTCGTTCTGCGGTAAAAACCAGAAGGAAGTTAAGAAGCTCATTGCCGGTCCCGCAGTGTATATCTGCGATGAATGCATCCAGCTCTGCAGCGAGATCATTGAGGATGAAGGCATCAAGGAGCCCCAAAGCCCCGAGGTACTTCTGACCCCCAAGGAGATCAAGGAGCGTCTCGATGAGTATGTCATCGAGCAGGACCGGGCCAAAAAGGTCCTCTCCGTTGCCGTCCGGAACCACTACAAGCGCCTGGATTCGTCCATGAGCACAACGGACGTGGAGCTTCAGAAGAGCAACATCCTTCTTATCGGTCCCACCGGTTCGGGTAAGACCCTCCTGGCTCAGACCCTGGCCCGTTTTCTGGATGTGCCCTTCACCATCGCCGATGCCACCAGCCTCACCGAGGCAGGGTATGTGGGCGAAGACGTGGAGAACATCATCCTCTCCCTGCTCCAGAACGCCGATTACGATGTGGAGCGTGCCGAGCGCGGCATCGTCTACATCGATGAGATCGATAAGATCGCTCAGCGTTCCGACAACCCCTCCATCACCCGGGATGTCTCCGGTGAAGGGGTACAGCAGGCCCTTCTCAAGATCATTGAAGGGACCACGGCCAGTGTTCCGCCCAAGGGGGGACGAAAGCATCCGCAGCAGGATTTTGTAAAGGTGAACACCAACAACATCCTCTTTATCTGCGGGGGCACCTTCACCGGGCTGGAGAAACTCGTCAAGAGCCGTACCGGCGAAAAAGCGCTCGGGTTCGGTGCCACGGTGACCAGCCGGGACGACAAGAGCCTTGGTGAGCTCCTGAAGATGGTTCGACCGGAAGACCTCATCAAATTCGGACTTATCCCCGAATTCCTGGGACGCCTTCCTGTCATCGCCACCTTGAAAGAGCTGGGTGAAGAGTCACTGATCAAAATCCTGACTCAGCCCAAAAACGCACTGGTCAAGCAGTTCCAGAAACTGTTCGAGTTTGAGGACGTCAAGCTCCGTTTCACCGATGATGCGGTCAAAGCCATTGCCCATGAAGCAGTGGAGCGCAAATCCGGTGCACGCGGGCTTCGTGCCATTCTTGAGCGGGCCATGCTTGATATCATGTACGAGATTCCATCCATGGAAAACGTCAGCGAGTGCGTGATAAATGAAGATGTGATCCTCCAGAAAGAGGAACCCATCATTCTCTACGAAACACCTCAGCAGCAGGCTTAGCCCAAAGCTGTCCGGTTGAATGCCCCCTGCACCGAAAGGTGCGGGGGGCTCCGGTTTGATCGGCGACCCGTCCTGTCGGACCATGCCCATAGTTCCCCTTTAGGCCGCCGGCCCTTCCTCCTCGACCCACACCCTTTCAGACGATGGTGAAGAAGCTCAGATGATCAATATACCGAAGATATTTAAAAACGACGATTCCAGCTCAAGCAGTGTGACGCTTCCGATTCTTCCCTTACGGGACATCGTGGTCTTTCCAGGAATGGTGGTCCCTCTATTTGTGGGGCGCACCAAATCAGTCAATGCACTGTCTGAGGCCATGGGCAAGAACAAAACCATTTTTCTGGCCACCCAGCGCATCGCAGGGGTGGACAACCCCGAAGAGCAGGACATCAGCAGTGTCGGCACCGTGGGGACCATCCTTCAGCTCCTCAAGCTGCCCGACGGCACCGTCAAGGCCCTGGTGGAGGGCAAGGCTCGAGGCCGCATCACCTCTTTTATTCCCGGCGAGGAGTTTCTCTCCGTTGACGTGGAGCCGATGCCCGAGAACCCGGTGACTGAATCCGAAGGCGAGGCCCTCTCACGTGCCATCATCGAGGCCTTTGAAGAGTACACCAAGCTCAACAAGAGCATCTCCAAAGAGCTCATCGGCAAGGTCGCCACCATCGAAGATTCCGGCAAACTTGCCGACACCGTGGCGTCCCACCTCCCCTTCAAAGTCGCCGACAAGCAGACCCTGCTGGAAGCCGTTGAAATCAGCCAGCGCATGGATATTCTCCTGGGACTCATCAAGCGGGAAGGCGAGATCTTCGAAATGGGTCAGAAAATTCGCGGTCGGGTAAAAAACCAGATCGAGCAGACCCAGAAGAACTACTACCTCACCGAGCAGATGCGGGCCATCAAGAAGGAGATGGGTGCCGACGACAGCGCCGACGATGAACTCCAGGAACTTGAAAAGCGCATCAAAGGCAAGCGCCTCTCCAAAGAAGCCGCCTTCAAGATGAAGCAGGAATTCAAGAAGCTGAAGCTTATGTCCCCCATGAGCGCCGAAGCGAGCGTGGTACGGAACTACATCGACTGGATGCTGGACCTGCCCTGGTACAATCGCAGCAAGACCAAAAACGACCTCGATGCGGCCGAAGCCATCCTCGACCAGGACCACTTCGGATTGGAAAAGCCCAAAGAGCGCATTCTTGAGTACCTGGCCGTGCAATCCCTGGTCAACAAGGTACGAGGTCCCATCCTCTGCCTGGTGGGCCCTCCCGGGGTGGGCAAAACCTCCCTGGCTCGCTCTGTTGCCCGGGCAACGGGAAGGCGCTTTATCCGCATCTCCCTGGGCGGCGTACGGGATGAAGCGGAGATTCGCGGACACAGGCGCACCTATGTGGGTGCCATGCCCGGCAAGATCATCCAGAACCTTAAAAAAGCCGGTGTCAACAACCCTGTCTTCTGCCTCGACGAGGTGGACAAGATGAGCACCGATTTCCGTGGCGATCCATCCTCGGCACTCCTCGAGGTACTGGACCCCGAACAGAACAACACCTTTAACGACCATTTTCTCGATGTGGATTACGATCTGTCGGACATCCTCTTTATCACCACGGCCAACACCCTGTCTGATATCCCCCTGCCCCTCCAGGACAGGATGGAGGTGATCCGCATCCCCGGTTACACCGAGCATGAAAAACACATGATCGCCAAGGAACACCTTATTCCGAAGCAGGCCAAGATGAACGGCCTCAAGGTTGAGGATATCGATTTTTCCAAGCAGGCCATCTTTGACATCATTCGCAACTACACCCGCGAGGCAGGTGTTCGAAACCTGGAACGGGAAATTTCAGGGGTCTGTCGCAAGAGCGCCCTTGAAGTCGTGAAGAAGAAGGCTAAAAAACCTGTCAAAATCGTCCCCAAAAAGGTGGAGAAATTTCTCGGCCCCATCCGTTTTCGGTACGGTCAAGTGGAAGAGAAGGACCAGATCGGCATTGTCACTGGCCTTGCCTGGACCCAGGTGGGAGGCGAACTTCTCTGCATCGAAACCGCCCTCATGCCCGGCAAAGGGCAACTCACCGTCACGGGCAAGCTCGGTGATGTAATGAAGGAGTCGGCACGTGCCGCTGTCAGTTACGTACGCTCCAAATCCGCAGCTTTAAAGCTTGATGATGACTTCTACAGCAAGGTGGACATCCACATCCACGTCCCCGAAGGAGCCATCCCCAAGGATGGCCCCTCGGCCGGCATCACGATGTGCACGGCCCTTGTCTCTGCCTTCACAAAACACCCTGTGGACAAGGACGTGGCCATGACGGGGGAGATCACCCTTCGCGGACGGGTCCTGCCCATCGGCGGCTTGAAGGAGAAGATCCTTGCTGCACACCGAGGGGGCCTTAAAAAAGTCATTATCCCCAAAGAGAATGAAAAGGACCTGGAGGAGATTCCCCCCTCCATCCTCAAGCAGATGACGGTTGTTCCTGCTGACCATCTGGATGAGGTGTTAAAAGAGGCCCTTATCATCCCAGAAGGCTCTAATCTATTTGCCAACTGAGACCCGTTGATGGGGCCTCAAAAAAAAAAGTGCTTCGGGCTCATAAAATCCCTTGACGCAGCCCGATGATTATTGCTAAAAAGGCTTCGTTCCTGAGGGCGGAAGTCTTCAAGGCAACGGGCGATTAACTCAGTTGGGAGAGTGCAACCCTTACAAGGTTGAAGTCGCAGGTTCGAACCCTGCATCGCCCACCACATTGCGGGGGTGTAGTTCAGTTTGGTTAGAACGCCAGCCTGTCACGCTGGAGGCCGCGAGTTCGAGTCTCGTCACTCCCGCCACAAAAAAATAAACAAGGGTATCCTTTTCTTCAAAAGGGTGCCCTTTTTTTATGGCTGAAACTCTGCCCCAGCAAG
>Ga0070729_10002043_pt1 | contig 27497 bp, 25 predicted proteins | sample tdDd472_FD_66725 | JGI IMG/M metagenome (GOLD analysis project Ga0070729, IMG submission 66725) | Marine sediment microbial communities from the Atlantic coast under amendment with organic carbon and nitrate - tdDd47.2 | ecosystem: Environmental > Aquatic > Marine > Coastal > Sediment | place...
TAAATCCCTCTCTCAGGCTTTTGGCAAGTCTTCTGGCTGCCAGCTTGTTTATCCCCACATCTTTAACCAGGTACACGGTCGTATGTGCCGCCTTCTTCTGAGTTCAGGTCAGATATGTGTGGCCAATCCAGCGACCGTTGCTGGCTGCTGCTGTCATCCCGACTATGGTTCTACCAGTGCGAACATCATTATCGTATTGTGCAAATTGAGCAATGATACTTGCCATGCTTTCCTTACTGCCCAGATCCTTATCGATTTCTAGAGATTTAAGTTGGAACTCTTCAGCTTTCTTCAGATCCCCCTGAGTGCGCTAGATCAAACCAAGGTTGTTGTATTGAGCGGCTATCTTTCTTACTTCGTTTTATTCGAAGGATTTCATCGAGACTTCCTTATAGACTATGTATGCATTTAGACTGTATCGTATGGCATAGAATAAAATAAAGGAGAGTTGTGATGAATTCACTAATCTTTATATGGTCAATATTCGTTCTTGGAATCCTGACAATATCAAAGTTAGCTTATCAGAATCTTAAACCTATACGAATTAAGACTGTGCAATTTTGACTTTGCGCGAACTGGATTTTCCCTGGAAAGGAGTACGTTATGAAAGATTTAATCGTAACAATTGCAAAAGCTCTTGTTGATGAACCGGAAAAAGTAAAAGTCAATGAGATTAAAGGAGAAAGTACATCTGTTATTGAACTTAAGGTAGCTAAAAATGATATGGGAAAAGTGATTGGAAAGCAAGGTAGAACCGCTGGGGCAATGCGGTTGATACTCAGTTCAGTTTCTACTAAGCTTCGCAAAAGAGCTGTGCTAGAAATTATTGAATAATATAAGATTGATATGAAATTCTGAATTTTTCTCAGGCCGTGGGGATTGTAGACTATAAGTCTACACCAGTATTTGTCCGCGAGTAAGATCAATTCAATCTAAAAATAAATCTGCGATATCCTTTCTGGTGTCATATCAAAAGTATCCTGTAGTCTGTATTAAACACTTCGTTTAATCCTAAGTATCCCATCCAAACTTCCTTATAGACGATGTATACAAAAAAGCCTAAAGTGAACGTGTAGAGTAAAACAAAGGAGATTTGTAATGAGTTCACTAATTTTCATATGGTCAATGTTGAGTTTTGGAATTCTTGCTATGAGGTTATATTCTGACATCAGCATTCAAAATACATACCAGTGTGCTCTGGTTTGTAATTTTGCACACACGACAAAAGCACCACAGCCTGATTTTTAAGGAGAATTCCAATGACTATGCGCATCCCTGATCATTTAAACAAAACCGCAACCAGTAATGTGGTAAGCGATAAATATAAACGATTTCTTTATCCTAAAAGCAATTTCATGAATGAAATGGGACTTACCCTGAATACTCTTCACTACGATTCAGAAAATATAACTATTTCCTTTTCACAGGAGGAAAGCAGATGACATACAAAAAATGGTTGGTTCTGGTCATACTTTCTCTGCTATGGCTACTCGGTCTAACCACAAATATCACATTGGGTGGATGGGTTCATGTTCTACTCATTGCAGTGGTCATTATGGGACTGGTATTTATTTTCCAGGGGCGGAAAGAGGAATCCAACATTAAGGAAAACGAGCTTTAAACATCAGTACATGAATGGATTTTCGCATGAGTTATATTAACGAACCATTTTCGTGCATTATATAAAGACTTTGAAAGGAGACATTTAAATGTCAAATAAAGGCCAGAAGAAGAGACAGGAAAAAGCCAACAAACCGAAACTTACCAAGAAAGAGAAAAAAGACAAAAAGAAAGATAAGGAAAGAAGCAAAGAAGAACAAGTCGGCATACAAGTTAAGTAGTAGTTGCAGTCTATTCTATTAAACTCGAACTTCATAAATAATGACATTTATAACGTAGCACTGCGCCCATTATCATGACCTGTTCAGCAATAAAGTGGTCAATCCTGGTTGCCAAATATTTTTTTGCGGGCTTCTTCGTTGATCGCAACAATAGCGGGATGCTTCAGTTTTTTTTCTATTGAAATCGCGTAAAACTGTACGCGCACTTCATCAAGTACTCCAACCGGACGGATTTTATATCGTTTTAGTAATTCATCAGCAATAACGCTTGGTGCCGGGAAAAGCCCCATGCCAGACTCGGCAAATACCTTTAAAAGGATGCTGTCCTCAAATTCACCAACAATTTTCGGTCTGATATCACGAGAATTAAACCACTGATCCAGCGATTGCCTGATGATGGTATTGTCTGTAGGCAGCAAAAACGGTGCGCCATCTAGCGACTGTGGGAAATTGTGCCTATATGATTTTGCAAGCTTAGCAGTTGAGAATATTGTTAGCCCACATTCTCCCAGCAAATGATTGTAGGCTTTGATTCTGATCGACGGGTTCATTGGTGCATCAGTCAAGACAACATCGAGATTATGGATCGCCAGTTCTGCCAGAAGCCGTTCCGGTTTGTCTTCCCTGCAAACAAGGTTGACGGGGCTTAACTGTTCAACCGTAGGTGCCAGCAACAAGTGTGCAATCAACCGGGGAAAGGAATTTGTAATACCGACCACAATTTTAGGAGGTCGGTTAGTAGGTCGCCCCTTCAATACGTCTTGCAATTCACCACCAAGCGTAAATATCTCTTCGGCATAGCGGAAAACAGTCTGACCGACCTCGGTTAAAACCAGATTACGACCTTTCTTCTCGAAAAGCCTTTCACCGAGAACCTCCTCTAGCCGCTTGATCTGGCCGCTGATCGTAGGCTGTGCCAGACGCAGTTTTTCACTCGCCTTGACTATGCTCCCTTCCTTCGCGACAGTCCAGAAGTATAGGAGATGATGATAGTTGATCCATTCCATATAGGTACAATACTTCGAAAATACCAAAGATACAAGCTGTAACTTCCTTATAGTCAAACATTCAACAAGGTGACATGATCATGGCAAGTAGATATTGGTATCAATGGACCCGTTTGGCGACAGTTGCCAGAACTTTGAAAATATTTATTAGTTAGGAAAACGAAATGAGAATCTCCATTACTAATGGCGACATGGATCTTAGTAACGAGCAACACGAGAGCATTGAAAGTCGTCTCCGCCTTTCGTTAAGTCGATTTTCATCGAAAATCGCCAGAATTAGTGTGGAAGTATCAACCATAGATACCCCTAAGGGTCATAAGAAGTGCAGGATGGAACTGTTTCTTAGACCATCACGAAAGATTGTTTTAGAAAACACAGACGCAGAAATACAAGCAGCCGTAGATCGAACAGCAGTGCAGATGGCTCGGTCTGTGGAAAGGCAATTGAGGAGAGATCGATTGCTTAATGGCAAAATGTAAGTTCAAAATAATAAAATTATTTTATTAATCAGGAGACATAAATGAAACAGAGTGCATTGATATATAGCGAAAATCAATTAGGACAACTGGATGGAAAAGTTACGAACGGATTGGTAAGACATTCCGACAAATATAAAATCGTTGGTGTAATTGATAGCACAAAAGCCGGAATGGATGCAGGTGAATTTCTTGATGGTAGAAAAAACTCGATTCCGGTATTTAGTAGCACAGAAGATGCTCTGAAGAGACTTGACTACATACCGAAACATTTCATCTATGGCATTGCACCGCTGGAATCCTATCTAAATCAAGAACAAAGACAGATAATTCTAAATGCTATGAGCATGGGCATGAACATCGTTAATGGCTTGCCTGAATTCTTCACTGACGATCAAGAGTTTGTGCAAAAAGCACTTGAATATGGTGTCCATATCAACGATATCAGAAAACCACTTCCCAGAAAAGATCTCCATATTTTCAAGGGAAACATTTTCAATGTCAAAACTCCAATTGTTGCTGTATTAGGAACTGATTGCGCTGTCGGCAAGAGAACTACAGCAGTGCAACTAGTTGAAGAATTGCAGCAGCGAAACTTGAAAACTGCTTTCATAGCCACAGGGCAAACGGGTTTGCTTCAGGGTGCAAAGTACGGTACTTCTGTAGATGTACTTAGTTCAGGTTTCAATACCGGCGAGGTCGAGAATGAAATTTTAAAGGCCGTTGAGACAGATCATCCTGATATCATCATTGTCGAAGGACAAGGTGCTCTTAGTCATCCTGCATTTACATCCTCAACTGCTATTGTCAGGGGAGCTAATCCCAAAGCAATTATCCTTCAACATCCACCTAAAAGAAAAAATCGATGCGATTTCCCCGAAATTCCCATGCCTACTCTCAAAAGTGAAATTGACTTAGTTGAGATGGTATCTGGAGCTAAAGTCATTGCACTGACAATAAACCATGAAGACATGACTAGCCATGAGTTGGAAGATACTATTATGGATTACGAAAACAAATACAAAGTTCCAACAATGGATGTCTTAAAACATGGATGCGAAAAGATCATTGATAGCCTTTTTGAACAATTCCCTAATCTCATAACCGGTAAAACCAACAAGCATGTATCTAAAATAGTTATGGAACAGATTCCCAAACTGCAAAAACCATATCGTGTCAGTCAATGACAACGCCTAGGATAGAAATTGATCTTAGAAAAGTATCACATAATGCGAAGCATCTGAATGATTTGTATGCAGAAAAAGGCATCTCTATCGCGGGAGTTACGAAAGCTGTCTGTGGAGATCCTGAAATAGCCAAAGTTCTTGTAAAAGCTGGAATTACCACTCTCGCCGATTCAAGAATAGAAAACATCAGAAAGATGCGCCAGGCGAGCATTGACGCTCAGTTCTTATTATTGAGGACTCCTGCATTAAGTCAGGCTGAATCTACCGTAAATTATTGCGACATCAGCCTTAACTCTGAAATGTCGGTTATAAAAGAACTCTCTAAATATGCCATCGAAAACAATATAAAGCATAAAATAGTTCTCATGGTGGAGATGGGTGATTTGCGAGAAGGGATAATGCCTGATCTTCTAGGAGACACTATTGAAGCAGTTAATGATCTTAAAGGAATACGTCTTGTCGGCATTGGAACCAATTTTGCTTGTTTTGGTGGAATCAAACCAAATAAGGAAAAACTCGAAGAATTGTCTCTACTAGCTCGAACCGTTGAAGATGAATTTGGAATAATGTTAAAAATTGTATCTGGTGGAAACTCAGCCAATTATGACTGGTTTATGTCCAACAAAGACGTGGGAATGGTGAACAATCTAAGGCTTGGTGAATCAATTTATTTGGGTTGCGAAACTCTTGAGAGAAAACCAATCCCCGGATTATTTACAGATGCATTCAAACTTGTTGCTGAAGTTATTGAGTCAAAGTTGAAACCCTCCAAACCATATGGAGATATCGGTCAGGATGCCTTTGGGAATGTTCCAGAATTTCAGGATCATGGACAAATGACCAGATCTATACTTGGCATTGGATTGCAAGATGTACAAGTTTCAGGACTTACACCCTGCATTGATATTAACATTCTAGGTGCAAGCAGCGATCATATAATACTAGATGCTAAAAAGTTTGATTTGAAGGTTGGGGACGAGGTTGAATTCAATATGAACTATGGGGCACTACTGTCCTCTATGACATCTCCCTATGTTTTAAAAACATACCATTAGGTCTAGTTCGGCAAACGTAGAACCTGCATACATTCACCATAGCACCCAGTTACAGCAAATAGAAAGTGATACTCATGAAAACTATTGGAATTCGTAGAGAAGATAAAAACAACTGGGAAACTCGGACTCCTATTTCCCCTAAAGAAGCTTTAACCCTTTTCGAGAAAAGCGGAATTCCAGTAAGTATTCAACCTTCCGATATTCGAACCCACTCTAATGATGATTACTCAGATGCGAAAGTTACAGTTAGCGAAAATATCTGGGATGCCGATCTGGTTCTTGCGGTGAAAGAAATTCCATTGAACCTTTTGGTTAAGAACGGAAAATATTTGTATTTTTCGCATACCATAAAAGGGCAAATTTATAATATGCCAATGTTGGATAGGCTGATGCAACTTGGCTGTACTCTGCTGGATTATGAACTCATTACTGATGACAGCGGGAAAAGGCTTATATTCTTCAGTTCCTTCGCAGGTTATGCAGGAATGATAGACAGTTTGCACGCATTTGGAAAAAGGCTCATGGCCGAAGGTATATCTTCCCCATTTGCTGATGTGAAGATGACATACGAATATAAAGGGTTAAAGAACGCAGAATCAGCAATGACAGCTCTTGGTCAACAAATCTCCGAAGATGGAATCCCAACAAGCATATCTCCAGTGGTAATCGGCTTCACAGGTTACGGTCAAGTCTCGAAGGCAGCACAACACATAGCAAAATTACTACCGCATGAATATATAAAACCAGAAGAACTGGTGAGTTATTTCAAAATCAACAAGGCTAGACACAACTGCATCTACCTGGTTGTCTTTGAAGAACGACATATGTTTGATGTGAATGAGGCGAATCAAGTTTTTCATTTGCAAAGCTACTTTAAAGAACCGACAAGATACCATTCTATTTTCAGCAAATATCTCGACCATCTTTCTATTGTCGTCAACGGCATCTTCTGGACTGCTGATTGTCCTCGTTTGATAACCAAGGAAGACTTACGTCTATTGTTTGCAAACGCAAAAGAACCGCCAAAGCTTAAAGTCCTTGGTGATATAACTTGCGACATCGATGGTTCCTTTGAAACCACTTATAAATCAACCTCTCCAGCGAATCCCTGCTATATCTGGAATCCCGCGGATGAATCATTTAAAGACGGATATGAAGGATGTGGAATAGTGACCATGGCTGTGGATAATCTTCCATGTGAATTATCCAGAGAAGCTTCTGATTATTTCAGTTCTATGCTTTTGCCTTTATTATACAAAGCAAAAGACGCTGATTTTGATGCGGAGCTAGAATCTATCGGTTTGCCATCTGAGTTGCAGCGAGCAATCATCATGCATAAAGGAAAGCTGGTGTTGCAGTTTGAACATCTGACCCAAAGCATACAAGATGCCTTGAACTGAGTTTTTGAGAAAATAAAAAGCAAGAATATTATTCTTCAATGATACCATAGATCGCGCTTTTATTCTTTTCCAGAGCCCAGCTAACATTACCATAATCAAAATGCCAATATTCTTTTAAGTCGACAACAAAGTCTTCCTTTTCAAACAGTTCTATCAATATCTTTCTGTTACTTTTTGCTTGAGATTTAATATGAGGATGGTACGGATAGCATTTGTCATTAAGCTGGATTTTATATCCGTCATTAGTTCCAAAGTCCATAATACAATCGCTTTTCACATCATATATCAAGGCATCTACTGCTCCACCTGTAGCATGCATAGATTTGCTTGGTGGGGCTATGAAATATGATACCAACTCTTCAATTTCTCCCTCTTCTTTATCTGGATATTTCTGTCTTAATGAATCAACTCTTTCTTCCCACAAGACCTTTTGATGCTCAAAAGATCTCCAAACTGAACGTATTATTAGTGTCATGCCATTATTGTCTAATACTGCACTTATGCGACCTATCTTCTCATAAACCGCCTCCCGAACTAAATATTTATAATTATCCTGAATGGAAGGTTCGAAGATTAAGCTAAAATCAGAATCGGTTAAACTTAACAGTTTTGTATTGTCGTCCTTGATTGAAATTGTAGGAAGAAGTAGTTGTTGACGGCGATAATTCTTTTCAACCAATTCACAGTATTCTTGCGCTGTCATTTATTTACCTGGCGTTTATCCCTGAGCAGAAGCTGGTTTCCCCGGCGATCTACATCAAATAATTGAGTTGCTTCTATCAGGTCAATCAGCTTACGGTATCCGTAGTTCCGTGGATCAAAAGATGCCTGGTTGCCAATTTGCTGCCCAACCGACCCCAGAGGAGACCATCCATCTTCACCTACCGCAGATTCCACCACATTACGCAATAATGAAACCAGCCGAGTATCCTGCTTCAATGCGGCAGTGTTTAGTCGCACGTGTGCGCAGTCCGAGGTTGTTGCGTTTGAAGACTGCACTGCATCCTTTGTGGTGCTTACCGATTTGCGACTGGAGCTTGATTTTGATGTAGTCTTCGTCTTCTTAGTTTCAGGCTCTGAGACTTGTCCAAGGTTTTCAAGATAAAGAAATCTCGTGCAGGCATTGACAAAAGGTTTGGGAGTTTTCTGGGCACCGAAACCAAAAACCTGTGCGCCCTTGGCTTTCAGGTGCATCACCAATGGCGTAAAGTCGCTGTCTGACGAGACGATACCATAGGCTTCTGGCCTATCGGTGTAGAGCAGATCCATAGCGTCGATGACCATGCACATATCTGTAGCATTCTTGCCCTTGCTGTAATCGAACTGCTGGATCGGGCGAATGGCATATTCGTGAAGCACAGCTTCCCAGCCCTTGAGTCCTGTCTTTTTCCAGTTTCCGTAAGCACGGCGTATGTTGGTCACGCCAACTTTTGCCAACTCGGCAATAATCACATCGATTTTGCTAGCTGGGGAATTGTCGGAATCTATCAATAAAGCGATGCTTGGTTGTTTGTCAATCATATTTGTCTCCAAAGGGTCTACAGTCAGACACCTGATACTGCCCTGTCATGCTATTATTATTGTAAAACAAACCGCATCCATTATTTATCACACTGTATCAACAGTGATCTCCTATAGGCTTACAATGAATTTAACAAATCCCATGTTTGTCAGACAAAATTAAGCGTGTATATTCCATAACATAGATAGTCAACAAAGGCAATGAACACCAGTTCTTCATGAAAGTGTTGTTATATCATGATTGAGACTTGACTAGTAGCTCTTATATAGTTGACTGATCTTTCCCGTTGAGCTTGACTTTTCATCCTTGTAACAGGCCTAAGCCTACGTTCTGTGACTTTTCTCAGTATGCCTTGGTCATCACAATTTCCAGCCATTGAACAAAATCAGACGGTAGCTCCAAGAGTTTCAGGTAGTAACAAACCTTACCGGAAACCATTTTACGCTTGATAGCCTGCATAACGATTTCGTCGAAGATCTCCTGATAAATGTTACTGTCCAGAAATCTGCGGCGACGATTCTGCGAGAAAGTCGAGGCATCCGGAATTTTGTCTGTGAGACCAAAGCCCAGAAACCAGCGGTAGGCCACGTTGACCTCTATCTCACACACCAGTTGACGCTCGGAGCGGATACCAAAAAGATACCCGATGAAAAGCATCTTAAATAAAACTTCCGGATCAAGCGCGGGGCGACCGTTGTCGGGACAATAAAGATGGGAAACTTTTTTGCGGATGAAGGAAAAATCAATTGCGCGGTCGATCTTGCGCAGTAAATGATCTTTGGGTATTAGCTGATCTATTGCCACCATCTCTAACTTTGACTGTGTTTTCTTTGTTGATTTAAGCATATATTCAAAATAACAAAGTCCCCGCTAAATAGCGAGGACTTTGTCAACAGTCTGAAACGCATCACTTGAAAGTGATGCGTTTTCGCTTTTTATGCTCGTTTCTTCAATGGGCTGAGCATGCTCGAATAGCATGATTTTCATAATGCTTTTCTTGTCATCTTCCAGATCCTGAGTCCACTCCACTGCTTCCACATATTGCCATAACAGAGCCTTCAAATGATCCCATTTATTGGCAGTAATCAACTCGTCCACAATTTTCGGCACAGAGACATATTTCCTGATAATAACCTCCGCTAATAAAATACTGGCTTCAGTCTTGTCCTTCTTTAACTCCAGAGTTTGAATATTGTCTGTAAGATCTTTGTGCTGGGCATCCGGTTTGGATCTGTCACAATATTTTGCAAAAGATCAAGAGAAATCCCCCTTGAACACACGACCAGACGTATAAAAAAAACTTACATGGAAGATTAGAATAAATAAGTTGATAATGGTTGTCACATAACATAGGATGCCTCTCCAAGACAACAGAGTGATGAAGTTTCGACAGGCAAATTTCAGAAGCAATTCTATTGCCGTCTGTTCAATACTCATTTCATCTTTCTAGATACAACAGGAGAAAATTGTCGTGACTGGTTTTGATAATGAGCGTTATTTAAATGCACAGGCAGATGCAATCCTTAAAAGAGTTGATAAGTTTTCCGGTAAACTTTATCTGGAATTCGGAGGCAAATTGCTGCGCGATATGCATGCTTCGCGCGTACTACCCGGATATGATCCAGATGTAAAGGTCAAACTTCTTCAGCGACTCAAAGATATGTTGGAAATCGTTTATTGCATATATGCCGATGATATTGAAAAAGGTCGATTGCGTGGAGATTTTGGCCTGACCTACGACATGGCATCTTTGCGTACCTTTGATGATTTAGAGGATTTCGGATTTTCAGTTTCTGCTGTAGTAATTAATCGATATCATGGCGAACTGGGTGCGAAACGCTTTATAAGATTTCTGGAATCACGAGGTATTCCGGTTTACACACAACCCACCATAGAAGGCTACCCCGCAAATGTGGAAACTATTGTAAGTGAAGACGGCTTTGGCCAGAATCCGTTTGTTGAAACCTCGAAACCATTGGTAATTGTCACTGGCGCAGGGCCAGGTAGCGGAAAGATGGCAACATGCCTGTCACAGGTTTATCACCATCAGAAACTTGGTGAAAACGCAGGATATGCAAAATTCGAAACTTTCCCTATCTGGAATCTCCCTCTGGATCACCCTGTAAATACCGCCTATGAAGCAGCCACAGCGGATTTGAAAGATTACAACCTAGTAGATCCTTTCCATCTGGAAGCTTATGGTATCACATCGGTTAATTACAACAGGGATATCGAGAATTTCAGTATTATCAAGGAAATTGTTTCCAAACTGGGAGATAACGGCTCTCCATTTTCTTGCTATCGCTCTCCAACAGACATGGGAGTAAATATGGCTAAGGAAGGTATCATCAGTGATGAAATTGTGCGTGAGGCAGCCCGTCAAGAGATTATCAGACGTTATTTTAGATATCATTGGGAACAAAAACAGGGACTTGGATCAAAGGAAACCGTTACAGTCTCTGAAAAATTGCTACAGAAAGTTGGCGCAAAGCTGACCGATAGAAATGTGGTAACGGCTGCACGCAAAGCTGCCGAAGAAGCAACCAAAAATCCCGAAAAGGGCAATCGTGGTATTTTCTGTGGAGCAGCCCTTGAGTTACCCAATGGCGAGATCGTTTTAGGAATCAACACTCCCCTGATGCATGCAGCTACCGCACTGGTTTTAAATGCTGTTAAAAAACTGGCAAAGATTCCAGATAAAATAAAACTGTTACCCGAAAATGTTATTGATAATTTACGGAAACTGAAAAAAGATGTACTGGGTGGTAAATCGGCAAGTCTTAATGTCGAGGAAATTCTGATCGCCCTTTCACTTTCTGCTACGACCAATCCGACAAGTGAATATTGTATGGATAAATTGAAATTGCTCAAAGGATGCGAGGTACATATTACACACCGTATCGGGAAGGGTGATGAAAATGGTCTACGTCAATTGAAGCTTAATATGACAACAGATGCCTTGCCGATTTCGCGCGGTTTTTATTATTGATTTGATCATGATCGACGCAGCCCTAATCTGTGAAAAAAATCAGAATTCTTGCAAAACTGAGTTGTAAGTTTACATCTGATAGCATGGTCATAAGAAGCTAAGCATGGGCACACTCTTCCCGCAGACTGCCCCATGGGCTCAGAGATCGTACCTTACTGCAATGCGACAGAAAGCACGTATGAATACAGCCACTCGAAGCGTTATTTATGTTGCGTTTTATAAAAGAGTCTAAATGTGCAGGTCATTCTTAATAAAGCCCCCAACTCAGATCTGTACCCAATTTTCAAGGAAGATCAATCTGTTGCTTCAGCATCCCTGGCACAACGGAATCCAATGTCTTTGTATGTATTCCACGGATTACGGTTTTCGCGCCATGATAAAGTAATGGGCATGCCTTCACTAATATAGCTCCCCCCACGTATCATACTATATCTGTCATTGCCATCCCTGCCCCATACATTGCTGGTACCGGGATGTCCGATATAATCACCATGATACGGATCCGCGGTCCATTCACGAGCATTGCCAAATAGGTCGTACAAACCATGATGTGTGGGTTTTTTCTGAGCAATGGGGTGAGTTTGATCATCACTGTTTACTATATGCCAGGCAAATTCGTCCATGCAGTCTTTTTCATCACCGCAGTAATACATAGTTGAGATATCTCCACGCGCCACGTATTCCCATTCGGCCTCAGAGGGTAAACGCCCACCTACCATTCTACAATAATTTACAGCTCCATACCATGTAGTGAAAACCACAGGATGATCCTCATATCCGGGTCTGACCGACCAAACCCCATCGTTTTCGACAAGATATTGTTCAGTATTATCATCTATACACCGTGTAGTACTGCGACATAAATTGTCATTCCTGTTCAGGTATTCGATATATTGTGCATTAGTTACTTCATTGGTCATGATTTCAAAAGCAGTTGCATTAACCGTATGCCGGGGGACATCAGTTCTATTGCTATAACAAGTATCATCCTCGACACAGCCCTGTATATAGCTGCCTGCCGGGATGGAAACGAACTCGGGAATACATACGTTACACGAACCACCGCAATCCACTCCGGTTTCATCACCGTTTTGTATGTTGTCCTCGCAGGTGGGAGCCACACAAAAACCTGCAGCACAATTCTGGCTTTCGCAGTCGATCATCTCAATGCAGGCCTTGTCCGAAGCACATGGGGCGCAAATCTCTCCGCCACAATCCACATCAGTTTCATTACCATTTTGTATGCTGTCATAACAGGAAAGCCAATCACTGGTTCTGACAAGGCGAAAACCTAAATAGTACTCTCGATTGCCGGGGGGGTTGCCAGAGCTACGATTTGCTGAGCGACAGTTTTCGGCCTCACCGTTCCAATATCCACCATGCAAGACGCGGTATAAACCTGTTGTTGGTCCCACCGGATCGGTTGTAACATCATCCTGATATTCACGCTGATACCAATCCCAATTCCATTCCCAGACATTGCCACTCAAATCATATAAGCCCCAATCATTTGGCTCCTTGCCTCCCATAGGCTTTGTCCCGTATTCTGGTGTACTATAACCACTATTTCCACAATACCAACCAATCTGATTCATATTCGAATCGGCACATGATGGAACAGTTATTATTCCGTCATTTCCTTCGCTAGTGTAAAACGCAGTTAGGCTCCCTGCCCTTATGGCATACTCCCACTCTGCCTCCGTCGGCAGACGGTAACCTTCACACTCCTGTGGTCTAGTCGCTCCTCCCTCAAGTGCCACCGTTGCAGACTCAATACCGCCATAGGTTGAATCTTCATCAAAACAGTTCATATAGTCAGAACCTACGCTCCCATCGTTTTCACAGACCACGTTTGTCAGTACATAGCAGGGCGTAAGACCTTCATCCAGAGACAATTGGTTGGCATACGCCAACGTGTCATACCAGCTTATATACTTTACCGGATGATTATCACCACAGCCATATGCACAATCAGAATCATAAGTGTCTATCGGATTCCAGCCCATTAATTTCTCGAATTGAATCTCTGTTGTCTCGTAGCGACTCATCTGGAAATCATAGGTCAAGTAAACTTTGTGTAATACTTCATCAGAATCTCGTCCCTTTTCCCTGGTACAGTCACCCGGATAACCAACCGGCCCCGGACATTCTTCTGGGCTACCCATCCAGAAGTTGCCGACTTTAATTGGGACAAACCCCGGTTCTGGGATACAATTGGGGTAGCCTATATACCCTTCGGCACAGTCTTCGCAATAATCACCTGTGTAACCAGTCTCACAGGTACAGAAATCATCATCACTGTTGCAGGTACCCGAGTTCTCACAAACATATGTATTTCCCGAACATACTCCAGAGGAACAGATATCATTGTCGGTACAATCTTCCCCATCATCGCACTCATTGTTGTCATAGTCAGGATGAATGCAAGCACCAGACCCATTACAATAATCATAGGTACAGGGATTAGTGTCATCTGTACAGGCAATCCCAGCAATCTTGTCTGACCAGCTTGTTCTCGAGTATACTGGGGAGCAAATGGAACATTCATTGACGGGGTTGTTTTCTTCCGAATAATAGCAATGCCCGGATATTAAACAGCTATCAGGTCTGGTATAGTGTCTGCAAGTACCGGCACCGCTGCACATATCATCGGTACAGAAAAGTCCATCGTCAGAGCAAGTGTGGGTACCATCTTTGTGGGTCCAATTAGTCTGTGAAGAAACTGAAAAACACCATGAGCATTCGTTAGCCGGATTATCTTCACCTAATGCGTAGCATTGTCCTTCAATTAAACAGCTTTCAATATCAGTAGTGTGTACACAACTACCGATACCGCTGCAAGTATCACTGGTGCAGTCAAGTCCATCATCAGCACAAACAACACCCTTGGCCTTGTTTGTAAAACTGGTATTCGAGTAAGCTGGTATGCACCATTGACAGTCATTTGCCGGATTATTATCACTCGATTCATAACACTGCCCAGCTATTAAACATTTGTCAGGTCGGCCATAATGACTACAAGCACCTGAATTGCATATGTCATATGTGCAATCAAGTCCATCATCAGAGCATACATGACTACTGTCTTTGTCAATCCACTGAGTTTGTGAATCATCCGGCGAGCACCACTGACATTCATTGGCGGGATTATCTTCCTCTGACCCGTAGCATTGATCGGCAATCAAACATTTATCATCTTTGGTATCGTGCGCACAGCTACCACTACCGCTGCAAGTGTCACTGGTGCAGTCAAGTCCATCATCAGCACAAACAACACCCTTTGCCTTGTTTGTAAAACTGGTATTCGAATATGCTGGTATGCACCATTGACAGTCATTTGTCGGATTATTATCACTCGATTCATAACACTGCCCAGATATTAAACATTTGTCAACTTTGGTATAATGTATACAGGATCCAACACCGTTACAAATATCACTGGTGCAATCAAGTCCATCATCAGAGCATGCATGACTACTGTCTTTGTTAATCCACTGAGTTTGTGAATCATCCGGCGAGCACCACTGACATTCATTGGCGGGATTATTGTCACGATTCGCATAACAACTACCGTTTATCAGACATTTGTCGGTCAAAATATCATAAGAACAGGTTCCATCACCATTGCAGACATCTGTTGTGCATACTATGCCATCATCACAACTATAGGGAGTACCTATACAGCTACCAATCGAGCAAAGATCTGAATGTGTACAAGGATTGTCATCTGTGCAGACATTACTGTCATCATTTACATCTACACAGGCATTATTCACGCAAGCAATATCGGTGCAGGGATTTGCGTCATCGGCGTAATCGCTACAGCCGGTAGCGTCAAAACACTCCTTGCAAACTCCGCCCACACATTGATTGCCAGTTTCACAAACTGTACCATCAGCTTTAGCCGGATTTGAGCAAACCCCGCTGGCAGTATCGCAAACACCGGCCAAATGACACTCATCTGAGGCCACGCAGTTGACAGGGCTTGTAGTTTCGTTACACAAACCGCTGACACAGGTATTTATACCGTTGCAGGCATTGCTGTCATCATCACAAACTATTCCATCGGCCACAAAGCTGTCTGCCGGACAATCCAGATTTACACCATCGCAATATTCAGCCACATCACATTCACCCTCAGAGGCGCGACACTCATGGGATACCGCTCGAACAGACCAATCATCCTTATTGGCAGTCGAATCACAAACCGAACAGGAATGATCCGGGTTTTCTGTTCCATCTGCAACGCAAGTGCCGTCTATATCGCAAAATCCAGCATCACAGGAACAAACAGCATTTCCCTCGCCATCATCAATACAGACAGTTTTGTTTGTATCTTCACAGGGATTCGGATCGCAGGAATCTGTCGGGGGCTGTTCCTGATCGGTCTCATCATCGCCGTCGATTTCTGTTTCGCTCTCTGCTGTCTCATTGTCAAGATCAGGATCTTCATCGCCGTCTGTTTCGTTGTCACTCTCGCTATCATCACCATCAGCGTCATCTTTATCGACATCACTGGTATCATCGTCACCGTCTGTATCAATGTCATCATCACCATCAACAACAGATAAATCTCCATCATTTAAATCATTATCTCCGTCGATAGTATCACCGTCAGAATTGCAAGCAGACAAAAAAAGCAAACTCATCATTACCAGCATACTTAACAAATACTCAGAACGCATCACCACTCACCCCTATTATTTAAAAAGCAACAAATATACTCATTTTTGAGACACAGAATGTGGAATAAGAACTACCATATTGTTCGAAAATTGGCAAGTATGAGCCATGTATCTGCTTTAATTGATGCTCAAAGCACACGCAAAAAACATGCTTTGAGCCAACTCGCAAAACAAAAAGACATAACAAAATCAAATTCTTACGCCGTATTACTTGCATTAAAAGATAATATAGGTTATCCTGCGAGACTAGTTAGGGTTCGCCTGCCTGAATAAAGTATAAATCAAGGAGTAGTGTTATGAAAAATAGATGGTGTGTGTTGCTAGTGCTGGCTTTTTGCCTGGCTCTTGCCTCTTGTAATGATGAAACACCAACAGATGGAGATACTGATGACGGACTTCCGATAACCGCCGCCTGTACAAGCGATTCGGCTTGCAACAGCAAACTGTGTTATCCCTTCTCAGACAATGAAAGAGCCTGCTCCACCACCTGCACCTCGCATACAGAATGCTCAACACTGGCTCCGGGTTCCTGCTGCCAGAAAACAGTACAGGATCAAAACATCTGCTTCCCACCGGCACTTTGTGAAATTGCACCTGATGGCGACAATGATAACGATCAGGAAATTACCGAAAGCAATAATTGCGACCCGGATGATACAACATGCTTCGGAAACAGACCTTACAAATGCAATAGCGAACGCAACTGGGAAGCTCTGCAGGAAGACCCCTGTACAGATAGCCAAATCTGTATTAATGGAACTTGTCAGGAACAAACAGACGGCGATGACGATCAGGATACAGAGCAAGATGGAGAAAAGATTGAACCAATTTATGAGTGTGGTGACCCATGTGGCCTCCCATCATCCACAACACGCAAAGCCGACGATCCGAACTTCTTCATCAAAGAATCCAGTAATCCTTCAGAGCTGGCCGATATTTACACAATCAACACGGACATTGCCGGAATGCATAGCAGTTTTGATGACAATGTATATGTAAAACTTACTTTGGATGATGGCCCCCTGGATGAAAACGACAATGTTCAGGAATTATTCTTCACACTTGACATTGATACCCAGTATAAATACGACATCACAATTGACTATGTATGTGGCCCCAACTGGGGTGAAGCCTCCCTGTTTATCGACGATCAGCTTGTACTTCGAGAAGATGGCAGCGAGTTTGTTGATTTGAATTGCCTGCCCGGCGGTGGCTTTGATGAAATGCCATTGAAAAAAATAGCCTACAAAACCGTTTGTCTGGACAAATCTGTCGATGAAAACCATGAATTGAAGATCAGAGTTGTCGGTAAAAAATCAACCTCAAACGGTTACAGCATTGGTGTAGATTACTTCTTCATTATGCCATCGGTCGAATACAAAGACCAAAACTGCGATCCGTTTGCAGATTAGTTAAAACCAGGCATTTAAAAAGAACCACAACTATCCACACAGCAATCAGCTGTCGTGGATAGTTTTGTTTTATGCCTAAGTAAACTATAAAACCAGAAGACTGCCTGTGCCATTCCAGCAAAGGCAGCAAACCACAGATGCAAACCCATGAAATAACACAACAATTATTTCAAGCTAAACTATCTGACCACAAAGCCAACAAACTGGTGCCATTGTTTCCAAATTCCGGATGCCTGTCTTCACAGGCATGCCATATGCGAATATTCAGTTTTATTTAAGATAGGGGCTTATCAGCAAACAAAAAAAGCCCCGCACGATTTCCATGCGGGGCTTTTGCAGTATTTAATTCAGTCTTTACATACCAGAAACAAAACGTAATTCATCTTCCATTACATCCACAAAAGCGGCAGGCAGACAGAATTTCTGGTCACCGAAATATGATTCTTTGTCGGCTGCTGAAAGTAGACCCGCATCAACCCAATCCTGAGGATCAACACAAACGTTACTATCAGCAATGCGGCAATCACCATTAAGATCACACGGGCGCACACAGATTTTAACCATATTCTCGTAACTCGGTCCCATGAACCCGCCATCCAGACAAATACCACCGGTTGTCTCGTTACAGGCATCGGGATTGCAGTCAGAGCCAAACAAGCCAAGATCTGAACAATATCCATTTGGAATATCAATTGAGCTACCCAAAAGTGCAGCCAGCCCCTGTGAGGTCAGACAGTAGTTGGACTCACAATCTTCCTTTTTGGTACATGCTGCACCAATTTTACCATCGGCAGGAGGATTTCCGCCCTCGGCCAGTTTGATCTCGATATCAAATTTCAATGCACCACTGGCGCCGGCTTTTGTGTCCAGCACAAGGTAGAACAAAGTATCTTCAGGAGCCACCAGAGAGAAGCTCTCCTTGCCAGGCCCGGCGACATTGTCAACCAGACCGGAACATGCAGCAGTTGCACTTTTGCTGTCCAGGGTATAAATCAGGCCGTCAATGGCAGGGCCTTCTACTGAGGCAATAAGTTCATCACCTTTGGATAATGAAATCTGGAAAACCACTTCCGGGCCATTACCATAATCCACAACCTCAAGCTCCGGTTCCAGCTCTTCTTCGACCACAACTTCGTCATCCATATCGCCATCAGGAGCTACAGTATCCTGTTCGGCTTCCACTTCAGCCAATTCTTCATCACCATCAACTTCAGCCTCAAGCTCGGCTTCTTCCTCGGCCAACTCTTCATCGCCATCAACTTCAGCCTCAAGCTCGACTTCTTCCTCGGCCAACTCTTCATCGCCATCGATAACTTTGAAAGCAGCCGGGGTGGCACAGCCCTCGCCTGTAACAGCACCAGCCATTAAAGTGATATCTGCAATCTCTCCGCTGATTCCGGGAAACTTGACCACAATAGGCTCGTCCAGAGTTCCACCAACCAAAGCGCCATCATCATCACCATCTGTATCACCGGTTCCACTATCACCATCAGGATTCAACGGAGTTGTCTCATCATCTCCATCTTCCTTTGGCAAAGGCATAGATCCGTAATCAGTGTAGTCACAGCTTGCAGCACACATTGTAAGCAGCAAGACACTTAAAAAGAGAAATAAAGTTCTACTGGATTCCATTTAACATCTCCTTCAGGATACCAATTTTTCACACATGCATTAACTCAAATGCACAATAATTATAAATAGTCACCTATCAATGACACTATTCATTGCCAACTGTAATCTCTAGCTCAGTTTGTCCAGATTGGGCGCATTCAAAGATGCTCGTTGTTTCGGCTTGGTAGTATAACGAGTGAAGGTATAAAGAGACAAGTATTTCTTGCAATTATTTTTAATTGTTAGTGTCTTTTACTTTTAATATCAGCTTATATCTGGTATTTTGTAGGGGTGTGACTCGCGTGTTAGGAATACAAACATATAGAAAATACTCAAAATATCACAATATTAATATTTTTTTTATCGCGCAGTTTGAAAAGATTTGGTATTGTTTAGCATAGGGTTGTTAAACAATAAACTAAAATGTGTTGTTAGGATTCAATATGCCACATCAATCCCATCTAGGAAGTGTTCTCGTTGATAATGGTCTGATCGATCAGAATCAGCTGGAGAAATACCAACAGAGAGCGGAAAAACAGAAAAAGATTTTTGTGGAACTGCTGCTCGAAGATGGAATATGCTCAGACGTAGAAATGGCACAAACCCTTAGCATTCAGCTCGGTGTACCATTTGTCAGCTTAAACCAACTGCGAATCCCGAGTTATATTGCCAAAATGATCCAGAAGGATATGGCAGAAAAACACAAGGCTATCCCGGTCACAGTTAAAAATGAAAATGGCCAGGAAGTGTTATACGTGGCTCTGCTTGACCCAACCGATACGGTCTTTTTAAGAGAGCTTGAAACTCTGGTAAAGAAACCCGTAGTCCCGGTCATCGCCACAATAAGAGATATCAAAGGCGCAATAAAACGCTATTTCAGACCCTTCAGACCTAAAAAGAAACCCAAGAAGGACAAGAAAGCCCAGGCCAGTGCATCTGCACCAGCAGCAGCAACTCCAGACCCACAAACTGCCACGACAGAACCACCGACTGAAACAATACCGGTTGAGGTTCATAGCGAAACTCCTGGGCAAAACGAGTTTGTACCAGAAATAGAAGCAGAAGAATTCATCTTTGAGGAAGAAGAGACTATTCAGGAGATCGAAGCATCCTACGGTGAATCCGCAAGCGATCCGTTTATGGAAGACGTTCCAAAGCTGGAAGATCAGCCACAGGAAGTCGACCTCTTAAACGGTGATGATTTTGCAGAAGCAACAGCCGATATCGGTAGCAGTAACGATTCAGCTGACATAGAAGATGATATAGCAGAAATATCGGCCCTAACACCAAATATCAACATGGACGATTTCGATATTGATCTGGGACTTGACGACGACAATATTCCAGTTGCCGATGCAGACAACAGCCCAAAGACAAGTATTGAGAAACCAGGAAAAATTGAAGAAATTCCTGTAAATGCAACTAAAGACCAGAATACCGTCGCAAATTTTGATGATTCTGATTTCGACGATTTCGATGATGACTTCGGTTCCGGTACGGACGACACCTTTGATCTTGAGACTAAAGAAGAGGGAAACACCCAATCAGGTGCGGTAGACTTCTTAAAGTATGATAGCAGCGAACTTCACAAAGATGACAAAGCTATCCAGAACATGCAGGAAGAAGCGGTCAATACCCGTCAGGAAGATGTATTTTCAATCGAGGATGATCTCGATTTCATGGATTCTGCTGAAGAAGTCAAAACAGCGACCACAAAAGGAAACAATGATAGTGGCAGTCACTATGATCTGGAATTTGGTGAAGTGAACGACCAGCGTTCCAGCCAGGAAGATTCGTTGGACGAAGACGACTTCGACGTATTTGACTTCGACATCCCGGAAGCTCCAGAGTTTTCCGTACCACCTTCATCCAATACAAGCAGTGCCGCCATTCCTACTCTTTCGGCCAATAGTTCGAGCAATATTGAAACCATAGAGGTTCATGAGCCGGCCATCAATCCTCCTGAGGAAGAAGAGAAAGAACAAGCAAGCTCGGAAGCATCCGCAGAAGAACAGGACTGGAGCCTTGATCTGGATCAGCTTCTGAAAGAAACCGGACAATATCCGATAGTCAAGAAAACAGATGAAATATCTGATTTTGAGGCAGCAGCGCAGGAATTGGATGACCTGCTGGTTAACGAAAAATCCCTCAGCTACGATCCTCCAGAGGCCAAAGAAGTAAAACTTGAAGATGATCTTTTGGAAAAACTCTCTGCCTTAAGCGCTGGTGCTGATGAAAATGGCAAAGAAGAAGACCTCAAATTCCTTAACGATTTCATCGAAGGCAAACTGGAAGGAAGCAACGATCCCGGAGTAGAAAAACTACGGTCAATTCTGGCTTCATTAAAAAGATCCAACAACTCCAGTGGCAAATTCACCACCCCGGACTTCATGATTGATTTTCTAAAGGAAAGCCTTAAAAAAGAAAAATAAACCATACATTTACAACAATACAGGAGCATGTATTGAGTACATGCTCCTGTATTGTTTATGTGTCCATTAATGCAAAAAAGGCCACCAATAAATGGTGACCTTTCAAGTATTTCTTGGAACTGTCCAGACTTATTTGAAAGTCCAGATGATGGCGATAACGAAAGCATAGATGACCAGAGACTCGATAAGAGCCAAGGCGATAATCATCGGGGTCATAATTTTTCCTGCTACGCCTGGATTTCTTGCAATACCTTCGAGTGCGGAGGCTGCTGCTTTACTCTGGCCAAGTGCGCCACCAAAAGCTGCGAGTCCGATACCGATGCAGGCCGCCAGGGCCGTGTATCCAGCTGCTGCACTGTATTCGCCACCTTCAGCGGCAAAAGCAGAAGCGGAATACAGGAAAGTTACCAAACCGGCAAACAAGGATAAGATCAACCCTTTTTTCTGAAACATCCTAATTCTCCTTTCAAAACCTGTAATATGACTAAACTAGAATCAAAATCAGCACTAAATTCATGTTTTAATGGTCGTGGGATACTGCCTGCGAAACGTAGATGGTTGACAAGAGTGTAAAAACAAATGCCTGGATAAAGGCTACAAAGAGTCCTAATCCCACAAATACCATCGGTACTATTATATAAGTCATGTCGGTGAAAATGCCAAGCACCATATGATCACCGGTAATGTTACCGGCAAGACGTAGCGAAAGACTGATAGGTCTTACAATGTGACCAACCAGCTCGATGGGAATCATCAGCCATGCAAGCCAGACCACCGGGCCCATCAACTGTTTCAAATAACCAATTCCGTGTTCTTTGAAACCGGCATAGTTATAATAGATAAAGATAGTCAACGCAGCAGCGAAATTAGTTGCAACTGTTGAAGTCGGCGGTGGAAAACCTGGTATTGAACCAAGCAGGTTGCTAAAAAATATGAAGATAAAGGTAGCAGTAAGGATTGGGGCATGTTTCTCTGCGCCATGGCCAATAGTATCATGAATCAGCGTTCCAATCTTTTCTACAATTAATTCAAATACCAAAGTAAGACCGAATTTACGTTCAGGAACGATATTATCTTCAGGATTACGGTATTTTTTACCAATGATTATCGAAGCAAACAGAACGAACAAGAATATCAAGGTTGCTGAAACCATATGCTGTGCCGAACTATGTTCGCCAAGAACACCGATGTGTTTCAGCCATTCATTCAGTGCCGCATATCCGGGAATTTGGTCATACCACGAAAAATGCTCCATATTTACTCGCCTTCCTAAGTTTACGAATACCCAAAAAAATAAACTGAAAAGACCATAAAGCGGGTAACCAGCTAAAGGTAACCCGGGCACAAGTTGTCATTTTTTCTTGTCGTCTTGACTTGAAAGTCGACGTACAACTCGCAAAATCTGCCAGAACACCGCTACAGAAGAAACCAACACTAATGTAAGAATGAATAGTGGAGCCGTTGAATATTTAGAATCCAACCAATAACCAAAAACAGCAGCAGCAGCCACCGTTCCCGCAATTTCAACTCCTAGAGTAATGAAGACGGTTGATTTTCGCAATGTAGCCCGGTCGTTGTCATCCATCAGTTGCGTCCTTGCCCAAACACCGTCAACTCGGACGTACCATATAACCCTATTCGAGTCAAGTGTTTAGCTAAATGTAAAATGAAAGCAGCAAAAATAACAAAGATTAGACTTCAACAACAGCCTCACTACCAATACCAAAATCATGATATCACTATGTATTCTTTACATCCAATTATTTTTGTAACTTTTTTCACACTTCAAAAAAAAACTGTCGAATCCGGGCAGATTCGACAGTCTCTGATTGCAATTAATTAAGATTTATTATTTTACAATCTCAATAGTGGCCAATTTTAGGCGATTCTCGCTGTCACGTTGAGGTACATCGGATAGCTTTGCTCGATATTGACCTTTGTACAGGCCAATATAAATATCAAGCGAGCCACTGGTTGTGCTTGGTGGTACATCAAGTTTGTAGACATCCTTGATATATTCGCCTTCTTTCCAGCGTCTGGTGGGATAACTTCCACTAACAGGCACATGATCGCCTCTCAACCTGAAGAGCGGATCACGTTCTGCATGGAGAAAGATTTTGAAATCCTGTGGCGGTCTGCGATTAACCTTGAAGTAGGTCACAATTGTAAGTTCTTTACCAGCCTTATGTTTTTCGGGAAGTTTATCAAAGCCAAGAATCTCGATGGCACCATTATCCACGATAGCATTGACCTTTACACTGGGTTCAACAGCATTAGTTAAAACAAACTTTTTCAGCTTCTTTTGCATCTGTTTTTTGGATAGCTTCGTCTTTTTGCCACTGTTATCCATGTTTGAAAGAAGCCAGAATTCAGGACGATAGGGTTGACCTGCAACTTTATCATCGGAAATTTTTATCAGCGATTCACCACCGGAAGCTTCCTGCCATAATGCGTTAAGTCGGCTGAAATGCTTCTGTTTTTGCTCTACGATAATAAAAACTCTCTTGTTACGGTATTTCTGATAAAACCTTTTAACCGAATCTGCGTTGTTGTGAATTCTATATCTTCTATATTTATAGGTATTCATCAACTCATCGAAAGGAATATGGTACTTGATACTTCTGCTTTTCCAGGTCTGAGTAAATTCTGCAATCGGTTCAGCAGGAGATTTTCTCAGATCCATATAGGTGTTAATCATGGATCTGGCAGAAAACATTTCGGTCAGATTAGGGATCATCACCATATTAATGTAAAAAGCGTATGCCAGAGACAACACCACCAGCGCACCAATGAAGTACTTATTAAACTTGCGCCAGATCATTGCCACTCCCAAAACCACTCCCCAGAGTATAAATATAACCTGGAAAAATGCGCTTGGGTCGGCTACTGCCGGATGCCAGTCCTGCAAACGTTCAGTAGTAATGAAATAGAACAGGGTACGATAATTCTTCTGATCCAGCAGATCGGGTGCGACAATCAACAGCATCAGGATACCGAAGAAGAATATCAGGCGCGAAATATTTCCGGCCTTGTTGTCATCCAGAAGCCTGTCAAGGAAAATGGCAATCAGCATTGCCACATATGGAACCGCGGGAAAAATGTAATGCGGGAACTTTGTTGAAATTACTGAGAAAAATGTAAAGGCAAACAGGAAACCTGCCAAAAAGAACAGCTCTGTACGATGTTCTTTGCCGGTATTTTTTCGCCATGGCACCAGCGTCATGATGGCTTGTGGCAAGAAGGTGATCCAGGGCAAGACTCCAATGGAGAAGTATAGCACGAACATCTCAAAGGTATCATCGGGCTTGTCGATATTACCCAGGGCACGCTCGAAATGATGATCCCAGAAGAATTTCTTGACATAAAACATGCCGTACTTGGAGGTCATATAAGTGTACCAGGGGGCCGCAACAGCCAGATAAATAATGGCACCTTTAAAGATCTTCATCCGCTTGAAAATCGCCCAGTCCATAGTAATCAGACAATAGGCAATGATATTACCACCAACGATAATAAGCGGGGTTAAACCTTTGGCTAAAGAAGATAGTCCCATAAAGGCATAAAACAGATAATACCACTTGGCCCTGCCCTCTTTTTCTCCCAAAAGGAGAAAGCCTATAGCCACCCACATGGTAACAACAAAAGGCACATCGACCATGTAAGCCCTTGAAATAAGGAAATAAGTCGGGCTTGTTATCAACAACAGACCGGCAAGCAAACCTGCCCTTCGATTGTATAGCCTTGACATAAACCAGACTGTCATAAATATTCCGAAAAGCCCCACCAGTGCAATTGGTGTTCTTGCCGACCATTCCGAATCGCCAAACAAGGAATAAAAAGGATAGGCCAGCCAGAAAATCATGATGGGTTTAGACCAGAATGTACCAGGTTTGGCACCTTCGTCAGAACCTACTTTACAGGTAGGAGTGATGGCATCGCCTTCGCCCCAAACCATTTCACGAACCACCTGACCATAGTTTGGTTCCCATTGCATCTGCAAGGGATAACTACCCAGTTTGGTAAACAGAATAACCATTGACAGAATCATCAAACCCCAGAATGCATATTGCTGCCATTTGACCTTATGCTGGTCGTTCACAACGATACCTCCTTGAATTGGTAAATGGCGAATCCAAAATTACAGAAATTCGAGGCGCGACTTTATCACAGAGAGAATTGCGAGTCAATCACTCTCCATCAATTGACTGATTTCATAAATTTGCATAATAAACCATTCGAGGACTGTCACTTTGATTTCAACTTTTTTACTCACATATACACTTGACAATCCCTCAGGTATCATTCATTATTCATCGGATACAATACCTGATGTACTTTTGACACATGCATTACCGGGAGTTATCTATGGCCCACATACTATTGATTGAAGACGATAATCAGGCCCGCAAAGCTATTAGAAAAATGCTTGAGAAAATAGATAACAAAGTAACTGAAGCACAAAATGGTAAACTTGGAATACAACTATACAAAAACAACAGTTTCGATCTGGTTATCACAGATATTGTCATGCCGGAAAAAGAAGGAATAGAAGTAATATTTGAATTACGGCAAATAAACCCGGCAGCAAAGATCATTGCAATTTCCGGTGGTGGTTCTCTTGGTACACTTGAATATCTGGATATGGCCAAAAAACTTGGAGCCAAAGATTCCATTTCCAAACCGATAAGATTTGAAGAGCTTATTTCAACAGTGGAAACTGTTCTGAAAGGAGATTAATCCCTTCAAAATATATACAGTTCAAACCCTCATTCCGAATTCTATTGCTTCTCGCCAGCATTGAAATCAATATTAAAGGCAAACATTGACTTTTTAGAGAACCACTGCTAGAAAAGTGGCATTCTTTCATACTGGAGATACGCTGTGCCATATAAATTTATCATTACAATCCTCATCTCGGCCACTTTTCTGCTAATGGCTGTCTGGAACTTCAAGTTCGAAGAGTTCGTAAATGTAATGAAGGACCTGAATCCTCTCTACATTCTTCCAGCTTTGGGCTGCTACCTCTTCTCGTTTGTATTCAGAACCCTCAGATGGAAAATCATGATGCGCTCGGTGCAGGACATCAAAATGCGCTCGCTTTTTTCCTACATTGTAATCGGCTATATGGCAAACAATCTCCTGCCGGCCAGACTTGGTGAAGTGGTTCGGGCTTATGTTACAGGCAAAAAAGAGGGCATGAGTCGCTCCTCGGCCTTTGCCTCTGTTATTCTGGAAAGATTGTTCGATGGCTTGACCATTGTAATGATACTGGTGATTTTAATGTTCGCCACGGATCTTGATAAAGCCTGGCTGAGATATATGGCCTGGACCGGCGTTCTGCTGTTTGCCGGAGCTTTGGCTTTTTTATTCGGTCTGGCTTATCAGAGAAAACGCTTTTTAAAACTTTCAGAAGCAGTAACTGATTTTCTACCCCAGAAAATAGCCTCTAAAATCATGCACATACTAAGGCGCTTTGTGCGTGGTCTGAAACTTCTGCACGCCCCGAAGGATTTCTTCCTCTCCATTTTTATCAGCTTTTTAGTCTGGGCCTGCGAAGTAATGGTTTACAAGATTTATCTGGTAGCCTTCAATATCGACGTGCCTTTTCAGGCGGCGCTACTGGCTTTGGTGGTGGTTAACCTCTCCATGCTTATCCCCTCTTCACCCGGAGGCATTGGAGTCTTTCAATTTGCCTGCAAACAAAGTCTGGCTGTTTTTGCGGTGGGCGCTACCACATCAATTACCTGGTCGGTGGCAATTCACTCCACCCAGATAATCCCCATAACCATCCTCGGTCTGATTCTGATGACGCGCCTTGGTTTCTCCATGCATGAAATCAGCCATGTGGAACTGGATGAAAACGGTAATGGCAAAAACGAT
>Ga0070729_10002045_pt1 | contig 27467 bp, 23 predicted proteins | sample tdDd472_FD_66725 | JGI IMG/M metagenome (GOLD analysis project Ga0070729, IMG submission 66725) | Marine sediment microbial communities from the Atlantic coast under amendment with organic carbon and nitrate - tdDd47.2 | ecosystem: Environmental > Aquatic > Marine > Coastal > Sediment | place...
CCGCCAGTTACGGCTCCGGTATAGACATCCATAATTTGGATATTGATGTTGTCTCTGTCGGGCAGCGAAGTGATGAAGCCCGTTATGATTGTATCCGCGCCGAGAAGCTCTCCGATATCCACCTGGGTTTCTTCGCTGACCAAATCAGTCAGCTGGAAGGAATATTCCTCCATAATTCTATCGAGTCCCTTTCTGCTGACCACTTTGTAACCGGCAGGGACTTTATTAGCCATTTCAGTTGTCAGTCCGTTTATCAGGTAATCGCTGATAGAACTATCCCTGCCGTCTACTGTAAAATAATAGACAGCTAGATTCGAGGTTTCTCCTGCAGGCAGGTATTGCACAGCATTATCTGCTATAGCAGATATTAAATCATCTATATTAGTAATGCCCCTTTCACGGGGAGTCATCTCGTTTGTGGTACAAGCGGCAAATATTAATATAGTAAAAAAAATTAAAAGAAGTTTGTTCAGAATATTCATACTTATAGATTAATACCAGGAATATGATTTGCAAGAATAATAGCTTTTATAGTAAATTGATCACAATGAGTACCGATGATTTTTCAGATCAGTTAATTGAGTTACACAGAGTGAGCCTGGAATTGTCCAAAAGTAAAACTTTTGACCAATTGTGTTACCGGGCAATAGAACTAGGCTTATCCAGGCTGGGATTTGACCGCTTGAGCTTCTGGTATTTCGATAAAGAAAATCCCGATTATCTGAAAGGATCCTATGGAACAGACGAAAACGGGAATATCCGAGATGAAAGAGATAAATCAGTTCTGATTAATAGTCATAAAACTAATTCTTTATTGTTATCAGGTGAATTATATATAGATTATAGATCCAATGCACCTTTGTTTAATGATGATGGAGAAATTGTCGGTTACGGTGATATTGCAATGGTCGGTCTCTGGGATGGGAATGACTATATCGGCTGTATGTCTACAGATAATTTTTTCTCCAGAAAAAAATTAAGCACAAAGCAAAGAGACATGCTTCTGATTTATGGTCGGACATTGGGGAATTTGAGTTCTCTTAAGCTGGCTGAAGAAGAATTAAAAACACACTCCCGGTTTGAGAATATTCTGGAAGAGATTACGAGAGTTTCCATTGAACAGTCCGATCTGAAAGAGATGGTTTTAACTCTGGAAAAATTATTACTTCGCCTTTTCAATGGAAAACTTTCAAAGATCTATCTAAGCGGTGATAAATTTTCCACATTGTTCACCTATAAAAAATGGGAACTGGATTTATTCAGAAAATATTCTAATTTAAAAGAGAAAATAATTCTTTCTGATATAGAAGAGTATCGCTCCATTCTTTTATTACCCCTGGCTGATGTAAAAAGCCACAATGGATTGATCCTGATAGGTTTTGAGAAAGATCACATATTTTATAACGATGAAATAAACAGAGCAGAGCAGGCTGTCTGGCAGATAGCTCTTGCGATCCATAAAGCCAAATTGTTCGAAGAGACACTCAGGCTTTCTACCATCGATGAATTAACCGGCATAAACAACCGCAGACAATTCTTTCTATTGGCAGAGAGGGAAGTTGCCCGCAGTATCCGGAAAAAAAACAATCTCTCTCTTCTCATGCTGGATATAGATCACTTTAAGAATATAAATGATACTTACGGCCATCTCTCCGGAGATATAGTGTTAAAAGATGTCGCTGAAAAACTTTGTGAAGGCTTGAGAGAAATTGATATAATTGGGCGGTTTGGTGGTGAAGAGTTTGTCATCCTTCTTCCCGATACGAATCTTGAAAAAGCGAAAATTGTGGTTGGGCGATTACTTCAATCGATTAGAGAAATGAGTGATTCTGATAACAAATCAATTTCCTCTTTGACCATCAGCGGAGGGGTCTCTATTCTATCGGCAAAAGAACCTCAATTGAAGATTATGCTGGAAGAGGCTGATCAGGCATTGTACCGGGCAAAAAATAATGGTCGAGATCGATTCGAGATTTACTCTCCAAATAATTGATCAAATTCTTTCAGCACATATGTCGGTTTACAATCGATGTGTTCAACTCCGTTGTGGCCCCAGCTGACAAATGCTGTATCGACGCCTGCAGAATTACCGCTTTCAATATCAAAAGTGGCGTCGCCGATGAAAATAGTATCCCCGGCATCTGCTTTGAATTGATCCAGAGCCCACAGCACCGGTTCGGGGTGAGGTTTGTGGTTTGCTGTTCTTTCCGGGGTTGATATGACAGTAAAAAGATCAAATATTCCCACATGCTTCAGGTAACGGTCCAGAGAATCTCTGGTTCTTGAAGAGACGATGCCTAATTGAACACCTTTCTTATGTAGTTTTGTTAATCCTGATACAACTCCTGAATATGCTTTGAGTGTTTTTTTGTAGATAGTCTTCTGGTAATCAGCATGTTTAGCAAATATCTCTTTATATTCTGAATCGCTTTTTTTTCCTAAATAGAGTTCCAGTTGTGTTCTGAGAGGAATGCCGATGTGTTTGTATACTTCAGATCTGACGATTTCAAAATTCCCGTAAACTCTGCAGGTATTGAGAAATGACTGGTAGATCAGTTCTGTTGTATCGAGCAGTGTTCCATCGACATCGAATAGATATGTTTTATATTGTTTCATGGATTTATTATAGAAGAAAACTGCAACTGAGATATAGCCGGTTTATGGATATTTTTATTTTTACTGATTTCCCTTTACATCCTGAAAATACATGTTACGATTTAAATAGAAAATAAATGAGAGGTGATTCACCTGTTTATTTGGTGATTTAAGGAGTGAATATATGAGTGTAAAAGGGAAAATCTGTATCGTAACGGGAGGAGGCCGTGGCATCGGTCGCCATATAGTAGAAAAATTCGCCTCGGAAGATGCAAAAATGGTTATAGCTACAGATGTTTCTGATTCCACCTTCAAAGAGATGGAACAGCAGTATCCCAATATAAAGGGTGTGGTCCTCGATGTTCAGGATAGTCAGGCGATTTCTGACTTTACAGGGAAAACAGCTGATGAATATGGAACTATTGATGTTCTGGTCAATAATGCAGGAATAACGCGTGATGCTCTAATACAGAAAATGCCGGAAGAGGATTGGGATCTGGTTATAAATATCAATCTTAAAGGTGTCTTCAATATGACTAAATATATTGCCCCTCATATGATGGCAAGCGGTTCGGGATCGATCATCAATATGTCATCAGTCGTAGGCATTGACGGCAATATCGGCCAGACGAATTATGCCGCCAGTAAGGGAGGTGTTATATCGATGACCAAAACATGGGCAAAAGAATTCTCCCGCAAAGGAGCAAAAATCAGAGTCAATGCAGTAGCTCCCGGTTTTATAAGAACACCTATGACAGATAAAGTTCCACAGAAAGTTCTGGATCTGATGGAAGGCAACACGATGCTCGGCAGACTCGGCGAAGCGGAAGACATTTCAAATGCCGTTTCTTTCCTTGCAGGAGACAAGTCGGAGTTTATCACATCCCAGGTTATCGCAGTAGACGGTGGATTAAAACTATAAAGGGGGATTCTTATGGCTGATTGGAAAAAGCTTTATAGTGAAAAGCTGAAAAGCATGGATGATGCTGTGAAAGAACTGCCTTCAAAGGCCAGCGTCCTTGTCGGTATGGCGGCGATGGAACCTCAGGGATTTATGAGTCAGATCCATAAATACAGAGATCATTTTGAGTTTTTACGAATAAACTCGTCTCTCAATCTGGGGCATTATCCTTTTTGTGAAGAACAGGAGTCGGAAGGCGTATTCTGTAACGACAATTGGTTTTTCGGTCCTTCAACGAGAGCAGCTGTTAAAGCGGGATACAAAATAGTCGATTACATCCCCAATAATTTGAATGCTGCCGGTAGAGACCGCTGTCTCGGTTTGAAGGAAGAGGGTGAATTCATCGTTTTCTGGGGATCTGTATCTCCAATGCAGGAATCTACAGGATATTTCAGTCTCGGACTCTCCAATGTGTATGAGCAGGAGACCATAGAAGCGGCGGATCTGGTCATTCTTGAAGTCAATGACAAAGTTCCTGTTACTCACGGAGACTCTCATGTTCATTTAAATGATGCCGACTTTATTGTTGAATTTACTAAAGAACTGCCTACAATAGGAGTGCTCGAACCCTCTAGTGTGGAGAAGACAATAGCCGCGCATATCGCTGGTCTCGTTGACGACGGAAGTACTGTTCAGGTGGGCATCGGGGGAATTCCCAATGCAGTCTGTGGACTTCTGAAAGATAAAAAAGACCTGGGTATTCACACGGAAATGTTTACTGAATCAATGATCGACCTCTTTGAGTGCGGAGCTATCAGCAATAAGAAAAAAACACTGTGGCCCGGTAAGTTTATATGCACCTTCGCTCTGGGAAGTCAGAGAATGTATAACTGGCTCAATGATAATCCGGGAGTTCTTTTCCTGAGGGGAAATTATGTAAACGATCCCTATGTGATTTCGCAGAATGAGAATATGGTCAGTATCAATACGGCAATTTCAGTTGATCTCACGGGACAGGTTTCATCGGAATCTCTTGGAGCTCTTCAATATTCCGGAACCGGCGGACAGCTTGACACTCATCGCGGTGCTGTTCTGAGCACGAACGGCAAAGGTATTATCGCCCTGCGCTCTACGGCGAAAAAGGGCACAGTCTCGACGATTACACCGATTCTGGAAGCAGGTTCCAAAGTAACGGTTCCCCGTCAGGATCTCGATTATGTGGTAACGGAATACGGAGTGGCTCATCTGAGAGGCAGGACTGTAGGACAGAGAGTGAAAGCCCTTGTGTCGATAGCCCATCCCGATTTCAGGGAATCACTGTTAAATGAAGCGGAAAAACTCAACTATATCTAGAGGTAAAAAATTATGGAAAAAGTATATATCAGTGCGGCAAAACGAACGGCAATAGGATCTTATGGCGGTGCATTGAAAGATGTCTCTCTCGGAGTCATGGGAGCTCAGTGCATCAAAGCTGTACTGGAAGAAAGCGGTCTCAGTCCGGAAAAAGTAGATGAAGTGATTATGGGAAATGTCATGTCTGCCGACCAGGGTATGGGTCCCGCCCGTCAGGCGTCAATATTCGCTGGAATTCCGGCGGAAACCCCTGCATGGGCAGCAAATATGATCTGCGGAAGCGGATTGAAATCAGTTATGTTGGGAACACAGGCAATTCAGACCGGACAATGCGATATTGTTGTTGCCGGTGGAATGGAAAATATGAGCTCCCTTCCCATGCTGGTACCTTCAAAGGTCAGATTCGGTTCAAAAATGGGCAATCTGACCATGAACGATTCACTGATTACCGATGGCTTGACTGATGTTTTCAATGATTATCATATGGGAGTCACAGCGGAAAATGTGGCGGAAATGTACAATATCTCCCGTGAGGAGCAAGATGATTTCGCCCTTGCCAGTCAAGTGAAAGCAGCTGAAGCACAGAGAAATGGAAAGTTTAAAGAGGAAATAACTCCCCTTACGATCAAATCCAGGAGAAAAGAGATAATCTTTAACAGTGATGAATACATCAAAAGTGATGCTACGGCAGATGGTCTTTCCAATCTCAGAACGGCTTTCAAAAAGGATGGTACCGTAACAGCTGGCAATGCCAGTGGTATAAACGATGGTGCTTCAGCCATTCTGTTAAGTTCGGAAAAAGCTCTGAAAAGCGAAAACCTGAAACCGATGGCGGAAATAATCGCCTTTCACCAGGTAGGATTGGATCCGTCTATTATGGGACTTGGACCTCTTTATGCTATTAAAGGGCTTATGGAAAAAGCGTATCTATCCTTGGATGATATCGGTTTGATTGAGTTGAATGAAGCTTTTGCCAGTCAGGCAATTGGTTGTGTTAAGGGACTGGCAGAGCATTTTTCTGTAAGTGAACAATCTCTATTTAATAAAATTAATGTCAATGGCGGTGCAATCGCACTCGGCCATCCTCTCGGGGCAAGTGGAAACAGAATCCTGGTAACTTTGCTTCACGAAATGAAAAAGAGAGAGACAGAATATGGTATTGCATCCCTCTGTATAGGTGGTGGAATGGGTGTTGCCATGTTAGTGAAAAATATCAAAGATTGAACAAAGAGTTAAATATGAAATTGGAAAAGCCCTCTTATGGGCATAGGATAAAAGTCAACGGGAAAAATATTTTCTTCAGCGAAGAAGGAAAAGGTCCAGCTATTTTATATATTCACGGCAACCTCGGATCACATCGCTGGTATTCAGATGTTATGAAAATTGAAGGATATCGAACGATAGCTGTCGATATGCCCAACTTCGGCTTTTCTGATGGTATAGATAATTGTGAGATTGATACTTATTGCAGTTTTATGAAAGGTTTCCTCGATGAAATGCATATTGATAAGATAATTTTAGTCGGCCATTCCCTTGGAGGGGCGGTCGCATTATCAATGGCTGTCAATTATCCCGAAATTGTCCGGTCCCTGTTCTTACTCGATTCATCTTCCATCAAAGGCCTGAAGACTCCTGAAGAATCGTATAGTGTTATAGAAATGTATAAAACAGACTATTCTCTGCTTAAAACTGCTCTCCAAGCGATTATACCTGGAGTCTCTGATGAAAACAGGATAGCGGAACTGGTCGAAACAGCTAAGCTTATGAAAAAAGAGGCCTATATCGGTCATGCCCTGGCTCTTGATCATTTTGATTTGAGCGGAGTGGCAGATAGAATGGATTTTCCTGTACTGTTTGTCCGCGGCGAAAAAGACTTTCTCATAACCAGGGAAATGGCTGAAGAGACAATAGCCCTTATCGGGGGAGATATAATCTATGTTGACAATGTTGGTCATTCACTTCTTGTAGAAGATCCTTCTCTTTTTAAAGAAATCCTCGTGGAATTTATCACCTGATGGCAAAAATCACTAAAAAGTCTGTCAGGACCAAGCGGGAATTACTGGACTCGGCATGCGAACTCTTTTCCGTTAACTGGTATGACACGGTATCGATTTCAAACATCAGTAAACATGCCGGTAAATCCAATGGGGCTTTCTACAATTATTTCAAAAACAAGGAAGAGATCTTTCTGACGCTTCTCGACAATTTCCTTTCTATTCTAGAGCATGAAATGGAGAAAATAGAAGGCCAGTCATTAGAAGAGCGACTCAATAAATTTCTAACAATAACAATCGATACAGGCCGTAATAATAAGAAGCTTGTAACTTTGTTCAGAGAGGGACAATATCGATTCAATGAAATGGAAAAGAGGTTGAGGGACATATATGTAAAAGCTCTGAGTTCCGTTTATATGAGAGAATTGTCTGAGACTGAATATTTATTTATCACAGGCCCTCTGCGCTTTATTTCGATTAGAAGTCTTTACCACAATCGGCCTTATGATAGGGAGACATTGAAAAAAATCATTTTGAATGGCCTATTTTCCCAAAGTGAGTTTAACCCGGAAAGAGTCTTTTCCAACATCGATCTTACAGTAAAACGGGAAATCGGTAATACAAGAGAAATCCTACTGGAAAAAGCAGCGGAATTGTTCGGTGAAGAGGGGTATCATCAGGTCAATATATATGATATCACCAGAAGTTCGAAATTTGCAGTGGGTACTTTTTATCGCCATTTTCCATCAAAAGAATCCATCCTCGGGGAACTGGTGATACAGATCGGAACAGAAATACGCAAACTGATCAGGAATAACCTCACGAAAGATATGAATCTTCTGGAACAGACTATTCGGGGATTCTATGTATTTATCAGCCATATGGAAAAGCATCGGGGTTTTTATAAAATAGTCCGTGAAGCTGAATTCGTTTTGGAAGAAACAGTTGAAGAATACTACAACAATTTTGAAAAGGGTTATTTAAAGAGTTCTTTTCCAGAATCTATGGATTCTGTGACGGTAGCCAACGCTCTTTCGGGAATCGGGCACTATTTCGGTATAGAAGATATTTTCAGCAATAATATAACGGATACAGTAAAAAGTTTAAAATTTCTGAGTATCTATTTGCGATCGGGTATTTCCCGGTAAAAAAAGGAGATCGTAATGTCTGCCATTAATGTGAAAGGTGTCGGTATATATGCACCGGGAGAACCTATAGACAATTATGAATTAATGAAATTAACAGGGATAGAGATTGATCCTGAGAAAATGGAAAATAAACTGGGGATTCTCAATAGACACATCGCCCATTTGAGAAATATAGATGAAACCTCTGCTGATTTTGCAGAAAAAGCGGCATTAAGTGCCATAAAAAACGCCTCTGTTGATCCCGGGGATATCAGTCTGTTTATTGTCGGCACCGATACCCCTGAATACATAAGCCCTGCAACATCAATATTGCTTCAGGGAAGAATCCAGAAAGGTGAAAAGAGATCCTGTGCTTTTGATATTGCTGCGTCCTGTGCCAGCTTTACTACTGCTCTTGATGTGGCTGCCAATATGATGAGTGGAAGAAGTGATATCAAATATGCGCTGGTTGTCGGTCTTTACAATATGCCGGCTCATGTAAAACCGGGAGATGATTTTGGCTATTCAATCTTTGCAGATGGTGCCGGAGCGTTTCTGCTGGAACAGAGTAGTGAAAATAAGTATTTGACGGGACATCAAATAGCAGACGGCACTCAATGGGATTATGTCGGAGTCTATACAGGTGGAACGAAACAGCCTTTTACTGAAGAGCGTCTCAAGTCCGGGAATTATGGGCTGCAACTTCTACAGCGTCTACCGGGAGACCGAAATGTGAATCTATGGCCTGTTGTTGTAAGGGAAGCTCTGGAAAAAGCAGGAATCGAATCGGCAGATCACTATTTTTTCACACAGATAAATAAGAAGGTCATCGTCGAAGTAATGGATATCCTCGAAGAACCATATGAAAAAACAACAATGATTATGGATCGATATGGTTACACCGGTTCCGCCTGCATCCCCATGGCTTTTTATCATGCCGTTACCGAAGGCAGGATCCAGAGAGGAGATATTATTGTCACAATTGCAAGCGGAGCCGGCCTGGCTGTGGGATGCAATGTGTTCAAATATTGAAAAAGAGTTATTTATGAATAAAGTGAAGTTTCAGGATGTAGAGATTTATTATGAGTTACAGGGAGAGAGCGGCGAGCCAGTTTTTTTTCTCAACGGTATAGCCATGTCAGTTTCTCATTGGAATCCTCTTATCAGCCAGTTAAAAAAGAAATACACCATAGTACTTCATGATTTTCGTGATCAGCTTCTCAGTGAAAAAACGGATATTCCTTATTCATTGGAAACTCACGCTGATGATCTTGAACATCTGATGGAAAAACTCGATTTCGAATCTGCCCATATTGTGGGGACATCATATGGTTCGGAAGTGGGAATGACCTTTGCCTTGAAATACCCCCATAGATGTAAGAGTTTAACTATCATTGATGGAGTCAGTGAGCTTGATTCTGTATTGGAGACAGCAGTTGACTCCTGGAAATCAGCCGCTTTGGTCGATCCCCGGGTATTTTATAGAACACTGATTCCCTGGAATTATTCTCCTGCATATTTAAAAAAGAATCTTGCAGCACTGAGGAAAAGAGAAGAGAAAATCGCACAGTTGCCAATAGATTTTTTTCAGGGATTTGCACGATTATGTGATGCATTTCTGGAGATAAATCTGACTTCCATTATACACAAAATCCAATGTCCTGTGCTTATTCTCATCGGAGAGCTTGATATACTCAAACACAAGGCGTTCTCAGACATTATGGCAAGAGAGATACCCCATTCCCGGTTGATAGTCATTCCCGATGCAGGTCATGCCGTTGTAATAGAAAAACCCGCTGAAACAGCAGGTCAGGTAGAGTCATTTATTAATTGAAAGATATCCCGTTTTTCAGCAACAGGGACATTTCTACAAGGAATCGGGGAATGTCATTAATTCTCTCTCTATGGAGAACTTCTATCCCCGTATAATGTGATAGCCCGATAAGAAAATTTGCCGCGTGAATCCGCTTTTCTTCAGAGATTGAATCGAGGTTTTTCAGATACCCATGTTCAAAGGCATCATAATATTGGCTCACTACCTCTTTTCCGACAAATTCCGCCTCTCTGACAATACTGTAGTATTCCAGGTGGTTGCGAAAATAATTCAGAAAGTGCCAGATTCCCAGGATCTCCTGGTCGAGCCTGTTTCCATGGTTGTGTACATTCTTACTTAAATAGTGTCTGGTTCTCTCTCCAATATGGAGGACGATTGTATTGAGAAATTTTTCTTTGCTTTCGAAATATGTGTAAAAAGTACCAACAGCCAACCGGCATTCACTGGTGATGTCCGCTACCCCGATTTTATGAAATCCCGATTTTCCGAAGAGAAAAATACCGCAGCGAATCAGTTTTTCATAACTGCTATCAGGTTCCTCTTCAAATACGGAATTAAATTGTTCAGCTATATTGCTGATATTTATATTCATATCCATGTGGGGAAACACGCCATTGAGTATAAAGTCTCTGATATATTCGGGATCAATTATTTTATTATTGTAAAGGACTCTTGTTGAACAGAATCTCAATCCTGAAACGATGTAGAGATATTCCACTTCACTTATTGTTCTTTCGAATACAAATTCCGCACTGCGGATATAGAGTTTCCTCAGTGTATCTTCATATCCATAGAGTCGATACTGGCCTTCTCTGAATATGGCTATCTCCTGTTTGTGTTCTTTTCCGACTTTCAGGATGATAGTAATAAACCGGAGGACTTTTTCTTCAATAGTAGTTCCCTGAATATCAGTCAGTTCTTTTTCAAACTGAATCAGAAAATCATCGATGAGTATGCGGAGCAATTCCTCTTTATTTTTAAAGTACCGGTAGTAAACACCATTTGATACTTGTGCATATCTGCAGATTTCTGCAATAGAGACAACTTCAAACTGATTGTTGGAAAAAAGAGCTAAAGCTGCTTTACAAATCTTATTTTTTGTATCTTTTGCCATTATCCTACCATTATAGGAAGTATTTTAAAATTAATATGCCCCTCTTGTGCAAAAGAGAGGCAGAATCTTACTCTTTTAGAATTGGTCCCCAGCAAATAACAGCTGCCGCCCATACAAAACCTATTCCAGCTCCAACCATAACGATATTATCACCATCTTTGATTCTTTTATCAGCCAGTCCCTCTTCTATGGAGATTACCTGATCATTTTGACCAATATGTCCGTACTCATTCAGATAGGTCGTCTGATTTTCTTTCAGATTGAGGTCTTCCAATATAAGATCATGGGTTGATCTCTTAAAATGAAGAATAGCCAGATAATCAATGTCTTTCTGAGTCAGATCTGCATTGGCAAGGCTTTCTCTGATCACATTGTAGAAGTTGGGAAGTGTTCTCTCAGCCAGTTTCTTTTTAAAACTGTCTACATCATCAATTTCAAAATGGAAATTATCGAGATCTTCCACTTTTACAGGCCATGTTTTACTACCACCGGCTTTTACTATGCAATCCTGAGAAAATGATCCGTCACCTTTAAAAGCCGTCCCGATAATTTCATTTCTACCGAGTCCCTTTCTAAGGACCATTGCGGCTCCTCCGGCTCCAATGTCAAACATAAATGATGTTTCAGGAACAGAGTAGTCGATCATGTCGCCGTTTCTGTATCCACTGACTAAAAGCACGGTATTGTATTTTCTGTTGGTCACCATCAGTGACCTTGCGACCTCTATCCCCGCCATCATAGACCCGCACATGGCTTCCATATCAAAAGACCATGCATTTACGGCACCAATGCTTTCGGCTACATGAAGGCCTGCCAGCCAATTCACATAATCCTTATGCTGTGCTCCATTCCAGATAACTATGTCAATTTCTTCGGGATTGATTCCCGCCATATTAATGGCTTTTCTCGAAGCCTCAATACCCATATAACTGGTTGTATCTCCGGGACCGGGAACCGGTTTGGAATTTATTCCGAACTTTTCTCTTATTACATTTTCCGGGATTCCCGATTTATTGGCTATTTCTGCAGCATCAATTCTTGTTTCCGGTATATAGGTTCCAATACCCATCACTCCAACATCTTCCATAATTTAACCTATAATCCCATGTAAGCTTTTTCAACTTCCCGATTGTTGGCTAATTCCTCAGCCCTTCCTGAAAGGATGATATTGCCATTTTCTATAATATAACCTGTGTCTACAGCTCTCAGGCTTTCCCGTACATTCTGCTCAGTAACAAGAATTGAGATATCTTTTTTCATCTCTTTCAGTATACTGAACAGTTCATGGACGATGGATGGCTGGAGCCCCAAAGAGGGCTCATCAAGAATCAGTAGTTTGGGTTTTGCCATTAAAGCCCTGGCAACAGCAAGCTGTCTTTGCTGCCCGCCGCTCATAGTCCCTGCAGCTTGTTTGAAACGTTCTTTCAGAATGGGAAAGATCCGGCATACTTCTTCAAGGTTTTCTTCAACTAAATCTCTGGCTCTCGGAATATTCTGCCCTCCGACTATCAGATTTTCATAGACAGTCATTAAGGGGAACAGTTCTCTTTCCTGAGGAACCACAGAAATTCCCAGATGAACTCTTTCATGGGTCTTCATATTCGTAATATCTTCTGAATTAAATAAAATGCTTCCCGATTTTACCGGTACCAGCCCTAAAACGGCATTAATCAATGTTGTTTTTCCAGCACCGTTAGGACCGAATAAACCTATTGATCCCTCTTCTATTTTTAAAGAAAAATCATGTAGTACAGCCATTCTTCCATAGGAACATTGAATATTTTTTATTTCCAGCATCAGGCTCCACCTCCGAGATAAGCACTTTTAACCTTTTCATTGAGAGCCACTTCTTCATATGGTCCTTCAGCAATAATCTGTCCATTATCCAGAACTATTACCTTGTGTGTCAGTTTTGTAATTACACCCATAACATGTTCTACAACACCTACAGCCAGGTTCCTTTCAGAAGCGATTTTTTTAATGATCTCGATAGCTTCAATTGTTTCTGTACTGTTCAATCCCGCCATAACTTCATCGAGAAAAAGTATTTTAGGATTTGTCGCCAGTGCTTTGGCAATTTCCATTTTTTTTGTTTCGAGAATATTGATCTGTCCTGTTGAACGTTCCAGGCCAGTCAACTCCAGTGATTTACACAATTTGACTGCTTCATCTTTTGCCCGGGACAAACTCATATTCTGTGCGAAAAGGAAACCGGTCATTATATTTTGAATAACTGTTAGCCCTTCAAGAGGATGTATAAGCTGAAATGTTCTGCCAATTCCCATTGCCGCTCTCTTATGAGCGGGGATAGTGGAGATTTCATCATCATCAAGAAATATTTTTCCTGAAGTAGGGAAGTGTATTCCCGCTATCAGGTTTATCAGGGTTGTTTTACCGGCACCATTTGGTCCGATTATTCCCAGGATTTCTCCTGATTTAATTTTGAAGTTCACATTATTTGTTGCAATCAGTCCACCAAAGGAGATAGTCAGATTTTCAGTTCTCAATTCACTCATTGCCAACTCCTTTATCTGCTGTCAGTCTGTTAACCACACCGACAATTCCCCGAGGCATAAAAAGAAGGACCAGAATGATAATTAATCCATAGACGACAAGGTGTCCGTAAGGTATGTAGAGTTTCAGGAATTCACCGAGTACTCCCAGTACAACGGCACCGATAACCGGTCCCCAGGTGCTGTACATTCCTCCCAGAAGAGCCATTGCCAGAGGAATTAATGTATAATTAGCATTAAAACTACTTTCCGGCGTAACAAATCCATAGAGTTGTGCGAATCCTGCACCGGCAGCACCCTGTATGGCTGCAGTTATTGTAAAAGCAATTAGAAGGTATTTGTAAATGTTTATACCAGTGGACTTGGCTACGATTTCATTGTCCCTTATTGCGGTCAATGCATAGTGAATTTTACTTTTCCTGAAATACTCGGAAATGGCGATTACCAGAAGGGCAAAGATAACCATCATAGCGTATGAGGGAACAGAATCTCCATCAAAAGCCAGCTTCGGTAAAAGTTTCCCATTTGGCCCCCCGGTCACATCGTGCCAGTTATGTATAATTATCTTAAAAATTTCTCCCAATGCCAATGTTGTTATGGCAAAATACATTCCTCTCAGGCGGAGAACTATCGATCCGACGAGAAAGGCCACTCCTCCGGCAACAACTGCTGCGATCAGCATACTGAGAAAGGGGTTGAAGGATAAATTAACAACTGATAGAACAGCGGCATAACTTCCCAGCCCGAAAAATCCCGCAATACCGAAAGACAATTGACCGGATCTGATAAGCATATCCCAGCTTATTGCCAGTATCATGTATGTAATTACCGTTCTTCCAATAGACTGAACATAGGGACCTGAAAAGAAAGGGAGAATCAGAAGCAGAATTCCCAATGCCATAAATATATAAGGTAGTTTTTTTCTCAATGTTTACTCCTGAATGATCTGCTGAGGATCACAAATATAATCAGACCGAAGAAAATCATCGGTGTCCATCCGGCTCCACCGGGAATAGACATGACAAAACTTTCGGCTATTCCCAATATCAGGCTCGCTGTTATTATCTTGGGAAGATTTCCAATTCCCGCCATTGCTACAAGTGCGAAAGATTTCATTGTATAAGCACCACCTACGGCAGGGAAAATAGAGAATTTAGTTATAAAAACGGAACCGAAGATACCGATCAGAGCCGATGCAACAGCAAAGATCACTGTGTATGTCAGATCGACATTAATACCGACTATCAAAGCTCCTCTCGGGTTCTGCCCAACAGCCGTTGCCGCTTTTCCAATGCGGGTTTTCTTGAGAAAATACATAAGTATGATTAAGAAGATTATAGCCAGTGCAGGGAATATAAAGTCATATATACCAAAACTGACTTCACCTATTGATGCAGAAGCAGAGACATAATCTAATGATATTTTTCTAGGTTGACTGGTCGCCATAAGGTTTATTGTCTGGCTGAGAACCATCGCCACGCCGAAAGTCAGAATAAGCTGATTTAGTTCCGGCGCCTTTAATGTGTGATATATGGTTGTTTTAAAAATGAATATACCAAGGAAAAACATGATAATTCCAGTGGGAATAGCTGCCAGTAAAGGGTCAAGATCGAAAGTCCTACTTATAAAGTAGCTCAGATAAGCTGCGACCATCATCATTTCACCGTGAGCGAGGTTTACAATATGCACAATTCCTAATACCAACGCCATTGGCAAAGCTATAGCTGCATAAATTCCTGCCCGTTGTACTCCATATACAAGAAGAGTCGGATTGGTGAGCATAAAAAAGACTGCTGATATAACAGCAATACCTATACCGGCAATCAAATATATTTTTTTATTTATCATTCTGGAAGCTCCAAAAAATTAATTAATTTGAATAAAAAAGGAGCCTTTTACTTCCGGAAAAGGCTCCTGAAAAAGGTTGTATTATTTAGTCCAGCCTTTAAAAGGATAAGCCGGATTGGATGTAGCGAAATCAAATGGCCATATAACTTCCTGTTCGCCATTCTGCCACTGAAGAATCTTCTGCTGACAGATCCCCTGATTGCTGATAACGTTTGAAGGTTTGAAGTTAATCACTTCACCTAGTGCTGACTCATAAGGATTAGCTTTGAGTGCAGCTATAACAGCGTCAGTTTCAATCGTTCCTGCTGCTTTTACAGCCTGAACAATTATGTCAATTGATGTATAACCGAGAGGGGCAAAGTATGTTGCAGGGATTTCATTGTATTTCGTCTCATATCCAACGGAAAACAATGTACTTTTTACACTGACTGTATTAATCGCAGGCGCCCACATTCCATATAGTGTTACATCTTCAGCCAGTTTGGATTCACCAAAGTCCGAAGGCCATCCCGGAGGCGCTCCAACAAACAATCTCGGTACGAAATTGATAGCTTTTGCCTGCTCCATCATAGGAAGGGCATCTGCTGCATAACCTGCCCAGATAAATACATCGGGATCGTATTCTTTTGCTCTCTGAAGAACTGCGGTGTAATCACCGCCGCCGGCCGCAGCGGACTGGAATGCTTCACCGTCGATTTCCATATCGGCAAAAAGAGTTTTTGTTGCCTCAAAAGAAGCACTTCCAAAAGGACCTTCTTCATAAGCCAGGAACCATCTGTCTATAGATATCTCAGAATATTTTTCAGCAATATCATTCCATCCTTCCACATAAGATGCACCCTGGTTATAATCCCATGGGTGTAAGTGGAAATACCAATCCTGGTTCGCTCCAACTGCTTCTTCTGCAAGATGGCTGGCTGCTCCGGTCCACATGGTTACTTTTTTATATTTTTTTAAAGCGGGAATCTGTCCAAGATGTACTCCACTGGACATTCCACCTACAAAAAAGTCTACTTTATCAACTGTTGCCAGTCTTTCTATAGCTGCTGCACCCTTTTCAGGACTGAATTCACTGTCAATTACGATCAGCTCAACAGGTCTTCCCAAAAGTCCTCCATTGGCATTCAACTCGTCGACTGCCAACTGAGCTGCTTTACTTGCCTGTGCTCCGGTAATATCTCCTAAAGGCCAGACTCCACCGAATTTAATTGGTTTTACTTCCCCTTCGGTTTGCCCTGTGGCAAAAATTGAGCCGAAGCTCAACATAAAAAGAAGAATAAAACTAATTGCGGATAATTTCCTACTCATCATTTCCTCCATACTGACAACTGAATCAGTTCTCATTTTTATTTCATTCTACCTTGTATTCTGCATCTGTCAAGAAAAAAATGAGAGGTGATTCATTCTGTTGATTATTGTACATGAATGAATATTTATATTGCACTTATTGTTCAGCTGATTTATTGTTAACTCTCGACATAACAATTATGGAGTATGTGACATGTTAAATATAGCGCTTTTCGGTCCTCCTGGAGCAGGGAAAGGGACACAGTCTGAATTTATTATTAATGAATATGATCTCTGTTATATTTCGACCGGGGATCTTCTCCGTAAGGAAATAAAAGAAAAAACGAAACTCGGGAAGATCGCCGAAAGCATAATCGCCGCCGGACAACTTGTTTCAGATGAAATAATTGTTCAGCTGATTGAGAAAACCATTGTCACCAATCCCTATACAAACGGATTCCTCTTCGACGGTTTTCCAAGAACATATATGCAGGCATATATTCTCGAAGGATTGATGATACAGCACAATACTTCACTCACCTGTCTGATCAACCTTGAAGTTGACCAGGACTTATCTGTAGAAAGACTGCTGGAACGGGGAAAGTCCTCAGGCAGGGCTGATGACAATAAAAAGGTTATCAAAAAAAGGCTGGAAGAGTACAACGATAAAACTCTACCGGTTCTGAAGTTTTATGAAGAGAAAGATTTGTTGAAGTCAGTAGATGGAAACACCACTATCGAAAATGTTACAACACAGATCGAAGAGATAGTACAAGAAGAACTGAAGCATAAGCTTTTCAATGTTGTTATGTTCGGTTATCCCGGATCGGGAAGGGGATCCCACGGGGAAGCTCTGGCTGAGAAGTTCGGACTGGAATATATAGCAACAGGCCCAATGATCGAACAGGAAATTATCAATAAAACGGAAATAGGCCTGAGAATAAAAGAATATTATGATAATGGAGACCTTGTTCCCGATGAGGTTGTTGTCCAGCTTCTGGAAAAGAAACTGTCAGACGCAAAAAATAAAAAGGGATATATTTTCAAAGGATTTCCGAGAACTCTGGTTCAGTCCTATATTCTCGATGGAATTCTGAAAGCTCACGGATCCAAGATTGGACAGATCATGGAGATAGAGGTTCCCACCCTTGAATTGATCAGTAGACTCGATAAAAGAAGAGATACAGAAAAACAGAAACCATATGACAGCAATACGCTCAAAATTGTGAAGAGATTGCAGGATCATAAAGACACAACTGTTCCCGTTGTAGAGAAGTACAATTCTCTTTACGGCACTACAAAAATTGATGGTGTCGGTACTTATGAAGAAGTCTTCGAGCGGATCTCGCTCGAAATCGAGAAGAGTCTGAAGATTTGAGTACCCGAAGAAAAGGGCATGGCAATTGGATTATCAAAAAAGAAGGAGATGTTATTTTCTCTATTATTTCAGGGATCTGGAATAAGGAAGCAGCTCTTTCTTATTTTGATTATTACAAAGGGCTTAAATATAATAAAGGTTTTTATGCTGAAATCTGTAGTATACTCGACTGGGAATTATCAACTCCCGAAGCTATAGAACTTCTGCCTAAAATAGAAGAGTGGCACAGGACAAACGGAAGAAAATATCTGGCGATTATTGCCAATGAGAATACAATAGCAAAACATATTTCCCAGAATGCAATGAATCAATTTGAACTTCCCGAAAATTTTGAAATCAGATACTTTAAAGATGTTCAATCCAGTTTCGACTGGTTGTCAGAAAAAGGATTTTCAATCTCCAGCGAAGAAAAAAAATTCTTTAAAAACAAATAATTATTTACATTAAGTAACTAATGCTTGTCAATTACAATAAAGGAGCTTACCATTTTATGAAATAAAAAAAATGGAGTTCTAAAAATGGAGCAGAATAGTCAGATCCCGACATTAAAAACACGAAATTGCATAGCCTACGGACTGGGTGATTTATACGGGGGAGGATCCTTCTTTATAATCAGCACATTTGCCATGTATTATCTGATTGCAGTAGTCGGGATGAATCCCATTCTGGCAGGACTGATTCCCGGTCTCGGGAAAATCTGGGATTCCATTTCAGATCCTCTTATGGGATATATTTCTGACAGAACAAAATCGCGCTTCGGACGGCGAAGAGTCTTTTTTCTCATAGCAATTATTCCCATAGCTCTTTCATTTACGCTTATCTGGATCCCTGTTTCTTTTTCGTCGCAACTATCCCTGTTTCTCTATTATTTTATCAGTTATCTATTTTTCTATACAACATCAACACTGGCAATGGTTCCCTACTCAGCATTAAGCGCCGAAATGACCGCGAATTTCAAAGAGAGGAACAAACTCACCGGTTTCAGAATGTTTTTTTCCATGTTTGCCACTTTACTTGCGGGGATCCTCGCACAGCCGCTTATTTTTCGATTTGATGATCCTAAATCCGGTCATCTGGTCATGGGGCTTGTTTTTGGTCTTTTTTTTGCCATTCCCTGGATATTCCTTTTTTTAGGAACATGGGAACTGCCTTATGAAAAGAAAGAAAATGAAGAGCCCCGGCATTTTCTGAAGAATTTTATTTCCATTTTTGAAAACCGGTCATTCAGAATTCACATTACCATGTATATCTTCGCTTACGGAGCCATGGATATTATGATGGCATGGTTGAAATTCTATCTCGTAGATTATCTGCACCGCGGAGGATTTATGACAATCGGCCTGGGATCTATTGTTTTAACCCAGATCCTGGTCCTTCCTCTATACATTTTTATTTCCAATAGAAAAGGCCATGCATTTTCCTTCAAAATCGGGCTGACTATCTGGTTGACCGCTATGTTGCTCTTTTCTCTTCACAGTCAGAATTCTCCTCAGATACTGCTTATACTCAATTGCATTATGATCGGTATGGGCATGGGCGCAGGAGTGATTATTCCCTACCAGCTTCTCCCGTTCATCACAGATGTTGATGAGATGATTACCGGGGAAAAACGGGCGGGAACATACTCCGGTTCCATGTCTCTGATCAGGAAACTGATACAGGGAGCTATTGTGCTGCCATTACTGGGGCTGCTGCTGGCAACTATCGGGTACCTTGGACCAATTCCTGAAAAATTTACATCAGACCAGTTCAGCAATGACATTCTGGCGAATATCTCTGATGTTCATGACATTGACAGTCTGGAGGATGCCTATGTTCCGGATGATGACTATTATACTTTGAGCAGTGACATTACTGATGGCCAGAAAAGGGAAGTGAGATTGATTCTCGATGATATTGATTACAAAGGGGTCGGCGGTGGGCGAAAGAAAGTTGACCTTCAGCAGGCAACAGGTACTTTGAGCTGGATGAAAGTTCTCTTTATTTTATGCCCTGTTTTATTTATTTCCTCAGGTCTTGTTATTTCCATGGCATTTAAGATCACACCGGCAAATCACGACATTCTGATGAAAGAGATAAGTCGTCTTGAGAAAGGAGGCCGCAAAGATGATGCCGATGAAGAAACAGTTAAAATTTGTGAACTTCTGACGGGAAAAAAATACGCTGATCTCTATTGTTGATTATCACTTTTAATTATATTTCATAGGGGATAATATGTTCGAATGCAGCAGAAACTCCCAATCTACAATGTCATAGCTGAGATTAAGGATCTTTTAGGCAAAAACTCCAGACTGGTTCTCCAGGCTCCCCCGGGAGCCGGTAAAACTACTTGTGTCCCCCTTGAACTTCAACACGAAGAATGGATGGGCAACAAAAAAATCATCATGCTGGAACCCAGGCGTATTGCTGCCAGAAATGCAGCCTATTGGATGGCAAGAACTATTGATGGAAAAGTGGGAGAAAAAATCGGATATGCTGTGCATCTCGATAAAAAAGTCAGCTCCAGGACTGTTGTAGAAGTAGTCACTGAAGGTGTTTTTATCAATAGACTGTTAAATGATCCGGAACTTTCTGATACAGCTTTAGTCATATTTGATGAGTTCCATGAAAGAAGCCTTGATGCAGATCTTGCTCTGGCGCTGGTTAAAGAGAGCCAGGAAGTTTTGCGCGATGATCTGAAAATATTGATAATGTCCGCCACTCTCGATACAGATTATATCTCGAAATTTCTCGGAAACTGTCCGATTGTAACCAGTGAAGGCCGATCATATCCTGTGGAAATAAATTACTCCCCACCACTTGAAAATGGATTGGTAACAACTGTAGTTTCTGCCGTATTAAATGCTCTGGATAGTGATGACGGAAGCCTTCTGGTTTTTCTGCCAGGTGTCGGTGAGATTAAAAGAGTTCAATCTGTTTTAAAAGATAAAGTACAAAAACATGTATTGATTACACCTCTCTATGGCGCTTTGAGTAGAGATGAACAGGAGAGGGCAATTGAACCGGCAATCGATGGAATACGAAAAGTTGTTCTGGCAACATCCATAGCAGAATCGAGTATTACCATAAAAGGTGTCAAAGTCGTTATCGATTCCGGTTTGATCAGGCGGCCCATATTTAACCCGAAAACAGGTATGGACACATTGGAAACAATGGCATTGTCAAAAGCATCTGCTGACCAGAGAACGGGAAGAGCGGGACGGATAGAACCGGGAGTCTGCTACAGATTATGGGAGAGTCACAAAAAACTGGATGACTATACAGATCCGGGAATACTCTGTGAAGATCTGTCCTCCCTGACTCTGACTCTGGAAAGATGGGGGTGCAGGGATATAGACCAGCTGCAATGGGTGAGCAAACCCAATAGGTCTGTTTATGATCACAGTAAATCATTATTAAAAGAATTAGGTGCCATAGATGGTAACGGCATAACAGATCGAGGAATTCAGTTGAGCAAGATGCCCCTTCATCCACGGCTTGGATCAATAGTGTTACAGGGAGAGAAAATCTCTATGAAATCTTTAGCCTGCGATATCGCAGCTATACTTTCGGAGAGAGATTTTTTAACTTTCGACCGCGATAACTATCAGTCCGATCTCAACTGTAGAATTGAAGCTCTCAAGGGTAAAAGCATATTTGGTGCAAAGATAAATAATTCAGCTATTAAGAGGATAAAAGAACTCTCAAAATCACTATTTCCGGGGAGCAGAATAAAAAATACGGCTATCGCCGGATCTCTATTAATCGCCGCTTATCCCGATAGAATTGCAAAAAAAATATCAGAGGGACTTTTCCAGCTGGTAAATGGAAGTGAAGCGATACTGGCAGAAGTGGACACTTTATATCATGAGAAATACATCATTATTCCATCGATGGGAGGCACCGGGAGAATAGCTAAAGTCTTTTTAGCTGTGCCTGTTTCTGAAGATGAGATAATGGATGTATGTAAAAACTCATTAAAAAAAATCGAAACACTCGATTTTGACCGGGATAAGAAGCGTTTCAAAGCCAGAAAAGAGATAAAACTGGGGCATATTACATTAAAAGAAGAAAGGATTTCAAATATCTCAAAAGAGGATTTCCAATCAGCTCTTTGCAATTACCTCGAACTGAATGGTTTGTCTGATTTAAACTGGACAAAAGATACAGTTAAATTCAGAGACAGAGTCAATTTCCTGCATGGAGTGAATATTAAATATCCAGACTTTTCGGACAAGTCATTATCAAGGGATTTCAGTTGGTTAACTCCTTTTCTGGGAGGATTGACTATAAAGAATCCCATTAGGGATATTCCTTTACTCGAAGCTTTGAAAAGTTTTTTTACCTGGGATATTTTAAAGGATATAGATGAAATGGCTCCAACTCATTTTGCCGTTCCCAGTGGCTCTAATGTACCAATAGAATATTCAACAGGAGAACCCGTACTGAAAGTCAGGATTCAGGAGCTTTTCGGTTTAATCCAGACCCCTTCCATATGTAATGGTGCTAGACCGATCACTATTCACCTTCTGTCACCTGCGTCGAGACCTATACAAATAACAAAGGATTTAAAAAGTTTCTGGGACAATACCTATAAAGAAGTAAAAAAGGATCTGAAGGGCAGGTATCCCAAACACTACTGGCCGGAAGATCCCTATCAGGCTCAGGCTACGAATAGGGTGAAGAGGAAGATGGTAAAATAGAATTTATTAATTAGAAAATTAAAATCGATATATTACTCAGATCATGCAATAATTGAAACTTCGGAAATGTACTAATTAAATTGATTACAGGATATTAGATGGGAAAGAAATCAGTTGATTTTTATGATAAATATAAAGACTATGATATTACCTTTAATCAGAATATAATCGACACTCTCGGGCTTGTTTCTGACCAGATTTCATTTAAATGCGGAGGGATAAAAATCCCCTGCATTATCTATTCTTCTACCATGACTGGTGCACGGCTTATCGCTAAACTAGAGGAATCGTTTTTTGAAGTACTCAGGAAACAGTGGAATACCATTGTTCTTCGATTGACTTTTAATACAATTGACCAGAAACAGGACATTTCATTTATTATAAATTCAAAACTTAAAAATCATAATCAATATAACAGCGATAAACCGGATTACTATTTTTTAAATGTGGATTATATAAACAAACCTCCTAATATCTTAATTGATATTATTGGAACTCATATTTTAAAGAAAGTTTCTTCTCAGAAACGAATGGAAGAACGAATTGTATTAAACTCTGGAAATGATGAAGCTTTGGGTTTTAAAGTAATGGAAAATTTTCTCTTTATTTCAGGTAACGGAAAAAAATGCGTTATAACGGAGATTTCAATTTTTAGCGCGAAAGTTTTGATAAACGGGACAATTGAGGATTTTATAATAGGAGAGCGTGTTTTGCTTCTGATGAAAGCAAAAGGACTCGAAGGTGTCGGTGAGATGATCGGAAACATTGATCGTGTCGACCTCATTAATGAAACCGAAGGGTTTTACTCAGTAATAATTACCTTTAATCAGGAAATGGTTCCTCCCACTTATAAAATGTGGATTGCCGAATGTATTGAGATGATAAAAGTTAAACCGTTACATAAGTGAAGAGATTGATAAGCATAATATCAATATATCATTGAAAATTTGTATTAATTCTTAAATATAGAGAAAACTGTATAACAGGGTGTATTCTGTTGTTATACAGCTAAAAGTATGCGTTTAAACTCCAAATTGGGGAGTTATATGGAGTGTTACTCTATTATTTCATTTGTATTTATTTGTTATAGGGAAATATGGTGATGTAATATGTTAAGTATACAAAGATATAATTTCCGGAGGATACAAAATGAATGAAAAAGAAGAATATGAAAAAAGACTCCGAAGAAGATTAAAAATCCTTCAAGAAAAAATGAAAGAAGGAAAAGTAATATTTAACAAAGATCTTAATATAAAAGATAGTTTGTCCGCTGTACGGATGGGGTCAGATGGTGAAATTGACCTAAATACAGTAGATGGTGTTGTAAGATCACTAGCACTTGCAGTTACAGAAATGCATGATCGTGAAGAGTTAAAAAAAGAAGCTTCCCTAAGTGAAATCCAGAATACTTATTTTGATTTTGTAGAAAGAAACTTTGATTGGATATATAAAATCATGAAAGATAAAGGAATGACTCCTCATGATGCTGGGATGGTTGCTAGAAAGAACAAAAATACTGTAACTGAGATTACTCAAAACTTAAATGAATTTATTACTATAATCAAAGAGTTTTGGTCTAGTACAGGTGAAATAGCTCAAATTCACGTTCAAGATATGCATGAGAATATAAAAGGTGTTTTTGGTGGTGATTTATTTCCATCACACAACGAAAATATTGCATCAAAATGTGGAATATATACAGATACTATTATTCTTCCGGACCCATTTTTAAGATCTATACATATTTTTGATAAATATAGCCAGGAAGAAAAAGCATATTATTTTGTGAAACATGCTATGAATATTCTTCAATACAAAGAACTAGCATGTGCCAATGTTGATATTCCAATTGTTGTTGTTTTACCTGATTTCTCTGCAATAGAAGAAGATGAAGAAGCTTTCTTTAGACAACTTGGTATGGATGATTCGATTATTCATGCATCAAAGATATTTGGCCATTCATTTTCTTCTTTCGAAGAAATGATAGACTTTAGCAATTCTCTTGATACAATAGATAAAACAATAAAAAATATTAAAGATCCACAAAGAGTATTATTTGATACAGAATGGAAAGGTGATTTAAAATCTCAGATAAAAAGGGCTTTAAGTAGTGATTTTATGAAACCCTTCGGAGATATATCTCCTGGATTTATGCTAGCAACACAAACTTTAGGCCGAATGTCTGTGAGCAATGAATTACTAATAAAATCTAGAAGATTAAACGGTACACCTATACTTGATGCTCCTACATCTTGGAAATTTTTAAAATGGAAAATGGAATATGATGCTGAGCGTGCTGAGAAAATCTTCAACTCAAAAGACCTTCATGTCGTTCAAGCACTTACAGACCTCTCAAATACTGATATGCATTGGCTTGGGAATATACCCCCGGAAGCACTTATTGAAATCCGCAAAGATGGGGCTCTTGATGAAATAAGAAATATCTTAGGGAATGGAATAAATGAATTAATAGAGATGAAACCCGAAGATTTCCAGAATAGCAAAAAACAAGTTTTCGAGAATATGAATGAAGCATTTAAGAAACATAAGGAGAATATTTCACAATTAAGAGCTAAGAAATGGAAATTTGTTGGAAAAGATATTGGGACATGGATAGTAGTTGGGAGTCTTGAAGTAGCTGCAGCAATAACAGGTACTCCTGTATGGGGTATGGCAACTATTGTCGCAGATCAGGTCTTAGACGTTCCCAAATTGAAAGATATTCCAAAATCAATAAAGGATTTGGCTGCAGAGAATTCTAAAATAAAAAAATCTCCAGTCGGCTTACTTTTTGATATCAAAAAAAAGGATACTTAACAATCGCATGAACCAGATTTTCTTAGGCATTTATCCTGCTTTTTCAGCTTCGCTGGCAGGATTCATGCCACGAAAACAGGTTATGCGGACGTTATGTGTATTTTTGTACCATTAAAATATAAATATGTTATATTTAAAAATAAATCTTTTAAGAGGTAAATATCATGATAGAAGAAGTTCTAAATTCTGGAGAGATTTGTAGATTAGATTTATATGGTAAATATGAGCTACCCCCGTGGACAATAACGCATTACTGTCATCAGACACTAATTAATAGTTTAAAGATGACAACTATAATTAATATATTAAAATTATTTGATGCAGGTAAACAATCACATGATTTTCTTATTGAAATTAAGCCTAAAGAACTTTATCCAGAATATGATGATCTATTAAAAAAAGCCAAAAAAGTTGTCAAATATTCTGAAATTGAAAATAAGCCAAATGAAATAGTATATCTATTTTCGAAAGATACATCACCTTATGACTTCTGGAGACTTTTAAAAAGGCAGGATAGACCTAATGTATTGGTACGGGATGAAAATATGTGGGTTCCTATATACGATCAAGATTATAGGACATCTATTCAACTGCGTTCCATATCAGTAAATAGCCCACCATCATTTAGTTTTGAAGGATTAGGGCAGACTATAAATGATCTCAGGTTTGGTAAAGATCAAGAAAATAGAAACCATATAAACTGGCAAAATGAACAGATCCAGAATATTAGCAATAATGTTGACAATATTGTGAGAAATTCAGCAACAATGAATGATCCTGATGTTCCAGAAGGAATTAAAGCATATGCTTCTGAAATCTATAGTTCACTTATGCACAAGCAAGCAGAATTAAATGATAAAATTGGATTAGATCGAATCGAATTGAGATCTATTGATATTAAAACTTGAGTATTTTACTTCAAGATTGAACAAGTTTTACTTAGTAGAGAGAGTTATGGCTAAAGATGGATATATAAAAATTTATGATTTTCTCATCAATAAATTCAAAAAGAAAGAGGGTTTTACGCTAGAGGAAATAGCACATTTTGCCGGTTATAAAGTTCAATCAATAAGAGTATATAATAGGAATAAACTACGAGATAAATTTATAAATGAAATTGAAAAAAATAACTACAAAGTTTTACCCGAGATAGATTCATTTAGTAAAAATGAATTTGTGCAATATCTTTCTCAAAAAACGATTTCTGATGATTTTGAAAAAGATAAGAGTGATTTTCTTCGTGAAAATTCAATTAATGCAATGATAGCAGCAATTGAAATCCATAATAAACCTCAATTCACATATAGATATCAAGTGGTAATAATTCTTTTAATAAACTCTTGGGAATTGCTATTTAAATCTTATATAATAAAATATTACCCGAAAATAAGTATATTCCAGTCTGATGGTTCAACAAAACCGTTCGACCAGATAATGAGCTGTGTTATTGACCAATTAGGGAAAAACTATTTCCATATAAGAGAAAATCTAAAAATTCTGTACTCATATAGATGTGATTTTGTTCACTATTATAATGAGTCACTTGATCCATTGCTGTTTGGTCTAGTCCAAAAAAGTGTATTAAATTATAATTCATTTATTAATGATTTTTTTAAATTCAAACTAGAATCGTTAGCAGACTTTTCAATTTTACCTATAGGTTTCAAAAGACCATTTTCACCAATAGATTATTTGACAAATCAATCATCGATTGAAAATCTAAATGATGAATTAAAACATTTTTTATTAATGATTATTGATAAAACAAAGGAACTAAATATTTCAGATATTCAAGAAACAATTTTAGTTCCATATAGCCTACATTATAAAAATGAAAATAGACTAAAAAATTCAGATATTGTAGCGGCAATAAATCAAAATAAAGATATTAATATAAGCATTTCACAAGAATATAAAATTGTAGATAAAGATGAAGCAAAGGAAGTGAAGATAAAAGAAGTATCACTATTTGACTCTATATATACAGAGAGTTATTCTGATATTGTAACATTTTGTAGATCAAG
>Ga0070729_10002046_pt1 | contig 27465 bp, 19 predicted proteins | sample tdDd472_FD_66725 | JGI IMG/M metagenome (GOLD analysis project Ga0070729, IMG submission 66725) | Marine sediment microbial communities from the Atlantic coast under amendment with organic carbon and nitrate - tdDd47.2 | ecosystem: Environmental > Aquatic > Marine > Coastal > Sediment | place...
GCCTCCATGTTCGCGATCGTCAAGCTCCAGGGCGTGCTCCGCCGCGGCGGCGCGTTCTAGTCCTCGCCCAGCCCCTCCGCCAACCCCCGCGCCCGCGCGTCGTCGACCCCGAGGGTGGCGGCGCGCAGGTAGAGCTCGCGGGCTTGCCCGCCGCGACCGTCGGCGGCGGCCACCTCGGCGAGGGCCAGCAGCGCGTCGAAGTGGGCTTGCTTCGCCGGGCGAAACGGCGAGCGGGTGTCCCACTCCTGGGCCGCGAGCAGCCACTCCAGCGCGACGGTGGCGCGAGCGTCCGGCGTGGCGTCGGCCGGGAGCCCGGCGAACTCGCGCGCGCCGGCCCGGGACCGCTCCGCCGCGGCCTCGCGCTTGGCCAGCCGCCCGACCCAGTAGTAGCCCCACATGCCGAGGGAGAGCGCAACGTAGGCGATCACCGCCCCCGCGATCACCCCGGCCGCTCGCGAGTTGCGCGCGATCGCCTTGCGCACCCGGGCCACCCGCGACGGCCGGACCGCCCAGATCGGCTCGCCGGCGACGAAGCGGCGCAGGTCTTCGGCCAGCTCCGCGGCGCTGGCGTAGCGGTCGTCGGGGTCCTTCTCCAGGCACTTGAGGCACACCGTGTCGAGGTCGGCGGGGACCTCCGGGCGCGCGGAGCTCGGAGGGGGCGGCTGCTCCGAGGCGATCTTGACCAGCAGCTCGAGGGCGGACTCCTCGTCGAAGGGCGGCTTGCCCGTCAGCAGCGCATAGAGGGTCGCGCCCAGGGAGTAGACGTCGGCGCGCCAGTCGAGCAGCTTCTTGCCCGCGGCCTGCTCCGGCGACATGAAGCTCGGGGTGCCGACGAGGACCCCGGTCCGCGTCGCGCCGCTGTGCTGGCCCTCGACGAACTTGGCCAGGCCAAAGTCGGTGAGCACCGGGGCGCCGCGGTCGTCCAGCAGCACGTTGGCGGGCTTCACGTCGCGGTGCAGGATCATGTGCTCGTGGGAGAACTGCAGCGCCTCGGCCACCTGCCGGCAGTGCTCGGCGGCCTCCCGCGGCTCGAGCGGCCCGTCGCGCAGCCGGTCCTGCAGCGAGCCCTGGGTCAAGAGCGGCATGACCAGGAACGGCTCGCCGGCCTCGCTCTCGCCGACCTCGTAGATCGGGATCACGTGGGGGTGCTCGAGGCGCGAGATCGCCAGCGCCTCGCGGCGGAAGCGCTTGCGCAGGCTGGGGCTGTCCTCGAGGAGCAGCTTCAGCGCCACGTCGCGGTCGAGCTCGGGGTCGTGGGCGCGGTAGACCGCCCCCATGCCGCCGCGGGCGAGCTCGTCGCGCATGGCGTAGCGCCCGATCGTGCGCCCGGCGGCGGGCGTGTGCACGTGCCGGGCGGTGGGGCGGGTGCTCTCGTAGGGGTCCGCGGGCATGCCGGAGGGTAGCCCCGTCGCCGGTCCGCGGCGAGGCGGCGCCGGATCCAAGCTTGACCCCGGCCAGCTCCCGTTTCGGGACGGTTTGCGTCTCACCTTGGCGGACTTCGCTGACGGTGCGTAACGGATAACCGCCGCCCCTGGACGGTGTTCCTGTTTCGGAACGAACTGCCTCACACCACAGGGCTTACGGCGCACCTCGGCCGGCACGCAGGCTGCGCACGGAGGGGCGAGAGAGCCCCATGAGACGCCCCGCCCTAACCGCCCTTTTGCTCGTCCTCGCCAGCCTCCCCGCGCTGGGCCAGGCGCACCCCTTCGGCGGCAACGTGCTGGACCTCAACGCCGAGGTCCAGCTGGTGCGCACCAAGGGGACGGAGGCGGGCGCTCGGGCGTTCCTCCAGATCCTCTACCAGGACCCGTTCTTGAAGCAGCTCGGCCCGCGCATGGGCCTCGAGCGCTTCGTGGTCGAGCTGGCCGAGGGCAAGCCCTTCGACGCCGCCGCGTTCCGCGCCGCCGCCCAGCGCGCGGTGGAGGCCGGCGGGGTCCAGGCGACCGGCGAGGCCAAGGACTACGTCGGCAAGGCCGAGTGGCTGCAGAAGTTCGAGGCCCTCGAAATGGCCTTCTCCGCGCCCAAGGGCGCGCGTTCGCTGGGGCTCCCCACGGAGAACCTCAGCTCCCACCGGCTGGCCCAGCTCATGGGCCCCAAGGACACCCGGGTGCTCTCCATGCAGCCCGTGCCCGGCGCGCGGGTGCTGCAGGTCAGCGAGACCGTCGAGCTCCCGGGCGGCGGGACCCGCGCCGAGGTGGCCCTCGAGCTCTACGGGCGCATGCTCGGCGAGGGCCCGGGCAGCGGGCTGGCCCACCGCGAGGTCGGGCGCGCGGTGCTCGGCCCCCACACCCAGCACCCCAACGGCGCCACCACCTCCGACGTGCTCAAGGGCGTGGGCCCGACGCCCTTCGCCAACAACCAGTTCAACTCCAAGGCCACGGGCAGCTTCCCCCTGCCCGAGGCCGTGCGCGACTGGCAGAAGACCGAGACCCTCCGCCGCGCCGGGGTCGCCGTCTACGAGCCGGTGGCGATCGTGGGCCTGCCCTACATGGAGTGGAGCAAGAGCGAGGGCTGGCGCCCGCTCGCGGTCTTCGTCCGCCGCGCCCGCGAGAACCTGCGCGTCTCCGACCTCGAGCACCTGTCGCGCGCGCAGAAGCGCACGCTGGTCGCCGAGCTCAAGGGCAAGATCGAGGCCGAGCTGACCCAGGCCGGCCGCGCTCAGACCCTCACCGACGTGGACGTGATCAAGACCTTCGTCGAGCGCATGGGCCGCACCGCCGGGATCTTCCAGGGCGGGATCGGCAACGGGCAGTACTTCTTCCACGGCATGCTCCACAACCAGAACGTGAGCCTGCTGGGTGAGATCCCCGACGTCGGCAACAGCGAGGGCGTCGAGCGCAGCCGCGAGGCCATGCAGCGCAACTGGGCCAAGAGCAACTACGCCTGGTGGCCGGATCGGCTCAAGGAATACACCTGGCTCAAGGGCTCGAGCGTGGAGACGGCGCTGTTCTATCGGCTCTCGTATCTCGTCAACCAGCACCTGGGCCAGGTCACCGGCGGCGGGCTGAGCGAGGCCCAGCTCAAGGAGCTGTTCGGCAAGGCCTACCGCGAGGGCCGCCGCGGCGTCTCCGCCGCCGACCCCACCAAGACGCTCACGGTCACGATCGAGCGCGCCAAGCCCACCGAGCAAGAGAAGCGGCTCGAGCGCTTTCGCCGCGCCGACCGCACGGTCAACTGGCGCCGCGTGCGCCACGAAGGCGTGGCCCTCGGCTCGTTCACCCTCGCGCTGTTCCTCAAGGAGCTGGCCGTGGTCGCCTCCACCGGCGACCGCGTGCGGGTCGAGGAGTTCTTCGACTACGTGCTGACCACCGACTTCTACAAGCACTACGGGCTCTTCGTCGGCGGCGCGCGGGTCGCCGAGGTGGCCTACATGCGCACGCTCCAGACCCGGCTCAAGCCCGGCTTCGTCAACGGTGTGCTCAAGCACAGCCTCGTGCTCGGCGCGGGCCTCGCGCTGCCCATGCTGGTCGAGGGCAACCTCAGCGGGAAGACCTTCGCGATCTCGCTGACCTCGCTGGGGCTCTCCTCCGCCGCGGTCAAGGGCGGCGCGAGCGGGCTGCGCTGGGTCGTCGAGCTCTCCAGCCCGCGGGCCAAGAGCGCGCTGGCCCGCATGGGCGCCAGCACCAGCCGCCTGGCCAAGCTCGGCGGGTTCCTCTACACCGCCGCCGAGCTGGCCGTCGTGCTCTACGTCGCCGAGAAGGCCGAGCACTGGGCCCACGCCGAGCTCGACCTCGACGCCGCCCGCGCCCAGCTCGCCGACGCCGGCCAGAGCTTCTTCGCCGCCGCCGCCGCCGCCGACTCACCGGCCGCCTTCGAGGCCGCCCTCGACGGCTACCACGACGCCTGGACCGCCTACCGCGACCACCTCTACGCCCCCCTGCACCAGGACGAGGCGCTCCTCGCCGAGCGGCTGAAGCGCCCGGCCGAGGCCGCCAAGGAGGCCGCCGACACCCGCGCCGAGGTCCTCGAGCGGATCGCCCAGCGTCCGGAGCTGCGCGCCAGGGTCGTGCGCGACCACGGCAGCCTCGAGGCCTACGCCGAGCACCTGGTCGCCGAGGACGAGGCCGAGCTCGCCGCCGAGACCCAGCGCTACTTCACGTCCTACACCCATGATCGTGAGCGCCACCTGCGCGAGATCTACCGCGAGCACCGCCGCGACGCCCCCCTGCTCGACGGCGTCGACGACCTGAGCTGGCTGTTGACCGGCGCCGACCCCGACGCCGACGCCGACCCCTACGGCGGCCGCGGCGACGTGTTCGCGCGCATGGGCCGCTGGACCACCCGCCGCGGCCTGCGCGGCGCGCTGAAGGACGCCTCCCGCAACCGCCCCCAGGCCTACGAGGACGAGCTCGAGGTCCTCGACGCCCTGGCCACCGTCTACGCCGGCCGCCCGACCTTCCTCGACGTGATCGCCGAGCGGCGCGCGAGCGTGCGCGAGCTCATGCAGAAGGACAGCGGGATCTTCGTGCCCCAGCGCGGCGTGGTCGACGAGCTGCGGGGGGTGGGCGCGCGGTAGGGGCTCAGGGGACCGCAAGGTCACAGGTAGGAACCCTATCGCCCACCACATGCCGCCGCGTCACCCCAGGACTTTGGAGTAGCTCCGATGCATGTCGAGGTCCCCAACATGCGAGACCTCCCACTCACCGTTCGCGGCTCTTGATTGGAGTGCGCACAAGGCGGCAGACGGATACCCCTACCGACGAATAGCTCGCCCACTCCAGATCGTGGTGTTTCCCAGAGAGAAGCAAGCCTCGCTGGTGGTATTCCGGGAGAGTGGCTCTGAGACGGCGGCAAAGGTGAATCCTCCGTCTCCTGGACAGGACGACAGCTTCTCCCGAGAACTCAGGAAACGGGGTCATGTGCAGGTTTCGAAGTCTGACGAGGAGGTTTGGGCCTGCCTCTACCGAGGCGAGGAGTTGTCGCTCTCGTCAGAGAAGTTCACCTGGACTCTCATCGTGGAGGAGATCGCAAATCCTGGCGGCTGGAGGACAGGTATCGACCTGTCCAAGGTGCGGGTGGTTTGTAAGCCACGCTAGGCACGGCAGCTCACACCGGAAGCGGCTCGCGACACTCCAGCCACGAGACTGGCGGCGGCGCTACCGCGCCGACGATCCCGCCGACGATTGCCAGCATGGTGTCGCGGTCGCTGTCGGGATTCAGCAAGCCTCGCAGCGCGAGCCAGATCGCCTTGTCGTAGCTCGCAGGGCTCGACACCGCGCACCACAGCGCGAAGGGAACCGTGTCCGAGCAGCGGACGAGACTGCCGTCCCCGAGCTGGCGGGCGGCCTCCGCGGGCTCTGCGCCCAGAAGCCCGACCGCCTTGACTATGCCCTCGCGGGTGTCGCCGGCGGTGACGCGGTTGGCGATTCGCTCGAGGACGGCGGACGCGTTGATCGCGCCGCCGTCGGCACGGACGAGCTCCGCCGTGCAGAGGGCGACGGCCTCCGCGCCGGCGATCCCGTCGGGGTGGAAGTGCGTCACCTCAGAGGAGGCCCGCGCCTCGCGCTGGACCCGGTCCAGGTCCTCGCTGAAGAACGCCCCCAGGGGCGCGACGCGCATGGCCGAGCCGTTGCCAAGGGAGCCCTGACCGCTGAATACCTGGGCTGAGACCTCGCGCCAAGGTTGCCCGGCGCCGAGTTGGTGCAAGAGCCAATAGGCCATGGGGCCGTAGCCGCGCTCGGTGTCCGCCAGAAAGCGCCGCGCGAAGGCCTCCGCGAGCGCGTCTTGATCGAGACGACGGTGGCGCTCGAGCACCTCGACGATCGACACCGCCATCACAGTGTCGTCGCTCCACGGCCACGGAGTCGACGGCAGCAGCCGGCCAGTCACGAGAGGCTCGGGTTCGCCGCGGTTCACGAAGAACGCCTGGCCAAGGGCGTCACCAACCGACAGGCCTTGGAGCGAATGGGACATGGCCTCTGGGCTTGGCATGCCTCCATCACTACCTGGGTCTCGTCAGTTCGTCGACGGTTCGATCAGGGAAGCGCGACGATTACGCACTCCGTGTAGTTGCTCTTCTCCACAACGACCGAGTCCCCCACGAAGGCCACGCGCTGGATCTCGACGTCGTCGAGCACGTCGTAGGTGTAGTTCGGCTCCAGTTGCCGGTGCACGAGCAAGGTCCCGGTCGCGTCATGCACCACGAGTTCGAGGCCAATGTTGTTCGCTGCAATGGGAGCGCCCACCGGCAGCGTCACCCGGACCCGTGCGGTGCGACCGAGAACGTCCGTCACCGACGCGACCGTCCGAGGGTAGGCCAACGCGTGGTATGTCCAGGGTAGGGTGCAGATCATGACGGGCGGCAAGAGGAGCAAGAGCCACCAGGCCCGACGCCCGCGCTGGGGTCCCGGGCTGTCCCGTCTCTCCGCTGGTATGACTCGGTCTCCCATGAACTCTCCCCGCTCGATAGTTTAGCTCCTCCGTGGTCACGCAGATCAGGACGACGACCAAGGCAAGCACCAGTAAAACCCAGTAGCCCGTGCTGGAGACCCTCGGGGCGTAGTCCTCCGACCACGAAGGGGCGTCACCTTGCTCGGGTTCTGCGGGAATGGGCCGCACGGGGTCTCCCTGGCTGCTGGTCCAGGGTAGCCGGGGTGAGCGCGTCGGTCTTCGGGGCGCCGAGGACGTCCTCGTCGAGAACTGTGGGGAGGAGAATCCAACCCACGACAGCGACACGTGGCTGGCGCAAGGCGAGTTTGGCACTTGTCGTATGGGCGCGCTCTCTCGGCGTGAGTGGGCCCGGCTGGGGCCTTATCCGCTCGACGGCGAGACAGTCAGCCCGGGGCGCGGAGTCTCGACGTGTAGACCTGCGACTCCCGCGACCGATAGCCTGGCTGACGTGACCGACGAAACCCTCCGCAACCTGGAACGCACCCTGGCCGAGACGGGCGACCTCGGCGTGGAGGTTCGGCTGCTCCAGGAGCGCTACGGCAAGGAGACCTCGACGGGCGCCAACTGCGACTCGCCGCCTACCTCGGCCACCCCGCGGCGGTGAGGCTCGTGGAGGATCGGCCCGTGCGTCCCGACGAGCGGATCGTGGATCCCAGCTCGCGCTACGGCGCGGTGGTGAACGCCTGCCTCTTGCGAGAGGACGCGTGGTTCGAGGACGTGCTGTGGTTTCGCGGGCTGAGCCGGTGGGGGCTCGAGGTCGTCGTGCGCGCGGGGATCGCCATGCTGCGGGCGTTTCCGACGGACTCGCGGTGGGTCAGCTCCGAGGCGCTGAGGGACTACTGGGAGGCGCTCGACGCCTGGCTCGCGGAGCCGTCCCTCGAGGCGTACCAGCTCGTGGAACGGCGGGTGACTGCGGTTTATGGGGCAAACGCTCCGATCTCCCGGGGCGCGCTGTTTCTGAGCTTCCTCCAGAGCTCAGGAGATATGGACGAGAGCGAGCGGCGCCGCGACTTGCTGGGTCGAGTCGAAACAGCCGTGGGGTCCCAAACCCAACACATGGGGCGTCCCGACTTGGTGGCCATAGGACGCGAGGTCTCCGCGTGGGCCCTCTCAGCAGCTGGCCGCAGCCGGCTCGAAGACGACCGGCCGGATCACCTCCCGGAGGGGCCCACCCTGCGGCAACGCGTGGTCGAGGCCGAGACGTCGATCACACGGCTGGAGGCGATCAATGCCCTGTGTCGCGCGGACGAGGAGGAGGTGACCGTCGTCATGGCTGACGGCGAGGAGTTCGTCGCCTACCCAGCAGGTGCGGGGATCCAGGACTTCTATGCGGGCACTCCCGCGGGGTTGTGCGCCGTCTCCCTGGACGGGGTGGCTGAGATACGGCTGGGCACTCCCGGGGACGGGATCGTTTCTTAGTCATCGCGCGCTGCCGCTCGCCTACTCCATGGTCGATTCGAGGAGCCACGTGCCTATGGGGCGAAGGGCCTCCTGAATGCGAGCCCACTCGCACCCCTGGGCGTCGTCCGCGGCCACCAACACGAGATCAGGGACGAAGGACCAGCTCGGCTTCCCACCCCACGAGCCGAAGACGTCACCGGCTGCGCAAATGAACTGGAACAGATCGATTTCGTCCGTCGTCTCCAGTGACATGGTGTTCGCGACCTGGTCAAAGGCTGCAGTCAGGGCGTCCACACCGCAGGCACCGTCGACGACCTTCCGCATGACGTCCAGCCACTCCTGAAGCTCTGGGGAGCTCTTCAGCTCGGGGAAGTCAGCCAGGAGGGCATGAGCAATCGAGAGGTTGGTCCGTGCGCTGCACTCGAAGCTCTGCGCGTAGAGACGGGGGAGGAAGTCGCCGGAAGCTTCGGCGCAGCCGGACACATGACGAGCACCCGCGTGGCCGCAGCAGGCGGCCAGCTCCAACCGTTCCTGCGAGAGGTCCCCCACGCGCACCCGCTCCCGCAGGAAGGCGGCCTCGTCCTCGACTGAGCCGCTGGCCTCCCAGGCGCGCTCGAGCGCCTGCAGTCGCGAGTCGCTCACCGCCCCTCTCGCTCGCTGCGTCGCGGACGGAAGATCGACCTCAGGTAACGGCGAACGTTGACCCTGACCTCCAGGTCAGGGTCGTAGTAGGAGAGGTGGAACAGGACCGCGATCGCGAACCGGTCCCGCGTTCCCAGATTCATGACTGCAGCGGCGGCGAATTCGCGGGTCCTGGGGGAGCTCTCGAACAACAGAGTCACCACCACTGGGATCAGCGAGGCGGCCAGCGGGTGGTCACCGTAGTGACGGCCAAGACAAGACGCGGCGACGCCGCGGACCTCGGAGGAGGGATCTCCCAAACCCCTGACCACGGTCTCGAAGGAACGGTCGCCCAGGGCGAGGAGTGCACCAGTTCTTACGTTTGGGAGGGGTTCTCGCTCGAACAACTCGACCAGGTCCGGGGTGCAGGCAGCCGCCAACGCCTCGATCTCTCTCTTGGTCGCGAGCGACTCCGGCGTGTCCCAACCCCAGGTCTCGGTGCTCCTCGTGAACTCGCGGCTCAGACAGAAGAGCACCACGGCTCGCACGTGTGGGTCGACGTCGTCCAGACATTCGATCAAGCCTCGCACCTGTTCTGGGTTCCCTGTGCTGACCCACAGCCCACAGGCCGAGTAGAAGCGGGCGTTGTCGCTGGGGTGGGTGCGCAGGGCGTGGATCAGAATCGGCTCTCCCGCCCACTCCAAGCTTTGGAGACAGGCAGCTGCGGTTACGACCACCTGCTCTTCAGGGTCGCTCAGAGCAGCCTGCAAGACCCGCAATACCCCATGGTCTGGGCCGACCCTCGCCAGGGCGGCGAGGTTCGCGACCCGCACCTCGGGATCGTGTGTTTGCCCGCGATACAGCGACTCCAGCAGGGGCACGACGGTTGGACCCAAGTGCCCCAGGGAACGGATCGCCTCGGCTCTCGGGGTTGCGGCACCCTCGCTGAGGGAACGCTCCGCGTGGAGGAGCTTCATGAATCGCTGCTGCCAGGTTTCTTCGGACTGCGCCCAGGCGAGTTGGCCGCTGCTCAGCAGGAGCAAGGCCGCCACGAGCGCGGGCCTTAAACCCAAGCCGCGCGCCCTGCCGAGGCGACGACCCACGAACGTCGACGCCGTGCCGGTCAATCGGCGTCCTCCACGCTGGTCGATCCCGGCTCCGACATCCTCACCGCCCCTCGCCGTCGCGGAGCAACTTGCGCAGGCAGCGAACGACCTTGGACCTGACAGCCGGATTGGGGTCGTAGTAGGCGAGGTGGACCAGGGCGGCGACCGCCGCTTGATCTCGGGCCCTCATACTCGCCAGGGCCCCGGCGGCGTTCTCTCGGGTCCAGGGCGAGTCGTCGAACAGCGACTTCACGACGAGCGGGACGAGCGTGCGCGCTCGGGGGTGGTCGCCATAGTTCCTTGCGAGTGAGAGTAGGGCACTGCCGCGGACGCCGGAGTCTGACTCGGCCACGCCCTTGGCCATGGTCTCGAAGGAACGACCTTCTAGCGCGACGACGACGGACCTTCGAACGTAGACGAAGGGCTCGCGATCGTACATGTCGACCAGGAACGGGGCACAAGCCTTGGACAGCACCTCGATCTTTCGCTTGTTCGCGATCGACTCGAGTGGCTCCCCCTCGTAGCTCTGCGTACAGCGCGTGAACTGACAATAGAGGCACCAGAGGACCACGGCTCGCACGTGCGGATCGGGGTCACCGAGAGACACGATCAAGTTCTTGATCGCTTCCAGGTTCTCCGAGCCCCAGAGGCCGCAGGCTGCGTAGAAGCGGGCGGTCGCGCTGGGGTGCGTGCGCATGGCGTGAGCCAGAAGCGGCACCCGGTATCGCCACATACGCCTCAGGCATGCGGCCGCGGTCCTGACCACCCGCTCGTCGGAGTCTGCCAGCGCAGTGCGCAGGGCTGATACCACGCGCTCGTCGTCCTGGCCGACTTCGGCGAGGGCCACCAGCGCTGCCGCCCGAAGCTCGGGGTCGTGGTCTTGCCCTTGGTGGAGAGACACCAGGATGGGGACGACGCTCGGACCCAGCCTTCCCACGGCATGGACCGCCTTCTCCCGGGGGCTACCGTCTTCGCGATAAGACTCCGGTGCGCCCAGAATTGCACCGAAACGCTGCTCCCACGCGTCGTCGGACTGCGCCCAGGCGAGTTGACCGGTGCTCAGCAGGAGCAACGCCACCACGAGCGCGGGCTCGAGGCCCGAGCTGAGTGCGCTGCCGAGGCGACCCAAGCGCGACGTTGCCTCGGTCATTCTAGGTCCCCTCCCCCCTCGACGGGGCGCGCGCAGAACATGCCGCTCAGGGCCTGCGCCACGTCGGCGCTGAGGACCACCCCCGGCGCCGCGCGGGGGGCGTTGCCGCGGGCCCACTCGCGCTCGAGGCCCTTCAGCTTGCGCAGCAGCTTCGTGTTGCGCGCGCTGGTGAACTCGAAGGTGAACGTGCCCTGCGCGGAGAGCTCGATCAGCCAGCGGCCGTGCACGTGGACGAACCAGTGGTGGGTCTCGGCGTCGTCGCGCAGGGCCTCGCGGACCCCCGCGCCCAGGGTCACCGCGCAGGGCTCGGCGTCCGGGCGAACCCAGAAACACTCGGCGCGCAGCGCGACGTGCTCGGCCAGCAGCTCCAGCAGGCCCGTCTTGCCCAGGCGGCGCAGCGACCAGCGCTTGGCGAAGGGGCGTTCGCTCCAGTCGATCGACCCGTCGTCCTGGAACTGGAGGGTCTGCAGCTCACGCCAGCCTGCGGGATTGCTCACGCTGTCACTCTAGCGGGGTGGGTTCCGGGCGGCAGGCGGGGACCCGGGCTGGCGCGCGTTCCTCGGGTGGCTACGTGTCTGCCCGCGCCACGAACGCACCCACCGTGGCCACGATCCGCGCGCGGTCGCAGTCGTAGAGGTCGGCCCCGCTGAAGGGGTTCAGCTCGAGCAGGCGCAGCTCGTCGCCGAGCTCGCAGAGGTCGAGCACGAACACCGGCTCCGGCGGAGGCAGGTCGGCGACGATCGTCTGGGCCACCTCCCAGGCGCGGCCGTCGTGGACCGTGCCCGCCGAGCTGCGGGTGGCCGGGTCGTAGGCGGAGCCGGTCACGAGCTGGCCGTCGACGACGACGAAGCGCCACTCCATGCCGAGCTCGAGCGCCGGCGCGACCACGACCGGGAGCGTGGCGTCGTCGTAGTAGAAGCCGTGGTCGAGGGCCTCGAGGGTGATCCCGTCCGCCGGCAGCACCCGGCCCGAGAAGGGCTTGAGCGGGCTGTCGGGGCGCACGAACACCTGCTCGGGGTGGCCGAGCTGGGCCAGGGCCCCCTCGGGATCCCGCGCCAGCCGCTCCGCCGGGAGCAGGCAGCAGTCGCCGTGCACCAACCACCGCGCGGTGTTGGGGTAGTAGGCCGAGCAGAAGAACGCGGGGGTGCGGCACCAGGCGCCCGGGGTCCAGCTCGACTCCCCGGCCAGGCGATCGGCGTTGCCCAGGCTCCCGTGGAACACGGCCGGCCCCTCGACGGCCGGCAGCGAGGGGAGCTCCCACCAGGCGTCGTCCCAGGGCACGACGCGCTGCCCGGCCGCCTCGGCCGCCTCGGCCAGGCGCCGGTGCCCGTCGGCGAACGCCTCCCCCTCGAGGATCCAGGTCACGGTCACGCGGGGTCTTCCTCCAGGTGCTGCGGTCAGGCGGGCTCGGCGAAGACCTCGTCCAGCGAGGTGGCGCCGAGCACCCGATCGCTCCACGCCTGGAGCTGGGTCTCGCTGGCGGCGCCGACCCGCTGCTCGGCCTGCGCGGGGAGCGGAGGGAACTTGGCGCGGAGCAAGCGCAGCAGGAGCTCGCGCATGCCCTCGAGCTTGCCCTCGAGCTTGCCCTCGAGCTTGCCCTCGGCACGGCCTCGGGCGTGAAGGATCTCACCTGCGGTCACGACGTCCTCCTCGATCCTCGCGGGCAGGGCCCGCACCAAGATCTCCTGGCCCTCCTCGGGCTCCAGCTCCACGATCTCCAGCATATACCGCAAGATCACGACCAGCCCCGCCCGATCTCGAGCCTGCTGGAGCAGGCCGCTCAGCGACCTCGCCAGGGAATCCAGCGTCGCGCTCGGGTCCCGCGCCGTCCGCAGCGCCTGGGCGTGGCGCAGGACGACCAGCGCCAGCCGCGCGATCACCGGGCCGGGGCGCCTGCGGAGCTCGTCGTCGGCGGTCTGGCTGAGGTCGTCGAGGAAGAAGCGCAGGTTCGGGACGTAGCCTCGCAGCGCGGTGGCGTTCGCGTCCGAGAGCGCATACAGCTCGAGCAGCTCGGTGGGAGCCGACCAGGCGCGAGCCCCGTGATAGAGCACGATCGGAATCACGGCCGGCAGTCGCTTCGCCCGCGGGTGGTCGCGCAGGTAGCGGTCGAGGGCGCGGCCCGCATACACGAGCAGCCGCGCCGCCATGGTCGGGTCGTTGCTGCTCTGGTGCTCGAGGAGCGTGAGCAGGTAGACCTCCTGTCCGGCGAGGGGCACGCGAAACAGGAAGTCCGCGCGACGCTCGTCGAGGTCGTCGTCCAGGAACAGGCTCGGGAGCAGCTCGGCCCGGGTGAAATCCAGCTCGCGGGCCAGGGCCTCCGGGAGCACCGCGCGGAAGACCGGCTCTGCGTGCTGGGGATTCGAGAACACCGCCTGGGCGAAGCGGTCGTGGGGCGTGGGCTTGGTCACGGGAGGCTGGGACGCACGTCTCGACCCGACCTAACCCAAGCGCAGAGGCCGAAGGATCCGCTTGGGTTTCAGCTCCGGCGAGAAGGGTGGGCGGGAATTGCCCACCGACCTCGCTCAGTTCACGAATCGTGCTCCGGCCCGACGTAGAGACACGGGCCTCGCCTGGCCGACGCCCCGCGCAGCCCGCGGTCTGGAACAATCGGCGCGGAGGACGCATGGACCTGAGCGCTCGCTACGCCGCTGGCGATATCACCAAGGACGACCTGCGCTTGCTCGCGTCGTTCGGCGACGATCGGGCGGGCAGCGCGCTCGGGTGGAGCGGCGTGCCCATGAAGCCCGAGACGTTCTCGAGCTGGGCCCGCGGGCTGGGCGAGTGGGGCAAGCCCGCGGTGGGGCACGCGCTGGTGGGCGCGCTGCGGGCGGGCGACGCGTCCAGAGAGCCCTCGGTGGCGAGGGTGCTCGCGTGCCTCGAGGCCTGGCTCGAGTCCGAGGGCAAGGCGGAGCTGCAGGCCCTCGACACGGCCTGCGCCCGGGTGCACCGGGTCGGGGGCGAGGGCTGGCCGGCGGCGACCCGCGCGCTGGCCCGCGCCTGCGCCGCGCCGCTGCAGGCCAAGCAGCCGGGGGCGGCCCTCTGGGACGCGTTCAAGGCCGCGGCCGAGGCCGCGGGGGGCGAGTCCGACCGGCGCGTGGCGATCAAGCGCGCCTGGCGCGAGGCGGGCACCCGGGCGCTGCGCGCGTGGGCGCTGCGCCCGCGGGTGGTGCCCCCGGCCTACGCCCACTGGCTCAGGCGACCGACCCCGGCCTCCCTCGTCAAGCTGCTGCGCGCGCGGCGCAAGGTCGACGACGGCTACGACCGCACCCTGCGCGCGGCCGCCGCCCTCGGCTCGCACGAGGCCGGCCGGGTGCTCAGCCGCGCCGTGGCCAAGCAGATCCGCCGCGAGAGCCCCTGGTGTCGCACCCCCTGGCCCGAGGGCGGCGCGCAGGTGCGCGCCCTCGTGGAGGGGATCCGCGGGCGCGCGGCCCTGGCCGCGGCGGTGGCGGCCTTGCGCTGGGCGGCTGCGGCCCTGGGCGCGGCGGCGCAGATCCCGCCGCTCGAGGCGGGCGAGGCGAGCGCGGACTGGGTCGGCCAGTTGCAGGTCACGCCCGAGCTGGAGCCGGTGCGCCAGGCCGCCCTCAGCTGCGCCCGCGCCGTGGAGACGCCCCAGCCCAGCGACGCCTCCGCCGACCTGGGCGAGCACCGGCGCGCCGCCGACACCGCCCTCGCCGCCCTCGACGCCTGCGACGGCGAGGCCAGCAACCTGCTGCGCGCGATCCAGCGCGCGGCGATCGAGCACTGGCTGAAGGTCACCCTCCCCGAGAGCTGGTGAGCCAGGAAGGATTCGCGCAGCGAGACCCAACCCAGGGCGGGAGACCCAACCGCGGCAGACCCAATCCCGGGGGGTGACGCGGGGGCGCTGTGTCCATGCCGCAGCTCGCCCGAGAAAGCCCGAGGGGAGGGCGCCGAACGGCACCCTCCCCTCGAAACCGGATCCGCCCCGCCAGGCGGACCCTATGAGCCCCCCCCGGTTAGGGGCTCAAGCCGCGCCCTCCGACTTCGCGTCGAAGTTGGGCAGCGCAGGCGGATCGGCCACGGGTGGCGCGTTGGCGCCCTCCGCAGCCGGATCCACCCGTGGGCTGGCCTCGGCGGCCGAGGGCGCTTCCACGTCCTCGGCAGCTTCGACCGGCCCGGGGTCGTCCTCGAGCTCGGGGGTCAGCTCGTCGTCGAACACGACGTGCTCCTCCCCGGTCTCGGGGTCGACCTCGGGCACCCGACGGCGGCGGCGATACCAGTGCCGGAGCGTCCGGTTCTGGCGGAGCACCTCCTCGAGGGCGCGAGCGAGGGCTTGGCCCTCCGCGCTCTCGGGGTCGGCGCTTCCCCACCGCCCAGCGACCAGGCACACGATCGCGCAGAACCGTTCGTGGCAGGCCCGACGGGCCTCCTCGATCTGCTCGAACCGCGGCGCGTGGTCGTTGCGCAGGACCTCGACGTAGCGCGCGTGAACCTCACGCACGCGTTCGACGAAGTCCCCACCCTTCAGCTCGCGCAAGGCTGCGCTCACCTTCGGGTCGCCGTCGGCGCGCTCCAGCAGCTCAGCCACCTGAACCTGCTCCCGCATGTACGGAAGCCGGATCATGTGCACGACCCCGTGAGGGAACAGCCCCTCACGAGCCCGCGCGGCGGCCTTGCCCTGGGGAGACTCGGCTCCCCAAGCCTGGAGCGCGCTGCCCAGAAAGCTGTCCAGGGCGGTGAGCGCGCGGTCCATGTCGGCGTCGACCAACTTGGCCTCGGCCCCATGGATCCGTGCGCCACGGCTCCCCTTCCAGCGGATCTCGAGTTCGCGGACCGACCTGGCGACCTCGGCCCCGCGCTGCAGCTCGTCGAGCAGCTGCGCGAGCCCGTCACCGCCCACAGCGGCCAGCTCCCTCTCGATTTCCGAAAGCGTGTAGATCACGCGATCGGCTTTGAACCTGTAGAGGTTCACAAACGTAGTCAGGGTGATCATGCGATCTCCCTTCCTCTCTAGCCGGTTCCTTGACCGGCGTTGAAGTGAGTTCGTGAACGGGGACCTCCCCCGCTCACGGTGTGAACGGGGACCCCCCCCGCTCACGGTGCCGACGGGGAACCACTCCCCGCCGGCGTGTGAACGGGGACCCCCCCCGCTCACGGTGCCGACGGGGAACCACTCCCCGCCGACGTGCGAACGGGGAACCGCTCCCCGCTCACGAACGAGCGAGGAACCACTCCCCGCTCACTTGACTAGCCGCGCGAGCGACCCGCTTCGTGACCGCCCACTCGAAAAAAAGTGCACGAGCACGAGCACGAGTCGCCCTCCATCTCTGTAGAGCGACGAGTCCCCATTTCGTGACCGACTAAATCGGACGGAATCGGGAGCCGCCAACCCGCGACCGGCGCTAAGGCCCCGGGAGCAAACGAGCTGGAGCCATGCTTCGCAGCCGAAAAAAAACTCGGCTGCCCCACCCGGGCGCGAGCTCGACCTCGACCGCCGGCGCGGGTGACCCTGGGCCACGCGAGGGGGGGGGGACCCCCCCGTGCGCGGGTGACCCGGGGTAACCCGCGGGGGCCCCCCCCACCCGCTCCGGGGGTATCCCTGGGTAACCCGCGCTGCGACTCGAGTCGGAGCGCGGATTACCCCGGGTCACGTACGGGGTGACCCCCCTCCCCCCTCGTACGTGACCCGGGGTAACCCGCGCTCCGACTCGACCCCCGCTGCGGGTTACCCCGGGTAACCCGCGCTGCGACTCGACCCCGGCCGCGGGTTACCCAGGGTCAGGCGAGCTGGGACTCGCAGCGCCGGCTCGCATGACCCTGGGACGTGCACGCCGAGACTCGGACTCCCCGCGCGCATGACCGCGGGCGCGCGCAGCGGGACTCGCCTTGCGGCGCGCCTTACCCCGGGTCACCTGAGCCGACGCTCCGCTCCCGACTCGCGAGACCGGGGCCACACGCACCGCAACGCGAGCGCGAGAGTGGGCTCGGCGGCGCGCTGGAGGGCGTCTGCTGGCATGGGTATAGCGCACGCGGTCGCGGGGCGGCGGGTTAGCCTGGGGACGCACGCGGCGCACCCGCCGCGCAGGGAGGGCTCGTGGGCGGAGGCTGGTGGAGCGTGTTCGGGGCGACCTTCGTCGCCGTGTTCGTGGCCGAGCTGGGGGACAAGACCCAGCTCGCGGCCTTTGGCCTGGCGGCCGCGGGCAAGCAGCCCTGGGCCGTGTTCGGCGGGTCGGCGCTGGCGTTGGTGGTGGCCTCGGCGCTGGCGGTCGGTGTGGGCAAGCTGCTCGCGGAGCGGCTCGACCCCCGCTGGCTGCACTACGCGGGCGCCTCGCTGTTCCTCGTGATCGGCGTGGTCATGCTCGCGCGAGGCCCCGACGCCCCAGACGCGCCCGCTCCCCCGCCGGCCAGCGAGGAGGCTCGCTGAGGGGCGGGCCCCGGCCACACGCACGACGCCCCGCGCGCCGGTCGGCGCGCGGGGCGTCGTGCACCACGGGTGAGCGTCAGCGGAACAGCGCCATGCCGCCCGCGCCGTCGGCGACGTAGAGCCGGCCGTTGCCCAGGCAGAGGCCTTCCGCCGAACCCACGGTGGGGGCGACGTGGGTCACCTGGGGCTGCGCGGGGTCGGTCCAGTCGATCCGCACCGCGCCGGCCTCGCCGTAGGCCACGTAGACCGCGGTCTTGCCGTGGAAGTGGGTCACCTGCAGGCCCTTGGCGCCGCCGTCGAGGGTCGCGTAGGGCTCGAGGTCCTGCAGCTTGAGGTAGCCCACGGCTTCGGGGCGGTAGTCGTAGGCCGGGGTCCCGCCCCCGCCGAGCTTCCACACCTTGGTCGGGTCGGTGCCCGCGGGCAGGGGCTGGATCAGGTCGCTGATCCGGTAGCAGACCACGCCGAAGCTGTCGTAGCTGAAGTAGGCGTAGTCGCCGGCCACACCGACGTCGGTGCACATGCCGTCGGCCTCGCCCACGCGGACCTCGTCGCCCTCGATCTCGAGCTTGATCGGTTGGAAGACCTTCACCAGTCGCAGGCCGTCGAGGTTGCTGATATCGACCACGCCGACGCCGAAGGGACCGCAAGACATGAAGGCGAACGCCCCCTGGCCGGGGTTCGCCCACAGCTCCACGCCGAGGGAGCGCCCGAGCTGGGGCTTGTCCTTGGCGCCGCCAAGGTTGGCGCGAATGAAGCCGAAGGTCACGTCGGTGGGGTCCTTGGTGAGGTCGTAGATCGTGAGTCCGCTGCGCCCGTCGGCGACGTAGGCCAGCTCGTTGAACACGCGCACGTCGGCGGCGTGGTCCTGGTAGGGCAGCGGCTTCGCCACGTCCTCCTCGAACTCCTCGGAGGAGTGCTCGAAAATGTCCCCGCGGGTGAGCGACAGGAGGTGGGGCGAGCCGACCCCTCCGGCGCCGTCCTCGACGCCGCCCATGTCCAGCCGGCGGACGCCCGTCGAGCGGCAGCAGGCGTAGGCGTGGCGGGTGCTCCAGTCGTAGACCACGTTGTGGGCGTGGGGCACGGGGTAGGCCCTGACGTCGCTGGTGATCAGCGCGTGCTCGCTCTGGTAGGTGTTGGCGACCAGGCGCACGTCGTCGGTGGGCAGCCCGTCGGCGTCGACGATCCGCCAGGCCGTGATCCCGTGGGGGCCGTCGGCGAGGAACACGTGGCGGTCGGAGGCGGCCACGCCGCCGGCGTGGCCAATGTTCACCGCCTGGGTCGGGGTGCCGTCGAGGGCGGCGCCGACCTCGTCGGTGGTGGGGTAGCCGCGCAGGATCGCGAAGCGGTCACTGGCCGGCTCGGCGACGAGGCTGGTCACGTCGAGGTAGGCCATGCCGCCTGCGCCGAGGGCCAGCACGAGGTCGAGGTTGCCCGCGGCGCCGTGGTCGGGGCTCGGGCCGGGGAGCATGGCGGCCGGGTGTCCGCCGAGGTCGCCCGTGAACAGCACGAACGGCGACTGGCTGACGAAGACCGGCGGCGACTCCTCCTCGGTGGGGTCGAGCTTGGACATGTCGAACTGGGTCACATATTCCCAGCGCGGCCAGTGGTCGCCGAGCACGCCGTCGGCGAGGCTCGGGTCGTCGTTGTCGTAGGGCGCGGCGGGTCCGTGCCAGCGGGACCCCTGCGGGCCCAGCGGCAGCGCCGCCAAGCCGGCGAAGTGGTCGACGTAGAACACGGTGGTCCCGTCGCAGTAGGACTGGGCCACGCCGCCCTCGGCCAGGCTGCCGACCCCCTGGAGGTCGACGAGCTCGTTGCCGCCGCTGGCGGTGCCGGTGGGCTTGATCGGACCGTGGGCGGGGAAGGCGGGGACTCCGGTGAGGTAGGTGCCGGTGAGGAAGCCCTCGCCCGAGTCCGCGGTCTCGAAGCCGCTGACGTCCACGACGACCAGCCCGCCGAGGCCGTAGCTGATCAGCGCCAGGGTCTGCTCGCCGCGGACGACGACCTCCACGTGGCGCGCGTGGTAGTACCACTTGCCGCGGTCGTCGAAGTCGGCCCAGGGGGTGGGCGCCTCGGCGTCGCCGTGCCACACCTCGGCGATCTCGAACGCAGCCTGGCGGTAGTCGGGCAGGCCGGTGAAGTCGTCGACGAAGGGGTCGCCGGCGTCGCTCTGCACCTGGGTCGTGACGTCCATGTCAATGAACCAGTCTTCGCTGACGCTGGTGTCGGTGTAGAGCGTGTAGCGCCCGACCTGCTCCAGGCTCACGGGGTCGAAGATCCCCAGCCCCATGAAGCGCAGCGCGACGAACAGCTTGCCGCCGTGCAGCCGGAGGCTGGCGGGGCCGCCCCAGGGGCGCTCGCCGGCGAACTGCAGGGTGTAGTGCGCGGCCTCGATCGCGAGGGTCCCGTCGGCGCCGAGCACCGGGCCGCCGGCGCCGATCAGGTTCGTGAGCGCGGTGCGCTGGAGGCCGAAGCCTTTGTTGGCGATCCACACCGTGGTCCCGTCGGTGGCGAGGGCCACGATCGGCGCGCTGCTGGAGCTGATCACCTGGTCGCTGACGATGTTCCCGCCGCCGTCGCAGAACGAGATCCCGCCCTGCTCGTGGCCGACCTTGGCCACGCCGACGAGGGTCGGTGCGGTGGGCGTGGAGACGTCGACGACCGCGATCCCTTCGCCGCCCATGGCGACGAGGGCGTAGTCCTTGCCGAGGGCGTTGACGGGGACGATGTCGTGAATGAAGCCCGGGAGGTAGAGGGACGACACCGCGCCGCCCTCCGCGGTGGCCGGCGTCAGCGAGAGCCGGTTGGCGACGTTGTAGAGCGTCCAGGCGGCGTCGCCCTGGACCAACCGCGCGACCGCCGTCGACTGCCCGCCGATCTGCTGGTGGGGGTGGTTCAGCGCGGGGGTCAGGTCGGCCGGCCGCACGATCACGCTGACCTCGCCCCGGCCGGGCACGCCGCCCTGGGTCGCGAGGTCGACGCGGACGCGGATCTCGGCCTCACCCGCGACCTCCAGCCCCAGCACGTCGAGGGTCGCGTGCAGGGGGTTCTCGGGGTCGGGGGTGATCGTGAGCTTCGGCCCGCGGACGACGCTCCAGCGCACGCCGCTGGCCGCGGGCGTGGGGGGCGTGGCGACGAGGTCCACGGTCTCGACCTCGCCCTCGAGGAAGTCGTCGGGGGTCGCCGTGACCTGGACCTCGATCACCTCCGGGGGGAGGCTCGTGTGCGAGCCCTTGAACACGACCTCCTGCACGAACTCGTGCCCGCCGCGGGAGACGGTCAGCTCGAACACGAACTCGGTCCAGGCGACGTCCTCGGGGATCTCGGCCTGGCTCACGTCGACCACGGCCAGCTCGGCGCTCTCGGCGACGAAGCTGACCTTGGGGCCCGAGATCTGTCGCCAGGAGAAGCTGTCCGGGGGCGCCGAGACGGTGGCGAGCAGCTTGACCGAGTCGGTGGTCTCCGGGTTGAAGGCGGCGGGCTCGGCCCACACGCCGACGGCCACGTCGCCGCTGGCGTAGTGGCCCGAGGGGCCCTCGCTGCAGGTGATCATGCCGATCGGGACCCCGATCACGATCAGCGCGAGCACGATCATGTGCCGGCTGCCGAACCACGGGGCAGGGGTCGGCGAAGGGGTGGACGGGGTGTCCTGGGGGGTGGGCTCGCCGGTCATTCTTTCCTCCTCGTCCGCGGTAGCCAGCGCCGCGGCGGTCTTCCGCTTCCTTGTCCATTTAAGCCGGACGGTCGCTACAAGCGTCAGCGTCGCGACGACTTCGCAGAGAGCATGCGCAGTGCCGGGCCTGCGGCCGCGCGCAACTGTCTGTGTGGTGGCAGGTTCGTGCGGCGCGTTCACGAGGCCGTGACAGCTCCCGTCGCAGCGGTGGGACGTTCGAATCCGCGCTACGCTGGGTGCAATCAGGCGCGGGGCTGTGCTCCCGTGGGCGTACGCAGAGTGAGGCAGGTGTGGTCGAGCCCGAGACGACGGAGGCCGGGGTGGGAGCCGACGAGCCCGCGGCGACGGAGCTCGCGCGCCGCTTCTGGCACCTCTGCGCGCGGCTCGCGCGGATCTACCCCAGCCGCCCGCGGGAGCTCGCTCCCGAGAGCGAGCCCGCGACGATCGCCCGCGGGCTGCGCGACCTCGCCGCGCCCCTCGCCGCTGGGCTCGTCGCCAACCCCCACTGGCTCGGCGACGCCTCGGTCGGGCAAGGCGCCTGGGCCACCGTCCCCTGGGTCGGCTTCTTCGATCGGCGCTCGAGCTCGGGATCCGGCGAAGGGGTCTACCCCAGTGTGCAGATCCTCTGGAAGGGCGACTCCGGCGGGGTGCGGCTGGCGCTGAACCTCTCGGCGGACTACGGCAGCAGCACCCTCGGCGAGAAGCAGACCGCGGTCCTCGAGCGCCTGACTCAGGGCTCGCGGGACGAGCTGACCCAGCTCGGCTTCCGAATCGTCGACCAGCGCGAGCACGACTTCACCCCGGCCCTGGTGGAGCCCGGCATGGTCCGGCTGCCCCGCAGCTTCTGGCAGTCCGCGATCCTCGAGTGCGTGGTGCCCCTGGCCGAGCTCGAGGCCGACCCCGCCGGGGCGACCGCGCGCCTGGCGGCCCTCCTGCGCTGCTACCTGCGCTGGGTCAACCAGGGGGGGCTGGTGGTCGACGACGACGCCCTCGAGCAGGCGCACGCGATCCAGGACCTCGGCGCGGCCCAGAGCGCGCTGCAGCTCGCCGCCCGTCGGCGGGGGCTGGTCTACCCGCGGAGCCTGCAGCAGGCCTTCTTGATCTCGCTCAAGTCCAAGCCCTTCTGCCTGCTCGCGGGGCCCACCGGCACGGGCAAGTCGTGCCTGGCGCGGCTGCTCGAGGACCTCGGCGCGCGGGTGGCGGTGGCCCCCGTCGACCCCGGGTGGACCGACGGACGACCCTTGCTCGGGGCCCGCGACCCGCACGGCCGGTTCGAGCTGGGGATCCTGACCGAGCTCGCGCAGTCGGCCGCGCGCCAGCCCGCGCGCCTGCACCTGCTGGTGCTCGACGAGCTGAACCTCGCGCGCCCCGAGCGCTACCTCGCCCAGTGGCTGTCGGTGGTCGAGTCGCGCCGTCTGGAGGGCGGCCAGGTCACGGCCGATCCGCTGCTGACCCGGACCCTCGGCCAGCAAGTGCTGACCCCGCCCAACCTGTGCGTGATCGGGACGCTGAACATGGACGAGTCCGACGGGCGGGTCTCGCACCGGGTGCTCGACCGCGCCAACGTGCTCGCGTTGACCAGCCCCAGCGAGCTCCTCCCCGCGCGCGACGAGGCGGACGGCAGCGCCGGAGGCGTGCTCGACGCGCGCGTGTTCTCGACCCAGGTCCTGACCTGGGAAGACGTGCGCCTGGCCGCCGACCCCGAGACCGCCCAGCGGATCGAGGCCGCGATCCGCGACGTGCTGCAGCCGACGCAAGACGCGCTCTCCGCGCACCTCTGCCGGGTGCGGATCTCCTATCGGCTGCGCGACGAGATCAGCGCCTACCTCTACCACGGCCTCAGCAGCGGGCTGGCCCAGCCCGAGGAGCTCGACCGGCTGCTCGATCAGCAGCTCCGCCAGCGCCTGCTGCCCAAGCTCCTCGACGGCCGCCAACCGATCCGCCCCGCGCTGGCCGACGACCTGCACCGGCTGTGGAGCCCGCTGTGCGAGGACGGCGCCGCCGCGATCGTGCTCGCCGTCTCCGCGCTGGAGGCCGAGCTCGAGCGCCCGGTCTCCATGTGGGAGGTCCTGAGCTAGCAGGGGCGCGCTAGGGCGACGCCGTCTCCCGCTCGCCCGGGCAGCGGTGGACCTCGACGGTGACGTGCGCCAGCCCGGCCCCCTCGGGCAGCTTGGCCTTGTAGGCCGGGGGCGGGAGCGGGTCGTGGGTGACGACGGTCAGCGCGGAGGCCCAGGCGCCAGGGCCGATCGACCACACGTGCAGGTCGACCACCCGGTCGTCGCCGTCGGCCTCGATCGCCGAGCGAACCTGCTGCTGTACGGCCTCGGGGGCCTGGTAGTCGAGCAGCACCCGGCTCGTCTGGCGGAGCAGGCCCCACGACCAGCGGGCGACGAGCAAGGAGCCGACGACGCCCATGGCCGGGTCGAGCCAGGCCCAGCCGAAGTACTTCCCGCCGAGCAGCGCGAAGATCGCGGTGAAGGACGTCAAGGCGTCGGCGAGCACGTGCAGGTAGGCTGCGCGCAGGTTGTGGTCCTGCCCGTGCCCGTGCCCGTGCTCATGCCCGCCGTGCCCGTGCTCGTGCTCGTGCTCGTGCCCGTGCCCGTGCCCGTGCTCGTGCCCGCCGTGCCCGTGCTCGTGCCCGTGCCCGCCGTGCCCGTGCCCGCCGTGCCCGTGCCCGCCGTGCCCGCCGTGTCCGGGGTCGTCGTGGTCGTGGCTGTGCACGCCCAGCAGGAGCACGCTGACCCCGTTCACGAGCAGGCCGACCACCGCCACCGCGATCGCCTGGTCGAACACGATCGCGACCGGGTGCAGGAAGCGATCGATCGACTCCCAGGCCATGAGCACGGCGAACACCGCGAGCAAGAGCGCGCCGGTGAAGCCGCCGAGGGCGTTGACCTTGCCCGTACCGAAGCTGAAGCGCGCGTCCCCGGCCCGGCGGCGGGCGTAGACGTAGGCGACCACGGCGATCCCCAGCGCGAGGGCGTGGGAGCCCATGTGCAGCCCGTCGGCCAGGAGCGCCATGGAGCCGTAGCCGATCCCGGCGGCGACCTCGACGACCATGAACACCGCGGTCAGGAGCGCGACGATCAGCGTGCGCCGCTCGCCCTGAGAGACGCGTCCCTGGCCGAAGGTGTGGTCGTGCTCCCAGTCGTCGGGGTTGAGGGTGTGCATGTCTACTCCTCGGGCGCGGTCGGGGCGCCAGCTAGCACGCGCAGGTCGCTCCAGGCGAGCATGACCTCCCCCAGGGCGTCCACGTAGCCCAGCTGGATCCGCGCCCAGTCTCGCCGAACGGGGAGCAGCTCCGCCAGGCTCGCGTCACCGGCTTCGAAGCGCGCCTCGGCGTTGGCGAGCACCGTGTCGGCCCGGCTCAGCAGCTCCTCGCGCATGACCCGGGTCGCCTGCAGCAGCTGGGCCAGGCGGGCGTGGGTCGCGCGCAGGTCACGGACCAGCTCGTTGCGGGTGGCCCGCACCCGGGCCTCGGCGGCGAGCTGCTCGGCGAGGGCGCTGCGCACGGAGCCCGCGCCGCGGTTGAACAGCGGGAACGGGATCCCGACCCCCGCGTCGAAGGCGTGCTGGTCGGTCTCCTCCAGGCGGCGGTAGAACAGGTCCAGGCTCACGTCGGGGATCCACTGGACCTTGGCCAGCTCGACCCGCGCCGCCTCCAGCGCGACCTCGGCTTCGGCCGCCTGCAGCTGCGGGTTCCGCTCGAGGTCGCGGGTCAGCGCCTCCAGGCTCGGGAGCTCGAGGGCCTGCTCCAGCTCGCCGACCAGCGAGTCGATCCGCAGGGACGGGTCGCCCAGCGCGGTGGCCAGCCGCAGGGAGGCCCGTCGGCGCAGCCCCTCCACGCGCTGCTGCTCGAGCCGCGCGCGGGTGGCCTCGATCTCGACCCGGGCCAGGTCGGCGGGCACGGCATCGCCGGCCTCCACCCGGGCCTCGAGCAGCGCGACCGCGCGCTCGGCCAGCTCGCGGGCCTGGGTCTGGATCGCGGCCGCCCGCTCGAGGGAGAGCGCGGTGGCGAAGGCGCCGCGCGCCGCGCCGTGCAGCTCGCGGCGCCTCTGGGCCAGCTCCTGCAGGCGCTGGTCGACCTCGCGCGCGGCCACGTCCTCGGCCGCCCCCAGCCGACCCGAGATCGGGAGCTGGAACGTCAAACCGGCCACGTATTCGGCCTCGTTGCGCGTGCTCCCGCTGCTCCAGGGGGCGTTCTCCATGCGCAGCACGAGGGTCGGGTTGGGGAGCAGCCCTGCCTGCTCGCCGCGCCCCTCGGCGGCGGCGACGTAGGCGCGCAGCTCCGCCAGCTCGGGGTGCTGGTCGTCGACGGTGGCCAGCGCCCGGGCCAGGCTGAGGCTGGTCACCGGGGCCGCGGCCGAGGTCACCGGGGCCTCGGTCGCGGGCCCAGGCTCGGGGTCGTGACCCCAGTCGGGCTGGGGCTCGGGGGTCCCCCCGCAGCCGAGCAGGCAGGCGGTCAACAGGAACAGGACAGCGCGGCTCATGCGGCACCTCCCTCGGCGGGCCGGGGTTCGTCGGAGCGGAGAGGTGGCGGCGTGCCGCCGTCCTCGGGCGGGGTCGGGCGGCCCCAGCGCAGGTAGAGCGCGGGGACCACGATCATGTTCAGGAGCATGGAGCTCAGCAGGCCGAACAGGATCACGATCGCCATGGGCGTCTGGATCTCGTTGCCAGGCTCGCCGCCGCCCAGGGCCAGCGGGACGAGGCCGAAGCCCGAGGCGAGGGCGGTCATCAGGATCGGGACCAGCCGCTCGCGGGCCCCGCGCTCGACGGCCTCGCGCAGCTCGCGCACGCCCTCGTGGGCCTGGAGGTGCTTGATATGCGAGACGAGCATGATCCCGTTGCGGGTCGCGATCCCGAACACGGTAATGAACCCGATCACCGAGGCGACCGAGAGCACCCCGCCCGAGACGAACACCCCGACCACACCGCCGATCAAGGCCAGGGGCAGGTTGAGCATGACCAGCAGCGCGTCGCGCCCCGAGCCGAAGGCCACGTGCAAGAGGAACCCGATCCCCAGCACGACGCCCAGGCCCAGCCAGAGCAGCATGCGGTTGGCTGCCTCGGCGGCCTCGAACTGGCCGCCGTATTCCACGCGATAGCCGAGCTCCTGCCGCAGGATCGGGTCGATCCGCGCCTGGCAGTCTTCGACCACCGACGCCACGTCGCGGTCGGCGACGTTGCACATGACCACGATCTTGCGCTCGACGTCCTCGCGGCTGACCCGGTTCGGCCCGGTGTCGCGGATCACGTCGGCCACCGCGCCGAGGGGCACCTTGCCTCCAGCGGGCACGTCCACGGGCAGCTTGCGCAGCACCTCCGCGCTGCGCCCCTCTCCCGGCCGCAGACGCACCACCAGGTCGAAGGCGTAGCGGCCCTCGAGCACCTGCGACACGGTTAGCCCCTGCAGCGCCGCCTCGAGGGTGTGCGCCAGCGCCTCGACGGTGAGCCCGTAGCGGGCCATGGCCTCGCGGCGGAAGCGTACGGAGAGCACGGGAATGTCGGTCTGCTGTTCGACCGAGAGGTCGACCACGCCCGGGACCTGCTCCATTTCGGCCCGGACCTGCTCGGCCAGGGTCCGCAGCGCGTAGAGGTCGGGCCCGAAGAGCTTGACCGCCACGTTGGCGCGGGTGCCCGAGAGCATGTGGTCGATCCGGTGGGAGATCGGCTGGCCGATCGTAATGTTCATGCCGGGGACGCTCGCGAGGTCCGCGCGCAGCGCGGCCAGCAGCTCGTCCTTGCTCCGCTCGCCGAGCGCGTAGGACACGTCGAGCTCGGCGGCCTCGACCCCCTGGGCGTGCTCGTCGAGCTCGGCGCGGCCGGTGCGGCGCGCGACCGACTTGACCTCGGGCTGCTGGAGGATCACCTCCTCCACCACCCGGCCCAGGCCGTTGGACTCGTCCAGCGCCGTGCCCGGGAGGGTCACCGCCGAGATCGTGAACGCGCCCTCGTTGAACTCGGGGAGGAACGCCCGCCCGGAGCTGGCGATCCCGCCCAGGGCGAGGGCCAACAGCGCCAGGCTCGGCCCGGCGACGACCCACCACGAGCGGTCGAGGATCGGGGTCAGCAGCCGGTCGTAGGCCGCCTTGAGCCGCACGGTGTAGCCGGGCTCGTGGGCCTCGCGCACCGACTTGCTCCCGGGCAGGAGCAGGAAGCAGAGCACGGGGGTCACCGTCAGCGCCACCAGCAGCGACGCCCCCAGCGAGACCACGTAGGCCACGCCCAGGGGTTGCAGCAGCCGCCCCTCGACCCCGGGGAGGAAGAACACCGGGAGGAACACGAGCACGATGATCAACGTGGCGAACACGATCGAGCCGCGGATCTCGCAGCTGGCGTCGTAGACCACGGGCAGCAGCGGTCGTCGCTCGGCCTCGGGCAGCGCGGCGTTGGCGCGCAGGCGACGGACCACGTTCTCCACGTCAATGATCGCGTCGTCCACGATCGCGCCGATCGCGATCGCCATGCCCCCGAGGGTCATGGTGTTGATCGTGGCGCCCATGCCGCTGAGCACGAGCACGGAGGCCACCAGCGAGAGCGGGATCGCGGTCAACGTGATCAGGCTCGCGCGGAGGTTGGCCAGGAACAGGAGCACGATCAGGACCACCAGGACCCCGCCGTCGCGGAGGGCGTGGACCACGTTGCGCACGGCGACCTCAATGAACGTCGCCTGGCGGAAGATCTGGCTGTCGAGGACCATGCCCTCGGGGAGCTTGCCCTGGATCTCCGCGAGCACGGCGTCGAG
>Ga0070729_10002047_pt1 | contig 27462 bp, 15 predicted proteins | sample tdDd472_FD_66725 | JGI IMG/M metagenome (GOLD analysis project Ga0070729, IMG submission 66725) | Marine sediment microbial communities from the Atlantic coast under amendment with organic carbon and nitrate - tdDd47.2 | ecosystem: Environmental > Aquatic > Marine > Coastal > Sediment | place...
GAAACCCTGCGGTCACCCGATAAACCAGTACTGCTACCTCGTCAGCCAGCTCAAATGCCCTAAGTTTTGTGTGATCGCGCATGATTTGTCCCTAAAAGCCTTCAAGCTTCAGTCTATCCACCTGAGTAGTTACAAACTTGTTTTAATATTTACAAGTTATTGTCTACAGTTCAAAAACAATCATTTTCTTTATGGCCTCTATCTGATCCCTGAGTTCCGCAGCCCTTTCGAATTCAAGTTCGTCTGCCGCCGCCTTCATTTCTTTTTTCAGATTTTTGATGATATCATCAAGGTCGTCCAAAGAATCGTATTGAGCAACGGCTTCCGACACGCTGTCTGAAGGCTTGTCATTGGTTTCATACATCGACTCAAAGACGGAAGTAATACTTTTTTCTATACTTTCCGGAATAATTGAATGTTTTTTGTTGTAGAGTTCTTGAATGTTTCGCCGCCGGTTTGTTTCGTCAATGGCCTGTTTCATCGATGGGGTCACGGAATCTGCATACATGATAACCTGACCTTTGACATTTCTTGAAGCTCGGCCGCAGATCTGGACCAGCGACCGGGTCGAACGCAGAAAACCTGCCTTGTCTGCATCGAGTATGGCAACCAGAGAGACTTCAGGGATATCGAGCCCTTCCCGAAGCAGATTGATGCCGATGAGCACATCGAATTTTCCCCGCCTTAAATCGTGGATGATATCCATTCTTTCGAGAGTGCGAATGTCTGAATGAAGGTATCGAACCTTTATACCTATATCCGAATAATATTCGGTAAGATCTTCGGCCATACGTTTTGTCAGGGTGGTTACCAGAACCCTTTCATTCCTTTTCCGACAGTTTTGAATTTCTTCAAACAGATTGTCCACCTGGTTTTCCGCTGACCTCACATCTATTCGGGGATCAATAAGTCCGGTGGGTCGAACAATCTGCTCTACAAGTTCGTTTTTCGCCTTTGCAATTTCATAGTCAGAAGGCGTGGCCGAAACATATACGACCTGTGAATTTTTTGAGTTGAACTCCTCGAATTTCAACGGCCGATTATCCAGAGCCGACGGCAGTCTAAATCCATATTCGACAAGGGTTTTTTTGCGGGACCTGTCCCCTTTGTACATAGCACGAAGCTGAGGTATTGAGATATGACTTTCGTCGATAACGACCAGGAACTCCTTCGGAAAATAATCCAAAAGCGTTGGGGGCGGTTCCCCGGGAGCCCTTTGGGTTAAATGGCGGGAATAATTTTCGATCCCGTTACAATAGCCCAGTTCTTGCATCATCTCAAGGTCAAAGTCTGTTCTCTCTTCGATCCTCTGGGCTTCAATCAGCTTGTTATTCGCCCTGAAGTAATCGATCCTCTGTTTCAATTCTGCAGTGATGGTTTTAGCGGCGTTTTGGAGAATACTTTTTTGAGTTACGAAATGGCTGGCCGGATATATGGTGACACGATCCAAGTGTTTTTTGAGAATACCCCTTAAGGGGTCGATCTCCGAAATCGCTTCAATTTCATCCCCAAAAAAATCGATGCGGAGGGCCTTGCTTTCTTCATAGGACGGAAAGATTTCAACCCGGTCGCCCCTCACCCGAAAAACACCCCTATAAAAATCAAAATCATTTCTTTCGTAATGAATGGCAACCAGATCGGCAAGGAGTCTGTCACGGGTGATCTCCATATCTTTTTCCATATCAATGCGCATGGACAGATACTCCTCAGGTGCGCCGAGTCCGAAGATGCAGGATACACTGGCGACAACAATCGCGTCTCTGCGGGAGAGTACCGACCGAGTGGCTGAATGCCGAAGCTTGTCGATCATCTCGTTGATGGATGAGTCTTTCTGGATATAGGTATCGCTTGAAGGAATATATGCTTCCGGCTGATAGTAATCATAGTAGCTGACAAAATACTCTACTGCATTCTCGGGAAAGAGCATTCTGAATTCGCTGTAAAGTTGAGCGGCAAGTGTTTTATTCGGAGCGATGACCAGCGTCGGTTTCCCAACCTTTTCGATAACATTTGCCATGGTAAATGTTTTGCCGGACCCTGTGACGCCCAAAAGAACATGATGCTTCTTGCCCGACAAGATTCTTTGAGTCAAGGTGTCGATGGCATGGGTCTGGTCACCTTTAGGGATAAATTCCGAGAACAACTTAAAGGAAGGCATAGGGTTAAGCAAGATATGAGTTTGATTTAACTATGTTATTAAAATCCAAAAATGGGATTTTTTAATCGTTTTCGACAAATTTCTAAGGGGTTCATTCATTGTTCGACATTGAAACCACACTCCATTTATTATCCATTGATTTTCCAAACCGGGCCCTCGGCCCGGTCTTCTAAACTAATACCCATATCCACAAGCTCTTTTCTGATCTGGTCGGCCATTTCCCAATTTTTAGATTTTCTGGCAGCCTCTCTCTGTTCGACCATTTCAGCAACAACAGCGTGATCGATGGATTTTTGTTCAAGAACCTGGGTCTGTTTGTTATCAAAATATTGTGTGGGGTGTTCAAGAAACATCCCGAGTATTTCCCCTGTTCTTCGAATGTCCGCCAGTCCGGATTGTAATGTTTGCTTGACTTCCGAAGGCAGGTTGTTTTCATGCTGGTCCAGGAGACGATTGAGACTCCGAACCGTATCAAAAATAATACCGATACTGCGAGCAGAATTAAAATCGTCATCCATTGCGTCACAAAAATGCTTCCAGCAGATACCGGGGTCAACGTCCTGGACTAAAAAAATGGGTCCCACCTTTTTTTCAACCCGCTCAAGAAGTGCATAAATCTTATCGAGCCCTTTGGAAGATTCATCCATGGCCTTGTCTGTGAAGTCGATGGGACTCCGGTAATGATTTGACAGAAGAAAAAGGCGCACAGTTTCAGGATGATACGATTTCAACACATCTTTTATCATCAGAAAATTGCCCAGAGATTTCGACATTTTTTCCTGATTGATATTTACAAATCCATTGTGTACCCAGTACCGGACAAAGGGCTTCCCGGAAAGGCTCTCGGATTGGGCAATCTCATTTTCATGATGGGGAAAACACAGGTCTTTGCCGCCGCCATGGATATCGAAGGTTTCTCCCAGATATTCCCTGCTCATGGCCGAGCATTCTATATGCCACCCAGGTCTTCCCTGGCCCCAGGGACTGTCCCATGCCGGCTCTCCTGGCTTGGCCGACTTCCATAACGCAAAATCAAAAGGATTTTGCTTTCTTTCGTCGATATCGATTCGGGCTCCGGCCTCCATATCCTCCAGCTTGCGACCGGAAAGTTTTCCATATCTCTTGAATTTTTCAACAGAATAATAGACATCTCCGTTTATCGGGTATGCAAACCCCTTTAAGATTAACTTTTCAATAAATTCAACGATCTGGGCAATGTGGTCCGTGGCTTTCGGTTCGATGGTCGCCCGCTGGACGTTCAAGGCATCCATGTCTTGATAAAATTCCTCGATGAATCTTTCGGCAACTGCCGTTGAATCGATGCCCAATTGATTTGCTTTCTGGATGATTTTGTCGTCGACATCTGTGAAATTTCTGATATACGTAACGTCATACCCTTTTTCTTTCAGATAGCGTGCAATAACATCAAACACCACCACAGACCGTGCATGTCCGATATGGCAGGCATCATATACCGTCGGACCACAGACATACATCCGGACCTTCCCGGCCTCTAAAGGTTCAAAAAGTTCTTTTTTACTGTTCAATGTATTGAAAATGCGAAGTGCCATGTTTCATCATCCGTTTTATTAAAAGAATATCTAATCGATAAGGGCGACACATACGGCGCCGATTCCCTCTCCTTTTCCGATCATTCCAAGACCTTCGAAGGTCGTGGCCTTAACATTAACACGATCCGGGTCAATTTCAATTGCTTGAGCAATATTTTTTTTCATTGTATTTTTATATGAAGAAATTTTTGGCGCATCAGCGAACACGGTTGAATCCAAGTTCACGATTTTAAAGTTTCTTTCCCTGACCAAACGATAGGTTCTTTCGAGAATCTTTATACTCGAAATATCTTTGAACTCCGGATTCGTGTCCGGAAAGTGCACGCCGATATCGTCGAGTCCAGCAGCGCCTAAAAGTGCATCACACACAGCATGAATAAGTACATCGGCGTCCGAATGTCCGAGCAACCCCTTTTCAAAAGGAATGACGACTCCCCCTAGAACGAGTTTCCGCCCTTTAACCAATCGATGAACATCGTATCCCATACCAACGCGCATGGTTCCCCGCAAATTTCTCCTTTAACCGCAACACACACCATATTGACCGGGCGACTCCCCGCCGCGAAGCACTGCCGAAAGCCCGAACCTCAACTTCTTAGGGCGGTAGGCTTCGCAATAGTCGGTGTATGTTCGGAAAATCATCCAGATTAAAATTTTTGTTTTCTGTTGTAAATAAAATCGTTTCCGATGGATCCAAGTGAGCTTTGAGATTGTCCATATACCATAAAATGAAATTCACAAAAATATAAATCTATACAAAACATGAAAAAAATATTGATGATTCTGATCGGGTGAAATATGGTTTTTCAGTTTTAATGAATAATACACCCTGAAAACCGAGACATGCCATGCCGATTCGAATGATTGCACAAGAGCTTTACCGGCTTCTTCAAGAGGCTGAAAAAGTTGAGAAACAACTTCAGAACGCACCTTTTGAAAAACATGAAGAAATCAAAGATCAGCTTCGCAAATTAAAAGCCGAGCGAAATCGTATGCGGGACATCCTTGAAGGCAAAAAAGAACACAAGCCCAACCGTTCTACATGATAAATAGACGCAATCATTCGGCCATCTGTGCAAAAATTGTTCGGGATTGGAGTATCAACAAATGAACAACCGTGTTTTATCGGAGCAAATAAAGAATAAAGAGAAAATCCCCCTTAACGAATATGAATCAAAACAGCTCCTCAAGGAATATGGCATTCCTGTTGTCAATGAAATGATTGTTTTAAACCAAAATGCCGCCGTGGATGCCGCCGATGAAATCGGATATCCGGTGGTTCTCAAAGGACTTGGGTCTACCCTGCTTCATAAAACCGAACGGAATTTGGTTCATCTGAATCTCACGGATCCTCAAGCGGTTATCAAGGCCGCCCGATCCATCACTGCTGAAGCAGGTCATGAACTTGAAGGCCTTTTGGTTCAGCCCCAGGTTCAGGGCAAAAGAGAGTTTGTTTTAGGCCTCTTTCAGGATGAGCATTTTGGTCCTGTGGTAATGTTTGGACTGGGCGGTATTTTTACCGAAGTCCTTTCTGATATTTCACTCCGGCTTGCACCATTAACCGAAACCGATGCTGCCGAGATGCTCGATGAAATTAAAGCAAAATCGCTTCTTGGAAATTTCAGGGGTGAAAAGGCAGCAGATCGGAGCCAACTGATCAAAACATTGCTGGGTCTTTCCCGGATCGGAATGGAGCATCCTGGCATTGCTGAAATTGATATCAACCCGCTGCTGATAACACCTACGGGCGACGCATTGGCTCTTGATTCCCTAATCGTCATGAATAAAGCGTCGAGAAACAAGGAATACTTGCCACCCATTGATCCCGCTGCGTTGGGATATTTTTTTTATCCAAAACCCATCGCTTTTGTGGGCGCCTCCGGCAAAATAGGCAAGTGGGGTCATATACTCCTAACTTCGACCATAAGCGGCGGATTTAAAGGAGAAATATATCCTGTAAACCCAAGAGGCGGTATAATCGCAGGACGACAGGTCTATCCATCGGTTACCGAAATTCCCGGAGATGTAGACTTGGCAGTGGTTACGGTACCGGCATCAAAGGTTATGGATCTGATTCCCCAGTTTAAAGAAAAAGGTATCCGGAATATGCTTCTGATAACATCAGGGTTCGGAGAAACCGGTACAACTGGAAAGAAATTAGAAGAGCGCCTTGTAAAACACGCGAGACAAGCAGGAATACTGGTGCTGGGTCCCAATACCATGGGAATTTGCAACCCCCATATCAATCTATTCTGCACCGGCAGTAACGTCCGGCCGAGACCGGGTTCCACTGCCATCGTGGCTCAATCTGGAAATATGGGAATGCAATTGCTGGCTTTTGCCGAAAAACAGGGTATTGGGATTCGGGGTTTTTGCGGTTCCGGGAACGAGTCGATGATTACCATCGAGGATTACATGGATGCCTTTGAAGTCGATCCACCGACCCGTACCGTGATGCTGTATATAGAAAGTGTCAAAAACGGTCGTCGTTTCTTTGAGAGCGCCCGCAAATTGGGGAAAAAGAAGCCGATTGTTCTTTTAAAAGGCGGTCAGAGCAAGGCAGGGTATAGAGCTGCAGCAAGTCACACGGGCGCGATGGCTTCAGACGCAAAGGTTTTCGATGCCATATGCCGCCAAACCGGCATCGTGAAAGTCGACCAGTCGATGGATCTCCTCGACCTGGCCGCTTCATTTTCATCCCTCCCGTTGCCCAAGGGAAATCGCACGGCCATCATGACGCTGGGTGGCGGCTGGGGTGTTGTTACAGCAGACCTCTGCTCGGAATACGGGTTGGAAGTTCCGGAATTGTCTTCTGAAATCGTGGATAGGCTCGACAAATTGCTTCCTTCATACTGGAGCAAGTCGAACCCCGTAGACCTTGTGGGTGAGAATGACAACCGTCTCCCGATGATTGCAGTGGAAGAACTTGTAAAATGGGATGGCTGTGACGCGCTAATCAACCTGGGTATTTTAGGCCGAAGAATCATGCTGAAAAATCTGGGTGATTCGGTGCTTCAGGCAGACCCCGCGTATTCCCCTGAATTTATTGAATCCATGAACAGAGCCCACGCTGAGTTCGAGACGAAGTATATCGAACATATTGTAATGCTGATGGAAAAATACCAAAAGCCGATCATTGGTGTCAGCCTGTTGACCGATGAAAAAGACAATACCGTCTATCGGGTCAAGGGCAGTCAATATAAAGGCGTATTTTTCGAGACACCGGAACGAGCGGTGAAAGCAATCGCCAGGATGTATGAATATCAACGCTTTTTAACGAAAACCCAGCAAGTTTAACCGATGAGTTTTCCTTGTGATGATGGCGTCGTTGTGTTATTTTAAAACCATGATTCCACAATTCAAGAAACATTCGCTCCCAAAAAATTTTAAATACAGGTTCGATTTTGAAATCGGTTATCTTACAAAAAGCCCTTGTAAAAACTGTGTAAGAAAAAAAGACATCCCCGAGTGCATCGATGAATGCAACATGCTCGACAAAATACACACCGTTTTATTAGAAGCGGTGTCGTGCTCGAAGCGAAGTTGATTTCTTGTATTAACTTATTGCTCTAATTCATAAATACGATGACGTATTTTTATCTGGACACTATCCCGTATAAGCTGAGGTCCAAAAGTTTGAAGTTTGAATGAATAAACCAAATTTTAAATGTGTGACCGTATTTACGAATACATATACTTAGTCCATTATTATTCGGTCATTAACGGGATGTCTGTTGAACGGAAGGGAGCCGGTATGACCAACTTTAAACACGGTAAAAGTCCAGTTTGGAAAGCGCTGATCCGACACGCTGAGGTCATGAATCGCCCTGAAAACCATTTGAAATATCTTGTTGAAAGTCATGACCGACTTTCAAATTTTTCCTTAAAAGCCGCCGGTATTTTCTATGACTTTTCACGACAGAGACTGGATGAAAAGACCATGGATCTTTTATTTAAACTGGCTGAAGACCGCTGTTTAAGAGAGCAGTTTTCAGCCATGGTCCATGGAAAAAAAATAAATGCAACGGAAAACCGGCCGGCCCTTCACACAGCGGCAAGGAATTTTTCAGGTCATCCTGTTGTTGTCGATGGAAAAGATGTGATGCCTGAAATACGCAACGTTCGAAATGAAATCAGACAATTTGTCGGTCAAATTCATAACGAAAATATCACCGGATCCACGGGTAAGCCCTTCAGACAGGTGGTCGTTATCGGGATCGGCGGATCCTATCTGGGCACGGAATTTGTTGCCAATGCACTTAATTTTCTGGCGGATAAAAAAATTGAGATTATGTTTCTCTCGAACGTGGATATCCATAATTTCGGTAAGATTGCCGCCATCATCGATGTTGAAACAACCCTTTGGGTCGTTATCTCAAAAAGTTATACCACTGCTGAAACCATGGCCAATGTTCATCAGGTCCGAACTTTTATTAAAGAGAAAGGCCTCGATCCTGCCAAACATTTTCTAACGGTTACCAGCAAGGGATCTCCCGGAGACGATCCAAAAAATCCGGTGCTTGCTTCCTTTCATATGTTCGATTTCATCGGCGGAAGGTACAGTGTTACCTCAGCAGTCGGCGGCGTCCCACTGAGCCTTTATCTTGGGTATGACCGGTTTGAGCGGTTTTTGAAAGGTGCTGAAGCGATGGATCTGCATTCCCAGAATGCACCGGAAAGAGAAAATATTCCCCTTGTTGCTGCGCTTATTTCAGTATGGAACAATAATTTTTTGGGATATCCGGCCCAGGCCATCATTCCCTATGCCTCGCCGCTTTCCAAGCTGGCCCCGCACATCCAGCAACTGAACATGGAGAGTAACGGGAAATCGGTCACAAAAGACGGCTACCGGCTGGATGATGCCACTGGCACCATTGTTTTTGGAGAACCCGGAACCAATGCCCAGCATTCATTCTTTCAACTGGCGCATCAGGGAAGACCCTTCCCCATCGACTTTATCGGTGTCATCCATCCCCATTATAATCAGTATCAAAATCGATCAAAAGGGGTCACCAATCATCAGGAGCTATGGGCGAATCTCATCGCACAACCGGCTGCCCTTGCTACAGGAAAGGAGGATCCGAATCCTGCTAAATATTTTTCCGGAAACAGACCCTCAACAACCATCCTTTTAAAGGAACTTTCACCTGAAAACATCGGCCGTCTTCTTGCCTTTTACGAAGCCAAAACGGTTTATGAAGCTTTTATCTGGGACATTAATCCCTTTGATCAGTTCGGCGTGGAGTTGGGTAAAACCCTTGCTAAAGATATACGAAAACAGATGGCCACAAAAAATCGAGACCAGAAGCACACCTTTGATGATACAGACCCCATAACCAGATTCTATTTGGAGACCCTGTTCTATGACAAGTGACCCCAATATGCCCCCTAAACGGTGGCGGCGGTTGCTATTAAACCGCTGGCTGTTGACAGCTGTCGTGGCAGTGACGATGTATGCCCTGCTTGGCTTTTTGTTTACTCCCTGGATATTAAAGCGCTATGTGAGCAATTACACCGCAGAAAAGCTCAAGCGCAAAGCCTCGATTGTTGAGGTCCGCGTCAACCCGTTTATTTTTACCCTTGAGGCCAAGGACTTTGTACTCCAAGAAGCGGATGATCGCCCAATTATTGGCTTCGGCCGGATGTTTGTCGACTTTGAGCTCTCAAGTCTATTTCGCTGGGCGTGGACATTTGCCGATATTCGTATAGAACGACCGTCATTACATGTTGAAATCCAGCACAACGGCCGTCTTAATTTCGCAGATCTTGCTGACAGCCTCCCCAAATCGGAAGATCCACCGCCCACCGGCCATCGTCCGCCACGATTCCTGGTGCAACACGCTGAGATCGTTGACGGCAGCTTCACTTTCAGCGATCGTTCAGATACCACTCATGCTATAGAAACATTCTCGCCCCTCAACCTCGAGTTCAAAGAAATATCTACACTCCCGGAACGCAAAGGTCCCTACACCGTCAAGGCCGACCTTCCTGGCGGCGGGACCGTTGGCTGGCAGGGCGAAGTATCTTTACACCCAATCTTTTCCGAAGGTAAATTAAGCATGGCAGGCTTCAAGCTGGCCACAGCATGGAAGTTCGCTCAGGACGAGTTGAACATTGCCGAGCCGGCGGGAGATATAGACTTCAGCACCCGGTATCGTTTCGATTATCAAAAGCGCATCGCCCTTTTGGTATTGCAGGACGTGAAATTCGCACTAAAGGGACTTTTGCTCACAGAAAAGGGCAAAAACACACCCTTGCTTGCTCTGGAAGCAATTGAAGCCGATGGCATGCGTTTCGACCTTCAAGCCCGGGAACTCGCGGTTCCGAACATCGTCGTGCGTGACGGTAAAGTTGCGGCATCGGTGGATGAAAAGGGGTTGTTCGACTGGCAGAAGCTCGTTACGCGACGGAAGTCCACAGACGTAACTGCACCGATCCCTGGCGCTTCAACACCCGAGAGTCAGCCATGGCGCTTGAAAGCAGGAGAGGTGAAAGTCGAAAACGTGGCGGTGGATTATTCAGACCACAGCCGCGCCAACCCATTGGCGCTTGCCGTCGGCGGCCTTAATGTTTTGTTGAACGCGTCGGCAGAAGTCGGCACCGGCCCGCTAAAAGCCATTGTGGACGATCTGGAGGTGGCGTTGAATCGTGTATCAATTTCGGAAGCCGGTGACGATACCCCCTTCCTGTCACTAGACACGCTTGCGCTGAATAACGGCCGCATCGATATTGGCAGTCGTGAGATAACGATCACACGGGTCGGGGCTACCGGCGGTGGAACCGACGTGGTACGCGGTAAAGACGGGCGTATCCGGCTCTTTGAGATGTTTAATCCCGGGGATAAAGGCAGGCTGAAACGCCATATCGCCGAAACCGGTTTAAAAGCGCAGGTCGAGGGCAAGCCATGGTCGTTCAGCCTTGATGCGTTTGAAATGAACGGCTTCCAGGTGGATCTGCAGGACAATACCGTTGTCCCGGCCATTGTTTATGGCCTAAAAGATATTCGGGCGTCACTCAAAAATCTTACCAACGATGATAAAACACCCATCGACTTTAAAACAGATCTGACGGTGGCCCAGGGCGGAAGTGTAAGCGTCACTGGTCAGGTCAGCCAGGTCGGCGATCGTGCCGATGCACAAGCGAAAATAACGGGGATAAACCTTAAACCGCTACGCCCGGCCCTATCCAAGTTCACGTCGCTTGCGCTTGAGTCTGGCAACATCTCCACGTCGGTCCGGGTGAAGTACCTTTCTGCCAAATCCGGTCCCCGATTACGCGCCAACGGCTCAGTAAACGTGAACAAGCTTATGGTAAACGAAGAAGGCACCGGTGATCGATTCCTCGAATGGAAAAAGATGTCTGCCAATGGTCTAAAGTTTGGCCTGTCACCTGATGAGTTGCACATCGAAGAGCTGAGATTCCTGGAACCTGGCGCCAAGGTTGTGATTTTCAAAGACCGTAGTATAAATCTGGCCAAGGTGCTTAAGAACTCAGATGCGCTTAGCGACGAGACTGCTGCACCTCAGGAGGAACCTCCTGCTGTCGCACCGAGTAAAGATCGGCCAATTTTTCCGGTGAGTATCGAGCGGATTCGCGTGGAGAAAGGTGTTGTTGATTTCGCTGACCTCACTCTGGTGTTGCCTTTTGCTGCCCATGTGACGGACCTAAGCGGAGGTGCTACAGGCATATCTTCCGACCCGGCGAGCCGAACCATGATTAAACTCGAGGGCAAGGTTGACGAATACGGACTCACCACGGTGGAGGGTGGGATAAGTCCGTTTGCACCCAAAACGTTCACTGATCTCACCGTCTCATTCCAGAATGTTGATATGAAGCCCCTCAGTCCTTATAGCGCCACGTTTGCCGGGCGAAAAATTGCATCCGGCACACTCAACCTCAACCTGGAATATAAAATCCAAGACAGCGAACTTCTCGGAGACAATAAAGTGGTGTTAGAACAGTTCACCCTCGGCGAGCGGGTTGAGGCACCAAACGCGATTAATCTGCCGCTAGATTTGGCTATCGCACTCCTTACTGACACTGAGGGTAAGATCGATGTGGCGGTGCCGGTGCGTGGCAACGTGGACAATCCAAAATTCAGTTACGGGCATGTGATCCGGAAGGCGTTGGTCAACCTGATCACCAAGGTCGTGACAGCGCCATTCAGAGCGCTGGGTGGTCTTTTTGGCGACAAGAGCGAACAGATGGACGCCATCGCTTTCGATCCCGGCAGCGCCCGCCTGCTGCCCCCGGAGCAGGAAAAACTAAAAGAGGTTTCGGAAGCTCTCAAAAAACGACCCCAACTGAGGCTGGTAGTAGAAGGCCGTTTCGACCCTAACGTGGATGGCGAAGCGTTGCGTACCGAGGGTGCACGGCGTGCTCTTGCTGAACAGATGGGCGTGAAACTCGCTCCCGACGAAAAGCCGGGACTGATTGCATTCGACAGCGCAAAGACGCAAAGAGCTCTTGGAAAGCTATTGGAAATGCGCAGTGGCGACACTGCAATCGCAGATTTCAAGACGCAGTATGAAAAAACGACTGGCAAGAAGGCCAAAAAGGCGAATTTCGCTATGGCGCTTGTCGGTTGGGCAAGTTCCGATTCCGCCTTTTATGAGGCCATGTTCGAGGAATTGGTGAAGCACGAGCCGCTCGCCGACAACGACCTCCAGGATCTCGCTCAACGGCGGGGGGAAGCGATTATACAGGCGCTCAAGACGACCGGCGGCCTGGACGCCGCACGGGTGAGCGCCGGAAGTCCGGGTCCGGTGGAGAAGGCCTCGACGGAGACTGTCAACACCAAACTCACATTGGACGCTCTCAAGCCCGCGGCATAGTTCGACCCGAGTTTCTCTATGACGGTTGCCGGGTCACCCAAAGGTCGATTATCACAGCGTCAATCGCTCAGTAATAGGTCTTCTTCGTTCCAGATGCTAACGGGACGACCTGTTTTTGATATTAGCTGAGGATCGATCAGACAATTCGTCTGCAAACCTGTAAATCACAGCTCCCCACGTCAATCCGGCACCCAGGGCCAGAAAAACGACGGTGCTTCCATTTTCGATGCGGCCTGTTTCAATGGCTTCATCCAGTGCCATGGGAATGCTTGCCGCGGTTGTATTGCCATAATGCTGGATGTTGTTGAATACCTTTTCCGGAGACACATTCAGTGCTTTTGCAAATGCTTCGTTGATGCGAAGATTGGCCTGATGTGGAATAAAAAGGTCGATGTCATCCAGAGAAAGATCGGCCTTTTTCAAAACTTCTTTGGTGACCCGTGGAAGTCTTTTCACCGCAGTCTTAAATACCAGACTTCCGTCCATAACCGGGTAATGCCGGGCATCTTTCATCATTTCTTTGCTTAAGAATGGGCTCATTTTATGAGATGGCAATTCCATCATGAGAATATTTGCAAGTTCTCCCTGGGCGTGAAGCGTGGCCCCCAAAACGCCCACCGGTTCATCGGTTTCAACCCCCTCAAGACATACAGCGCCGGCGCCGTCCCCGAAAATTACCGAAATATGGCGTCCCCGGGTGGAGATATCGAGTGCCGTGCTGTGGACTTCAGCGCCGACAAAAAGAATCCGATTTGCATGTCCGCTTCGAATAAAAGCGTCCGCAGTCGTAAGACCGTATATAAAGCCTGTGCACTGCTGACGGATATCCAGCGCAGGTGTCTTTTCAAGTCCGAGTTTATGCTGCAACATACATCCTGAACCCGGAAAATAGATATCCGGACTCAGTGTCGCGAAAATAATGAGTTCAATATCTTCAGGTGACCACCCTGCCCGATTCAAGGCAATCTTCGAAGCTTCAAGTCCGAGATCAGAAGATCCCACCCCGCCATTTTCAGGGACCCAGTGTCTTTGCTCGATCCCCGTACGCTGGCGTATCCATTCATCGGATGTGTCCATCCATTGGGAAAGATCATCGTTGGTGACGACACGTTCCGGAACATAACGACCGGTTCCTTTAATGATTGTTTTTACCATAGAAACACCTCTTAATTTTATTCTGCAGATTCCCACAACGCATCTTTAAGGCCGGATGTACGTTCAATTTTTCGAGATATGGTTGTTTTAATGATCCCCTCTGTTCCCCAAATCGATATATTTTTTCGAGCGCGAGTGATCCCTGTGTAGAGCAGTTCACGGGTTAATACAGGAGAATCCCGATTCGGAAGGATCAGAAGGACCGTGTCAAATTCTGATCCCTGGCTCTTGTGAACGGTCATTGCATACGCCGTTTCGTGCTCCGGAAGTCTGTTTGGATGAAACCCCCTGGGTTCACCGTCAACACCTTGAAAATAGACGACCAGCTCTTTGCTCTTTGAATCCGGCGCAGTCATCGTGATGCCGACATCTCCATTAAAGAGTTCCATTCTGTAATCGTTTCGGGTAATCAGAACGGGTCTCCCCCGGTACCAGGGATGGGTCGAAAGTTTATCGAGAGCTATCAGACCTTTTCCACTTAATATCTGTTCTGCAAGTCTGTTTATAGCCTTGACACCCAATGAACCGACTTTAACCGCACACAGTATTTTAAATCGACTAAAAAACTCAAGTGCTTTGTGGGGATCGTTCGCATTCAGATATTCTGAATATCTTTGGACAACCCATTCTGACAAGGCATTGGACAGGGTTTCAGGCTCTGAAATCTCTTTCCAATCGATTTGATCCGGACTGTTTTTCAGATGAAAAAAGACGTCATCAATTTTCCCCCGGTTTACGGCACGGCTGCATTCGCCGATTCCGCTGGACTCGGCGAACCGATAGCTCTTTTTAAGAACGACCATACCGTCATAAATGCCAGGCTTGTCTTTCTGTTCTTCGATTGAGACATCGATTCTGTGCTGGGTTATATCTTGGAACTGTTTGCAAAAATATCTTGAAAAGGTATGAACATGCTCCCTGTCACAGATATCGGACATGACAAAACCGGTCTCGACCGAGGCCAGCTGATCCCGATCTCCGATCAGTATGAGTCTGGCATCGTCCGGTACAGCTGCCATGAGTTTAGACATCAGGGCAAGATCTACCATTGATGCTTCATCCACCACCACGATATCGGCAAACAGCGGATTCTCAGCGTTATGGCGAAAATAAGGAGAGCCCGGAATGGTTTTCAGCATTCTGTGAATGGTATACGCCTCATCGGGTATGGCATCGATAATATTTTTTTCGCAGTCGAGAGTCGTTTTTGCAGTTTTCACAGATTCCCCGATTCTTGCCGCTGCCTTGCCTGTCGGTGCTGCGAGTAGAATGTCTATGCGCTTTTTTCGAGAGAGTTCTAAAAGCAGTGCCAGAATTTTTGCCATGGTGAAGGTCTTTCCAGTTCCCGGACCTCCGGTGATGACACAGAATTTTTTAAACGCCGCAATAACGGCTGCCACCTTCAACCATTTGGAATCCTCATCATTTATCGGGAAAAGCCTTTTTAAGCTGTCTTTTAAAAGGGTTCGATCTATATTAGGGATGTCTTCTCTCAGGCGGCGATTAATGGCGTCTGAAAGATGATGTTCATACTCCCAATATCTATAAAGGTATAGTCTGTTTTTTTTGTCGAGTATCAGGGGTCGAAAATCTCCGGGTTGTCCAACCGCAGGACTTTGCCTTATTTTCTTTGACCACTCGGAAAGTTCCGGAGCTTTAAGCGCCCCATCACCGTTCAGTTCTAAAGAAATCGATGTTTCCGCCGCGGCACCAAGGTCAAGATATACATCTCCGTTTCCGGTGGCACGGCTCACAAGGGCTGCGGCCAGAAAAATATCCGGATCGTCATTTTTATCAATTTCAACGATAAATTTGGCAAAATAAAATTCCGTGTCAGTTATATTTCCCTTATGATATAAGCCATTTATATGTTTTTTGTTCATTCTAACCATTAGATCTCTAATGTCCTGGAATCAGCGCGTTCAAAAGGGCCCTGACAAGACCTGTATTGGGAAGGTCTTTGTAAATACCGAATTCCGGTCCTCTGTCAGGATCCACCCCTCTTATAAAGATGTAAAAGACACCACCAAAGTGTTTTTCATAATCAAAACCCGGGAACCGTAGCCGAAGGTATTGATAAAGCGAAAGAGTGTAAAGATGATATTGCAGAATGTAAAAGTCATTGTTCATAATTTCCGCCAAAGCATCTTTCCCATAGTCTTCCACGCATGTTCCTAAAAAGTTCGATTTCCAGTCCACCAACCAGAAACGCCCCTTATGATGAAAGACCATGTCTATGTACCCTTTTATAAACCCTTTGGTTAAAGAGAAGTTGAGTTTCCCAAGCCGATCTGGAAAACCACCATGGATATCGATACCGCCAAATTTTTCGAATATCTTTTTGAGACCCTGGGGTGCAACCGGTTTCAATGGAAAATAAAATTCCATTTCGTTTATCCTGTCGTTGCTGTGAACAGAAGAAAGCCTTAACGTCGTTTTGCTTGTCTCAAGCGGTATTGAAAGAACGTTGTCTATCATGGTGCATATCGGTTTTTGCCATTTGGATTCAAATCCATACGCCAGTAATTTGTCGGTTACCAATCTAACGTTATCTTCTGAATTGCCGGGTGCAAAATCAAGATGTTCAAAAATATCGTGGAAAAAAATTCCGGCCCGAGCCCCTTTTGGAAAGGAAAAAATATCTGAATTTATATTTAAATCCAAATCCCTATCGGTTAAAGACTTTTGAAAAGAATGGAATGCATCCCGATCCGGGAGTTCTATATCCGATGCCCGCTGGGATATCAGGTGTGAATAACTCGATATTTTCCAGGAAGTGTCGATTTTTCCCGAAAACCTTCTGAAAGAAATGTTGTCCTTATTATCCGCGCCCGTCAAGAGTGCTGTACCGTTATCAAGGGGCAATGGAATAATATCTATGGCCCCATCTGATTGGTTTGAAAGCTGAATTAAATTTTCTCGTATATCAGCATCATTTTTTTTCGAAACGGTTGTTTTTAAGGAGGCAACCAGATCCTCTTTTTTGAAAACATCCGCAGATTGTCCTTGATAGTATAACAGGTAGGCGATGGCAGAAGTCTCAGCAGTATTGAATCGACCCCAGACGAGATAGCATTTTTTAGTCGCTCGCGTTAAAGCCACATAAAGTAATCTCAGGTTTTCCGATAGAAGTTCATTTTGGGCTTGGGTCAGGTGGGTTCGGATTTCCTTTGACCCGAGATCGAGGGTCAGCGTTTCTCTGTTTTCATGGTTGTGAAATTGAATCTCCCGGTTTTTAATCGTGGACCCGTCCCACGCAAAGGGACAAAACACAACCGGATACTCAAGACCTTTACTTTTATGGATGGTTATGATTTTTACAGCTTGATCGTCACTTTCAAGACGAAGTTGATGGGTTTCAGATTCAGGCGTAGAAGCGCGTCTTTGTTCCGACAGCCACTTTAGCAGACCGTTCATCCCCAGTTTTTTATCGACCGACGCCTGGTGAAGAATTTCTGTCAACTGGAGAAGATTGGTCAGTCTTCTTTCCCCATCCGGAAGCACTAAAAGTCGTTCCCTGACCCTCTCCCTGACCATCAACATCCGAATCATCCGGATAAAACCATACCGATTCCACAATCGGAAATATTCTCTAAACCCATCGGATCTGTGGGTCAACCCAAAAGGGTTCTCTTCCGCTGAATTGAGCTCTATGCCGGAATATCCGATGATTTCGGTCACCAGGGCGGTTTTAAACAGCCGTTCGTTGGCAGGTTCGGCAATGCTTAAAAGAATCCTTTCCAACTCCAGGGCTTCATGAGCATGAAAAATGTTCCCCGTATTTTGGAGAACCGATGGAATTCTCTTTGATGAAAGGCTGTCCTTGATTATTTGCGCCTGTCGATTGGTTCGGACAAGAACAGCAATATCTCCTGCATTAATAGGATCTGAAACAGGATCGCATCCCCCATTTTTCTCCTTTGAAATAAGACGCAGGATTTCGTCGCTAACCGCTCTTGCTATCAGCGGAACCGCCTCGGTTTTGCTCAGGGGTTTGGGTTTGCTCGATTGTTCCTTCGGCGTCAAATACCACAGCACCAATGGGGCAGAAAATGTGGGAACAATGGCTTCGGCTTCCCTCCCGGGGGCACCTTTTTCAAACCCGATCTGATCATAAACAAACGGTGCATGGGAGTTTGAAAATAGGGTGTTTACAGCGGTTATCAAACCGGGCGTCGAGCGCCAGTTTTCTATGAGGGTATATTTTGAATCCACACTCCGGGCAGCCTTCATGTAAGAGAAGATATCTGCCCCTCGGAAGCTGTAAATGGCCTGCTTCGGATCGCCGATCATAAACAGGGTGCTTTCTTTTGATGCAAAGAGCCGGGTGAATATTTCATACTGGAGAGAATCCGTATCCTGGAACTCATCCACAAGGGCGGCCCGATATTTCTGCCGAATTGTTGTAGCGAGCTTATTTCCACCTTTATCTTCAAGCGCATTTTTCACCTTGACCAGGAGATCGTCGTAGAATTGAATGTTGCGTCTCTTTTTTAGGAGCAAAAGCTGGGCCTGTGCAAACTTGAAAAACAGGGTTTTAAGATACACCCAATAGGTTTCCATTTCAGCTTCAAGAGCGACGCTTTTGATGTGCAGCGTATCACAGACATCAAAAATTTCGTGTGAAGGCGGGGTATAATTTTTTCGGGTGGATTGTTCTATTTTGGTGGATGTAAATTTATCAAAACCTTTGAACAATGGAAAACCGATGGATTTTTCATCGACAAAGCGATCCATTGAGGCAATCATGGAAGCAACCGTTAGGTCTCTTTTTGAAATCCCCGCAGGGTGTGTTTTGGATTTGAGGCTGCCATAAATTGTACCGGAAAGGGAGGGGTCTTTAAACATCACCATCAAAGGGTCGCGTGCGGCAGGCCAGCAAGCTTTAAGCTTGTTAAAAACCTTTTCAAAATCCCCAAGGCGCTTGGTTAAATCAGGTGCCTCGAGTTCCGGAACAATCCGGATGTCTGCTGCTCTTTTTTGGGTCAGAAGCTTTAAAAAATATTCCGGTCCGGATATTTTTTTAAGGATATAGCTTAAAAGTTGTGGTGGCAAACTGTAAAAATGCTTTCTCCAGAAATCATCCACAACCTCTTGCGAGAAACCAAGGGAATCGGTCACAAGTTCTGTGTCGAACAGACTCTGAGTTTCAAAAGCATTCTCATGCAAAACCCTTTGGCAAAAACCGTGTATGGTAAAAATGGCAGCATTATCAAAATCGATGACGGCATCCTGAATCCGTTGAACGGCCAAAGCCGGATTGTCATATTTTTTGACCAGCGCATCCATAAAATCATCATTGCCACCTTCGTTTAAAAAGGCCGATTTTGCCGTGAGGAGCTTATTGCGGATTCTCTCTTTAAGCTCTTCAGTGGCAGCCTTGGTGAACGTCACGACCAGTATCTGATCCACCGCAAGCCGTTCTTCGATGATAAGTCTTAAAAAAATACCGGCAATGGTATAGGTTTTACCGGTACCGGCACTTGCTTCGATGAGGTTGGTTCCTTTAAGCAATGTGTTGATGGGGTCAAAAATTTTCATCTGTATGCGTCATTTCCAAAGCGATTAGAAGCTGTTTCTTTGAAGCCTTCCATTTAAAATGATCGAACGGTGGGGGGATTCTCTATTATAAGAGCTTTTTTATCAGTGGAACCGATGATTTTATTTTTCGTCGTGACCTGCTTGGATGTATTAAAAATCGTAAACGCCCGTAAAATTATCAGGTGTAATTTTCTTTAATTCTTCTTTAACGGTTCGCGTAATCTCAAGACCTTCTATAAACGCTTCAACTGCTTTTTGATCAATATGCGTATGGGTTCGTGTTAATGCTTTCACCGCTTCAAAGGGCTCGGGATACCCTTCCCTGCGCAAAACCGTCTGAATGGCCTCGGCCACAACCACCCAGTTTTCATGCAAGTCGTTTTTTATGGCTTCTCTATTCAGAACCAGTTTGTCCAGTCCTTTTAACAACGATTTAAAACCAATCAACGTGTGGGCCAGGGGCACGCCGATATTTCTGCTAACCGTGGAATCCGTCAAATCTCTCTGAAGTCTCGAAATCGGGAGTTTTGATGAAAGATGCTCCAGGACCGCATTGGCCAACCCCAGATTGCCTTCTGAATTTTCAAAGTCTATGGGATTGACTTTATGGGGCATGGCTGAAGACCCGACTTCACGGTCTTTGATCTTCTGAATAAAGTATTTCATGGAGATATACGACCATATGTCGCGATCCAGGTCGATGAGAATGGTATTGATCCTTTTAATATTGTCACAAAATGCGGCCAGATGATCATAATGCTCTATCTGGGTGGTGACTTTTGATCTTTCAAGACCCAGAACTTCGTTTACAAAATGATTTCCAAATGCAATCCAGTCGATGTCCGGATAAGCAACGCAATGGGCATTGAAATTCCCGGTGGCGCCTCCGAATTTGGCGGAAAACGGAATTGTTTCTAAAAGTTTTTTCTGTTTTGTCAATCGCTCAACAAATACATATATTTCTTTACCCAGGCTAGTGGGTGAGGCCGGCTGACCATGGGTCCGGGCCAGCATGGAGATGTCTTTCCATTGTTTCGCTTTTTCATTCAAAGTGTCGATCACTTCATCCAAATGTTTTTTCAAAACATCATTCCAGGCATCTTTTAACGAATACGGTACGGCGGTATTGTTGATATCCTGAGATGTTAAGCCAAAATGAATGAATTCCTTGGCACGATGCAACCCCAGTTCGTCGAATTTATCCTTTAAAAAATATTCCACCGCCTTGACGTCATGATTGGTGACCGCCTCGATGTCTTTGACATGTCGGGCATCTTCAGCGGAAAATTTTTTATAAATTCGCCTCAAGGTTTCAAACAGACTCTTGTCAAAGTCCGCCAATTGAGGCAGCGGCAGATTGCACAATTCGATAAAATATTCCACTTCAACCTGCACACGATATCTTATCAATGCACCTTCGGAGAAATAATCGGTCAGTTTTTCAACAGATTTCCGATAACGGCCGTCAATGGGGGAGATCGCGGTTAAAGATGAAAGCTCCATGGTATTTTCCCCTGAAATAGAAAGAATTATTTTTTTAGTTTTCTCAATTTTGTTTACACTCGTTTAGGGTAGGATAATGCGCCATAAGTGTCAAGAAATTGATGAGAAATCATAGACGGGGCGGAGTTACCGGAACACCCCATTTTTTCATACGGATAAAACATCAAAACAATTTTTATTTGACAAAGGTCAAATGGATGTTAAATTAACTCAGATGTTATTTGAACCTATTGTTTAAAAGGAGCTTAATCATGGCAGAAATGAAAATCGGTTATAGCGGTAATTATCCATTTGTTGAGACTAACTTTTTCTTGAATGAGGAAGGGGAAAATTACAGCATTAAATTGCCGATGTCAAAAATGTGGTATAAAGACATCATCTATGAAATAGAAAAAGTTGCAGAAGAAGAGAAAAAGAAAGCAGAAAAATATTTACATGAAGACAACAGAAAAATGATGACCCACTGCTTTGATATGTATGCAAAATTAATTGAAATAGGCAAAGAGCTTAGAAGAGATATAGAAATGGATTCAGAGGGTGTAACATTAAGTGAAGCATCTGCAGGTTATTAGAGGCAATCTGCAATTCATTTTACTATTCGTCGCTTTCCTGAGCAAATGATATGGAGATGCACTGAAAATACGTGTCATGCAAAATTTCAGTGCATCTTTTTTTATCCGGAGGGAATGTACTGTAGATGAACGGCAAAATAGATTGTCAGCGCCAACAGACAGGAGACGACGGGCGTAAACAACCATCCCAAGAGGATATGCAACAGAGTTTTCGCCTTGACGGTGTTGACGCCTTTGACGATCCCCACGCCCAAAACCCCGCCGACAACCGCCTGGGACGAGGAGACCGGAACCCCCACAAGGGTATATATATGCATCGTGACCGATAGGGATAGAACGACCACCAGGGCCGAGAAGGGGTCCAGTTTGACGAGTTTCTCTCCAACGGTTTCCATCACCGGACGGCTGAAGGTCAGAATTCCAAGAGCGATACTTGCGCCCCCGATCATGGCGGCTGAAAATACATTCAACAGACCGGCGCCAACAAACACGGCGGTCACATTGGCGACGTTGTTGGCACCGAGGGCATAGGCGCCGTAAGAGCCGGTGATAATCAAGCACAGGCGCAGCACTATATCCGACTTAAACATGTTTAAGTTCAGACGATTATAGATCAGGCCCAGAAGCCGGTAAAGGAACAATGCGAGAACCATAGCACCGATGGGTGTTCCGATCCAGCAGATCATTACTTTGCCCAGTCCTCCCAGATTAACCTGCTTGTTTATAATACCGATACCGACAATCCCTCCGACCACCGCCTGTGACGTGGAGACCGGCAATCTCAGTAGGGTCATGAAGGTGACGGCCAAGCCCGCCGCCACCGAAGAAATTATGGCTTGCTCCAAATCAATCCGGGTCAGCCCACTGAGGGTATCAATTCCTGCTTGACCTGAAATCAGAGCCCCTAAAATGACGAATACCGACGCCAGGAGAGCGGCAGTCCGGAATTTGAGCATTTTGCTGGCAACTGCCGTTCCAAATACGTTGGACGCATCGTTGGCGCCCAGAGACCATCCGAGAAAAATTCCGCCAAGCAATGAAAACATTAAACGCGCCTTTTCAAACTGAAAATATTGATCAATTTGGAAACCCGGTCGGCCTTGTCCGAAATATGACCGATTTCTTCTACCAGTTCCTTGAGTTGAAGTCTTTGAAAAGGATCGATATCGGAGTTAAAAATTTTGGTTTTTATCTTCCTTTCATAGTGGTCGCAATGGCTTTCGTTGGTGTCGATCTTGCGCATCAGACTCCGGATGTCGGTCTGCTTTTCTAACAGGGCAACAACCTGTTGTAGCATCAGATCGCAGCATTCCAGGCTGATACGAACCAGTTCGCGCAGATCGTCGATCATGAATTCCGGGGTAATTATTTTTTGGAGTTGAATCATGTAAAGGGTTTGCTCAAAGATATGCGGGATGCTGTCAATGGCCTCCAGAAGCTCCATGACATCGCCGCGGGACTCCGGAATTAGCGCTTTGCCATACATGAGGTTGTTGATTTCTTCTCGAATGTCGTCAGCTTTGGATTCGTATTTATGTGTCTGCCGGATATGAAAGTCAAAATTCTGGCACAAATAACCGTTGAGAAGACAGGAATTAAGGGCATTGACAAAATTTTCCTGGGTCATCTTGAAGGCTTCGAGATATTCATAAAGCAGCGTTTCAACCTGAGATTCTTTTTTAAAAAGATACTTTAACACGGCGGACACCTTCTTCAAAATTCAAATGAGTAGAAAATCCTGGGCCAGAGATCCCGGTTTTTCAAGATTAAATAATTACGTATTTGCCCTTGAGGTCATAAAGTATGGCAAAATGAGTTTTGTGTGTCAAGGTGGATATTTAGAAGCTTCCCGAGTTAATCCTTTACGCGTTCCACCCGATTCACCGTCATGGTTACAGCTCCGAAGTCTTCTTCTACCTTCCCACAAAGTATGAAAGGGCGGTTTCCATCTATAATGGAGCAGAAGCGACGGTAGGCTTTGGGGAAAAAGGTCGTTTCAATCAGGCCGGTGTCGTCTTCAAAAGTGACGAACTCCATGGGTTCGCCGTGTTTGGTATGCACGACCTTTCCGGTAATCAAGATGCCGGCAACGCGTACATGACGACTTACGAAATTAGGCAGTTCCTTGGCCTTGACAATCCGGAGTTTTTTTAAAGGGTCCGTGTACAAAGCCATTGGATGTCGATGGCACAAAAAACCCAGGGCTGCGAATTCCCGCTGCAGGCGATCTCGCTCATTCTCTGGAGGAAATGACGGCTTAAGGACATCTATTCTCTTGCTGAACAAATCTCTTGCCCCTGATCTGTTTAATCGGGTTAATCTGGATTTTTGCCAGCAGATCAGTTCCCACAGCATCAACGTACGATTTTCCTTTGGACAAAGCGAATCAAAAGCGCCTGCGTGAATCAATGAACGTGCTTCATGCTCCTTTGCCTGTACTCGTTCAAGAAAATCGACGATGTCGTTGTAAGGTTTTTCCATACGTCCGGCAACAATGCGTCTGTGTGTGTCTGTGTCCATATGCTTGATGGACAACAGGCCCACACGCAGAGCGCCGGATCTGCCCTTCCAGCGGAGATCGCTTTGGTTCACATCAGGCGGCAGGATTTCCAATCCCATGCGCCGTGCTTCCGATACGTAAGCGAAAGTACTGTAAAAACCGCCTTGATTGCTGATGACCGCTGCCATAAACTCTGCCGGATAATGGGTTTTTAAATAGGCTGTCTGAAAAGAGACACGGGCATAGCTAGCGCTGTGGGGTTTGCAAAAAGAATAGCCGCTGAAACTCATCATCATGTCCCAAACGGCCTCTATCTGGTCGTTGCGAACACCCCTTGCCCGTGCGCCGTCTGTAAAGTGCGCTTTATAATCGTCCAATTTGCGGGTCTTATCTTTTTTGGACATAATTTTACGAAGTCCGTCGGCATCAGCATGTGAAAATCCGGCCAATGCCACAGCGGTTCTGGAAACATCTTCCTGGTAAACCATGATTCCATAGGTTTCATCGAGCACATCTACAAGCAAAGGATGAATCGGTTCCCATTCACCACCATGAAGACGGCGAACGTATTCGCGAATAAATTCATTGGCCGCCGGACGGATAATGCTGCTGTGAATGACCAGATGTTCAAAATCGCCCACCTTTGTTTTCTTTTGCAGCAGGCGCATGGCCGGACTCTCAATGTAAAAACAGCCCATGGTATTCCCCTTGGCCACAGTCGCCTGTGTGGCGGCATCGTCTTCCGGTTCCCAGGACCGCTCGTCAAATTTCATGCCGTTATCCCGAAGGTTTGCAATGGCATCGCGAATAACTCCCAGGCTGCGATTGCCGAGAAGATCGATTTTAACCAGGCCGCCGTCTTCTGCGGTGTCTTTTCCCCACTGGATAATCGGAACCCCTTTGGGGGCAAGTTCAACAGGAACATAACGATCTATCGGCTCAGGGGTGATAACCATACCGCCTGGATGAACGGAGATGTATCGCGGGACGCCGATGATGCGCCGAGCCATGTGAAAAATCTCCGGCCAGGGTTGAGGAAAATCAAAATTGCTTAACACAGGGAGTTCTTTAATCCTTTTCAACAGATCGATCCCTGTATGATCCCCTCGCCAGAACCATGGCAACCGTTTGCTTACGCGACCGATCTCACGGTCGGAAAGTCCGAAGACTTTGGCCACCTCCCGTATGGCCATACGCGGCTGAAAAGCAACATGATTGCAGACCAGCGCGGCATGACCGCCATGCTGATTTAATACGGAATGCAGAACCTCGTCCCTTTCATCCCAGGCAAAATCGATATCGATATCAGGTGGATCCGAACGGCCCGGGTTCAGAAAACGTTCGAAATACAGGTTGTGCTTTATGGGGCAGACATTGGTGATTTTCAGACTGTATGCAACCAGCGAAGCAGCGCCGCTTCCCCGCCCACAGATACGGGGGCTACGAGACACGATATCCTGAACCACAAGAAAATACGATGAAAACCCCATCTCCTCAATGATGCGCAGTTCATACTCCAGTCGGTCCACAACAGCTTCGGACAGATCATTTCCATAGCGCCTTCGTGCACCTTTGTAGGCGGCATTCCGAAGGAGTTGGTCGGGACGTTTTCCCCGTGTATCGCGCCACGGAGGCAGTATGAGTTCGCTGGAAGGTCCGGTAAATGTCACCCGTTCTGCAATGGCTTCAGTGGCTCGAATTGCCTCCGGCCAAATGGCAAAACGTTTGCCATATTCAGATGGCGTCGCCAGCCATGTATCGGACGGGGCTACATCTTTTGGGGTTAATCGGGAAAGAGACGTGTTCAGATCTATGGCACGCAACATCCGGTGAACCTTTACATCATCGGGATCGAGGAAAAAACTCCCGGGCGTGGCGACAATCGGCACCCCCAGGTCTTGGAGCATCTTCCGGAATCTAACGACGGTTCCCTTGGGCTTGGCGGGCACTTCCGCCGCGACGGTTACTTGGGCCTCATGCCAGTCGAATAAAAGCTCAGGTGTTTGCGTGATAACAACCAGCCCTTTGGCATGAACGGGGACGGCAGATTTCAGATCAAACATTTCATCTGTGTGACGACGCGTAATCAGACGACAGAGATTACGATACCCCTGACCGTTCTCCACAAGACAGACGGCCCGGTATCCGCATGCGGGATCTGTCAGCTCTGCACCGATGATGGGTTTAATCTTTGTACGTTCGCAACTCTTTAAAAAGGGCCAGAGACCGTAAAGATTGTCCGTATCCGTAAGGGAGATACGGCCATAACCGCGCTGTTTTGCACCCGCACAGATTCTTTCCGGCGAGCACGTGCCCCACATCAATGAATAATATGAACGAACGCTCAGCGGAATCATGACGAAACACCCCATTCGCATCAGCCGAAACTAAAAAGATTTTTATCACGAAAGCACGAAAATTCGAAAACACGAAAAGGATTATTTGATTTCGTGCTTTTTTCCTTTCGTGTTTTCGTGGTTCGGTTTTAATTTTTCGCCACAAAAAATACGACTATCGCGATTAAAGAGTCTTCCCCATATGAATTGCATTGAATCCGTAACGACGGCGGATCGAATCGAAAGCGAAAATCAGGTTGTCACTTTTTCTTTTTTTTTGTTCGCATTCGGCAAAAAGCTCAATTTGTGCCGGGGGGTAGGTCAGACGATCACAAATCAAACGCAGATGTCGGATGCGGACGCGGCGTGTCCATGCCCTTTCAAGGGCTTCTTTTGCAACGGGAAATAAGCGAAAGTCATTGGCAGTGGCCGGATGGGCGACCGCCTGTCGGGCAATCCGCCTGCCGTCGGAATAGTCGAGGAAAATTCTGATTCGTCTTGTGGTCATCCTTCGATTTCGCAGGTCCATGGCGACTTTTTCAACGAGTTGATATAATGCACCCTTCACCACTGCAACATTGTTGGTATCGTTTCCAAATTCATGCTCGGAACTTACCACCGGCTGCTTCTGATCAACAGATAAAACCGGCGATGGGTCAATGCCCCGTACAGCATCATACAGGCTTCGACCACGATGGCCGAACATAACATTCAGTTGTGTCTTCGACAGATTCATCACATGACCGACACGGGTCAGGTTGAATTCCCGAAAACGCTTCAGGTCGTCCCTTTCGATACCGGGAACAAAGTAAATCGGTAAGGGTTTCATAAAATTTCCTTCTTCGCCAGCCCCGACGATATATTCACCGTCCGGTTTGACCATGCGCGTTGCCACCTTGGCCACCAGCTTATTGGGAGCAACCGACCAGACCGGATCAAACCCCATATCGGCCCGTACCATCTTTCTGATGCGCCATGCCACGTCAGGTGCCGGGCCGAACAGCCTCCCCGTCCCGGTGATATCTATGAATAGATGTCCATTGTGGTCGGTCATTTCGATCAACGGCGAATAAGGCAACACGTATTTCAAAAGCTGACGCATTGCCCGTTCGTAACGGTCCGGATGCGGCGGCAGCACAACAGCATCCCGGCAGCAGCAAAGTGCCCGTCCCAGGGCCATCCCTTTACGGACACCATTTTGATACGATTCTTCACTCATGTCATACACGGTCGATCGTGTGGAAGCATCATGGGCGATGATCACCGGACGCTCTCTCAAACGGCTATCCAAA
>Ga0070729_10002051_pt1 | contig 27411 bp, 18 predicted proteins | sample tdDd472_FD_66725 | JGI IMG/M metagenome (GOLD analysis project Ga0070729, IMG submission 66725) | Marine sediment microbial communities from the Atlantic coast under amendment with organic carbon and nitrate - tdDd47.2 | ecosystem: Environmental > Aquatic > Marine > Coastal > Sediment | place...
CGAAACGTGTCGACGATGACGTCCGCGCGCTCGATCAGCGCGTCGACGAGGCGCCGGGCGTCCGGGTCGCGGGTGTCGACGGACACGCTCTCCTTGCCCCGGTTCACCGCCGCGAAGAGCGCGCCGTACCCGTCGGCGCTCTCGTTCACCTGCGGCGGATACCACCGGGCGTAGTCGCCCCCTCGCGGCGCCTCGACCTTGAGCACGCGCGCGCCGAGGTCGGCGAGAAGCATCGTGCAGAACGGGCCAGGCAGCAGCCGCGAGAAGTCGAGGACGGTGACCCCGTCGAACGTGGATGCATCGAGCATGGGACCTCGCGGCGGACAGGCGGCAGACAGGCGGCAGACACGCGAGGCGCCGACCGAGAGGCCGGCACACCCGCAAAAACGACGACGGGGCGAGCGAGCGCCCGCCCCGCACCGTCATCCCAGGCTCAGGCGGCGCCGAGCGAAAGGATGTTCTGCAGCTTCATGGCGAGGCCCATGTCGCCCTTCACCTTGATCTTGCCCATCATGAACGCCTGCATCGGGTTCACGGAGCCGTCGAAGATGCCGCCCCAGTCCTCGGTCGTCATCGTGATGGTGACGTTCGAGTCGTCGTGCGCGCCCTCGGACACGAAGCCCTCGGTGGTGCCCTCGCGAAGGTCCACGGCCCAGGTGCCGCCGCCGTCGCCGGTGAGGTCGAACTGGAACACGGCGTTCACGCTCGTGGCCTTCTCGGGGTTCTTCGCGACGTTGGTGTTGATGCGGTCGAAGATCTCGGCGGGGGTCGACATGGGGACGCTCCAGCGTGGGATGGGGCCCGATTCGGGCAGATTTCAGGTCGGCAGCAGGGTGCCACCGGGGGAGTCACGGCGTCAACGCGGGCGTAGCCGCCGCGACGGGGGATTCACTGACGGCCGGGCCAGAACTCGGACGGCTGCCGCGACGGCGGCGCCTGGTTGGTGCCCGAGGGGGGCGTGGACGGCGCGGTGTTCGTGCCAGGCTGCACCACCGGCGGGCGCGGCGGGCGCACCCGGTCGCGGCGGTCGCGGCGGATGCGCTCGGGCAGCACGGGCTCCGCGCCGCCGGCACCACTGCCCTCGGCGGCCGGGCCGGATCCGCTGCCTTCGGCCACCGTGGTGACAATGATGCGCTGTTCGACCGTCGGGTTCATCGGGTCCGGGCCACCGGCGCCGATCGGGATGGCGGTCTGCTCGACCACGAGGCGGTACGGCTCAGCGCACGGCTCGCCGGCGGTCATGGTGACGCGAGCGAAGTAGTCGCCGGACGGCAGGTCGAGGGCGACCCGCTCCTGCTCGCCGCGGACGCCCGCGCTCGATCGGGCCACGACGGCCCCGTCGGCATCGAGCAGCTCGAGGACGTAGTCGCTCGGGCCGTTCGGCTCGAGACGCACGGTCACGCTCTGGTACGTCGCGTCGACGTACTCGTCGCCGAATACCTCGATGGCAAAGAGGTCGACGTCCCCGGGGGGAAAGAGGTGCCCGGATGCGCTCAGGCTCGCCGCCTCGGCGGTCGTCCAGATGCCGATGACCGGCGGCCGGGTGGCCTCGGGGACCGGCTCGACGACCAGCTCGGCGAGGGTGTCGTTCGGTTCGACCTCGAAGTCGGTGCCCTCGTAGAACTCGAAGTGCACGAGGTACGGCTGCAGCACCTCCTGACGCGCCTCGCGCGCGCGGACCCCGAAGAGGAAGGCCGCCTCGGGCCCGACCCGCAGCGAGCAGATCGACTCGGGATCGCCGACGCGACCGTCGTCGATCGTGGCCGGCCCGAACATCGTGCCGTCGTCGAGGAAGAGCTGCAGGTCGACGCCGTCCGGCGACTCCGCGACGAGGCGCACGACCCGCGTGTCCTCGGTCTGCAGGCGGTAGTAGTCGATGTCACCGGGGGTATGCAGGTACCCGTTGATCAGGTCGATGGCCGCGACCTCGAACGCCGACTCGGCGTCGTTGTCGGGCTCGGCTTCGACCACGCCGTTGAGGGGAGGCACGCGCCGCACCTCGAGGCGATACGGGGTCTGGTCGTTGGCACCCGCGAGGCTGCGCACGGTGACGGTCACCGCGCCGGTCTGGGGCGCGATGGCCGGCACACCGACCGTCTCGCCGGGCCCGCCGATCAGCTCGGCGAGCGGCTGGCCGAGGGCGTCGCTCACGCGTACGTCGAACGAGATGCCCTCGACGCCGGACACGAAGACCCCGAACGGGTCGCCGGCGGCGAACGCGTTGGCCTCGATGACGAAGGTGTCCTCGTCGCCGGCCGCAGCGATGCAGCCGGTGACCTGCGACGGCAGCGCGCGCAGCACCGCGCCGGGCGCGCCCGGACGGTCCGGCTCGAGCGCCAGCCCGCAGGCGAGCTCCGGTTCGGCCGCCGGCTGGGCCAGCAGCCGCCACGAGCCCTCGCCGGTCAGCGAGATGCGCAGCCCGGTCGCTGACGGGAACGGGCCGATGCGCGTCGGACGGTCCGCCGGAACGTCGACGACGTACCCGGCGCCGTCGCGCTCACCGAAGACGTCCACACGGGCGTTCGCCGTGCTCTCGACGACGAGCTCAAGGATCTCGTCGTGCGGCGGCAGGCGGTACATGTCGACGTCGGTCGGTCCCTCGAACGCGCCCGAGATTGCACGCCCCGGCGTCAGCCGCGGCGCCTGCTCGGGCGTGTCGTTCGGTTCGGACTCCGGCGCGTCCGACGTCTCGGGGCCCGCCGCGGCGGCGCTGCCCTCTTCGGGCGCGTCCTCGGGGGCGTCGGAGCCGCCGAAAAGCTGGCAGCCACCGAGGAGCCCCCCGATGGCAGCGGCGACGACCAGCCGACGCGTACGCACGATCAGTGCCGCTCGTTGTACCGACGAATCAGCTCGTCGGTGAGGTCGTCCCCGGACGCGAAGACCACCGACCCGCGGTCGAGGACCATCGTGTAGCCCTGCTCTTCGGCGATCTCGTCGACGACGACGATCATGCGCTCGGCGATGTCCGCGGTCGCTTCGGCCTCGGCCTCGGCGATCGACATCTGGTGCTCTTCGTACTGGGCCTGCAGCGCCATCGCCCGCTCCTGCAGGTCCTGGTAGGTCTGCATCGCGGCGTCCTGCTCGAGCATCGGCGCGGCGGCCTGGAACTCGGCGACCTCGGTGCGCAGGGCCTCTTCAGCGGCCTGGAACTCGGCGGCGCGCGCCTCGAGGTCCGCCTCGAGACGGGTCCGTGCCGACACACCCTCTTCGACGGTGTTCAGCGCACGCTGCAGGTCGACGACGCCAATGCGCTGGGCCGTCGGCGCGTCCTGGGCAAACGCGGTCGTGCCGCACACGAGGGTGGCTGCGAGGGCCACCGTCATCATCATCCACTTCGTCATGCTTCGTCGACTCCCGAACCGGCGGCGGACGGAATCACGTGCCGGTGCTGTCAGAATGCGTTGCTGATGCTGAATTCGAACACGCGACGGTCTTCGGCGTCATCGCCGGTCCGGTCTCGTGCCAGGGGATAGCCCCACTCGAACCGCAGTGGCCCGATCGGACTCCTCCACCGGATACCGAAACCGGCGGATGTCCGCAGCACATTCCCGTCGGGTCCATCCAGTACGTCGAGTCGTAGGGTGTACGGCTGGTCCCTGTCAAAGGCGTTGCCGGCGTCGATGAAGAACACGCCGCGCAGGCCGAGCGCCGTCACCAGCGGGTACTCGAGCTCGAGATTCAGGAAGAGCTGCTTGTAGCCGCCGGTCAGCGCGTCGCCGGTCGAGGCGAACGGGTCGTCCGTGCGCGCGGTCGGCGTCGTGGGCGAGAGCGAGTACCGCTGGAACCCGCGGACGTCCTCGCTGCCGCCGACGAAGAACCGCTCGTACAGCGGCACGTCGCGGGTGGTGCTTGTCGAGCCGACCCAGCCGATCTCGGCGTTCGCGCGGGCGACCCACTGCGACACCCACCGGCACATGCTGCCGCTGACGCCCTGTCGCACTTCGGCGAACCGGTCGTCGTTGCCACAGTCGAGGAAGTCGAGGCCGCGGTAGGCGCGCGCGAAGCCCTCGACGCGGACGAACTCGTTCTCGGAGCCCCACGCCGCGTCCGCGACCTGCGTGTTCACGCCGAGCCACGAGCCATCGGACGGGAAGAGACGGTCGTTGCGTCGGTCGAGGTACACACCACCGGTGAGCGAGCTCGACAGCCCGCCACTCGTCAGCAGGTTCACCGAGCCGGTCGACCCCGAGAAGCCGCCCTCACGCACGTCCGTCGTCTCGATCAGGTAGCCCATCTGGAAGCTGAGGTCGGCCCAGAACGAGTGCCGCCAGAACGGGCGCACTCCGAACGTGATGCCCGCGGCCCGGCTGTTTCGCTCGAACTGGGGGAAGAGCAGGCTCTGCTGGCTCAGCGTGGCGTTCAGCGACACCCGGCGGTTGAACAGCCACGGCTCGAAGAACTGCAGCAGAAAGAGCGTCCGCGTCCGCGACAGCTGCGTGTTCAGCGTCAGGCTCTGCCCGCGACCAAAGAGGTTCGACTCGCTGATCTGGGCGGTGGCGATGAAGCTGTCCGCCGACGAGAACCCGGCGCCGATCTGCAGCGACCGCGTCGGCCGCTCGGTGACCTCGATCTCGATGTCGACGATGCGCGGGTCCCGCGCCTGGGGCTGCTCGCGGACCGTGACGTTCTCGAAGTGCCCGAGGCGGCGGATGCGCGCCTCGGACGTCCGCAGCGCGGTGCCGTCGTACTCGTCGCCCTCTTCGATGCGCATCTCGCGGCGCATCACGAGGTCGCGGGTGATCGTGTTGCCGACGAACTCGATGCGCCCGATGTAGCAGACCTCGCCCTGCTGGATGTCGTACGTGACGTCGATCGTCAGCGTGTCCGGATCCTGGTTGGTCAGCAGGTTCACGTTCGCGTTGCAGAACCCGGCGTCGCGATAGAACGACGTGAGCCGCTCGATGTCGCCGCGCACCGTGCTCGACACGAAGGTGTCGAGGTCGAGGCGCGTCATCTCGAGCAGCTCGTCCTGCGGCACGAGGAAGTCGCCGGTCAGATCGATCGAGCGCACCGTGTACGGCTCGCCCTCGTCGACCGGGATCGTGACGTAGATGCTCTGCCCGTCCCGCCCGAGCTGCACGACCGGGTCGCCCACTTCGACGTCGAGGAACCCGAAGTCGTAGTAGTAGAACGCGATGCGCTGGGCATCGAGGCGCAGCTGCTCGGGCTGGAAGTTGCCCATCTGGCCGAGGAACCCGAACCAGCCGCGGGGGCGGGTGTAGAGCACCTGCTGCAGCTGGCTGTCGGACAGGCTCTCGTTGCCGACGAAGCTGACGCGGGCGACACGCACGCGCTCGTCTTCGCGGATGTCGTATCGGACCTCGACCTCGCCCGGGGCGATGTCGACGATCGTCGCCTCGACCTCGACGAGGTAGAACCCCTTCTCGCGGTACGCGTCGACGATCGACCGCTCGGCCCGCCGGACGGCGTTCTCGTCGAGGATCGAGCCGATGCGCAGGGTCATCGCCTCTTCGATCTCGTCGTTGTCGAGAGCGTCGTTGCCCTGAATCTCGATGCGCGCGATCGCCGGCTTCTCGGTCACGACGTAGCGCAGAATCCAGTCGTCACCTGCGCGCTCGAGCTCGACGACAATGTCGTCGAAGTACCCGAGGTCGTACACGTTGCGCACGCTCTCACCGAGCGCGCGGTGCGTGATCGCGTCGCCGGGCGAGAGCTGGATCTGCCGACGGATGGCTTCTTCTTCGACCCGCAGGTTGCCGCGGACCTCGATGCCCGACAGCGTCGGTGCCTCGGGCTGCTGGGCATGCGCGACCGGCGCGAGGCCGGGCAGCGACGACGCAGCGACGAACACCGCCATGCACGCGATGATCCCCCGGACGAGCATCGAGACGAACGAACGCGTCACGAAGCCTCCAGTTCGGCAGGTTCGCCGTCGACGAGTCGACCGTCGGCCATCTGCAGGCGACGCTCCATCGCGCCCCCGAGCAGCGGGTTGTGCGTCACCACGACCACGGCGGTCCCCAGCTCGTCGTTCACTTCGCGGAACAGGTCGAAGATCCGCGCGCCGGTCTCGACGTCGAGGTTGCCGGTCGGCTCGTCCGCGAGGATGAGCCGCGGCTGCATGACCAGCGCACGCGCCAGTGCGACGCGCTGCTGCTCACCGCCGGACAGCTCGCCCGGGCGGTGGGTGAGACGGTGCGAGAGACCGACGCGGTCGAGAAAGCTCGACGCCCGGTCCTGCGCTTCGCTGCGCGGCACGCCGGCGATGATCGCGGGCATCGCCGCGTTCTCGACCGTCGTGAACTCCGGCAGCAGATGATGAAACTGAAAGACGAAGCCGATCGAACGCCCGCGAAACCGCGAAAGATCGCGGTCCTTCATCGCGAACACGTCCGTGCCGTCGAACTTCACCGAGCCCGTCGTCGGGCGGTCCAGCGTGCCGAGCACCTGCAGAAACGTCGACTTGCCGGCGCCGCTGCGGCCCATCACGCTGATCGAGTCGCCGGGGTAGATCGACAGGTCGATCCCCTGCAGCACCGGGATCTCGGTCCCGTCTTTGACGAAGGTCCGGGTCAGGCCTTCGACGACGACCAGCGGGCTGTCGGCAGCGGAGTTCAAACGGCTATCTGTGCGAGTGGGGCTCGTGGCGCGCTACTCGTAGCGCAGTCCGCTGGCCGGATCGAGGCGGGCAGCTTGCATGGACGGGTACAGCGTTGCAAGCAGAGAGACCGTGACCGCCCCCGCCAGCACCGCGACGATCTCGATGACGTCGATCTCCACGGGGACCTGATCGATGTAGTACACCTCGGGGTCGAGGGGGAACCCGACCAGCTCGAGCCAGGCGACAAGGCCGAGCCCGAGGATCGCGCCCAGCGCGGTTCCGATCACTCCGATCGACACGCCCTGCACCACGAAGATCCCCGTGATCGTGCGTTTCGTGCAGCCCATCGACCGCAGAATCGCGATCTCGGCGCCCTTCTGGATCACGACCATGATCAGGACGTTGATGATCGCGAAGCTCGCGACGAGCACGATGATCATCAGCAGCAGGCCCATGACGAACCGCTCGAGCAGCAGCGCGTCGAAGAGGCTGGCGTTCAGCTGCTTCCAGTCGAAGACCTCGTAGGCGTCGGCGTCGAGGGTCGACGCGAGGCTGACGCGCACCTCGTCGGCCCGGTCCATCCGCGCGACCCGCATCTCGACGCCGGAGATCTCGGTGGCGCCGAGGTTCAGCAGCGCGCGAGCGTCCGGGATCGTCGTGTAGGCCATCCGGTGATCGAACTCGTAGAGCCCGGTGTAGAACACGCCGACGACGCGAAAGCGCCGCACGGTGGGCACCGGACCGGTGGGGCCGACGGGGCCGTCCGGGTTCACGAGCTCGACGGTCTCGCCGACGACGACGTTGAGCGTGTCGCGCAGCTCCGACCCGAGGATGACGCCGGGGACGCGGCGGGCGCCCGGGCCCGGCAGCGGGGTCAGGCCGGACGGCGTCGTGTTGGACGCGGTCGGCGTCGGCAGGCCGGGCATCGCCGACGGTCGCCCGTCGCCGCCCTGTGCGGACACCGGCGGCGGCAGCGCGGGCATCGGCGAGCGCCGCGGCCGGTCCGGCGCTGCAGCGGCGGAGCCCTCGGCGTCGGCGTCGGCGTCGGCGGCGGTGTCCGCGGCGTCGCCGCCCTGCCCCACGGCCCCGGAGCCCTCGATGCCCGCCTGGCGCTCCAGCGCCTCGAGCTCCTCGCGAAGCTCGCGGGCCTCGCGCAGCAGCGCCTCGGCCTCGCCGTTGAGCGCGTCGGTGCGGTCCATCAGCGGGTCCCGCTGCGGACGCGCCGCCTCGGGGTCGTCGAGCCACGCGAGGCGCCCGTCGACGATGTCGTCGGGCAGGTTGCTCGTCGAGCCGATCCGCGTGGGGTCAATGCCCCGCAGGATGACGCCGGTGTAGTTCGTCGGCGACGAGATCAGCAGCTCGGACTCGATGAACGGCGACGCCCCCACCACCTCGGCGTGGGCATCCGCCGCGGCGAGCACCGCCGCCGCGTCGTCCATCGGGCCGCGGTCGGGCCCGGTGACGAGCACGTGCGCCTTCGCGCCGAGGATCTTGTCGCGCAGGTCCGCCTCGAAGCCCCCCATCACCGCGAGCACCACGATCAGCGCGGTCACGCCGATCGCGACGGCGAACACGCTGATCAGCGTGATGACCGACGGCGCGTTCGCGTTGCGGGTCGCGGACAGGTACCGCAGACCGATGAGGACCGAGGTGGGCACGGGTTCAGCCGCCGTCGGGGCGCATGTGGGGGAAGAGGATGACGTCGCGAATCGACGCGCTGTCCGTCAACAGCATGACGAGGCGATCGATGCCGATGCCCTCGCCGGCCGCCGGCGGCATGCCGTACTCGAGCGCCCGCACGTAGTCGTCGTCGAGAGGCATCGCCTCTTCGTCGCCGCTGGCCTTCGCCTCCATCTGGGCGACGAAGCGCGCGTGCTGGTCCTCGGGGTCGTTCAGCTCGTTGAACGCGTTGCCGAGTTCGTAGCCGTTCACGTAGATCTCGAAGCGATCGACGCGGGTGGGGTCGTCCTCCTTGCGGCGCGACAGGGGCGACACGCTCGCGGGGAAGTCCGTCACGAAGGTCGGCTGGATGAGATCGTCCTCGCAGTGGTGCTCGAAGAGCTCCATCAGCAGCTTGCCGTCGTCCATCTTCTCGGCGTCCGACAGGTGCGCCGCCTTCGCCTGGGCGAGCAGCCAGTCGCGGTCGCGGGTCTGGTCCTCGTCGACGCCGACCTTCTCGGCGAGCGCCTCGGCGACCCGCACCTGACGCCACGGCGGCGTCACGTCGATGACGTTGCCGGCGGACGTGAAGGTGATGCGTCCGTTCTCGTCGCGTCCGTGAAGCTCCTCGGCGATGCTGCTGACGAGCTCCTCGGTGATCTCCACGAGCCGCTCCCACGTCGAGTACGCCTCGTAGAACTCCAGCATCGTGAACTCGGGGTTGTGCTGGCGGCTCAGCCCCTCGTTGCGGAAGTTCCGATTGATCTCGTACACGCGCTCGAGCCCGCCGACGACGAGACGCTTGAGGTACAGCTCCGGCGCGACGCGCAGGAACATGTCGATGCCGAGGCTGTTGTGGTGCGTCACGAAGGGGCGCGCGGTCGCGCCGCCCGCCTGCACCTGCAGCATCGGGGTCTCGACCTCGATGTAGCCCTGGCGGTCGAAGTACTCGCGAATGCGACGAATGATCAGCGAGCGGGTGAGGAACACCTGCCGGCTGTCCTCGTTCATGATCAGGTCGACGTACCGCTGGCGGTACCGCTGCTCGACGTCCGTCAGCCCGTGGAACTTCTCGGGCAGCGGGCGCACCGACTTCGTCAGCAGCGTGAGCCCGTCGACGGCGACCGACAGCTCACCGGTGCGCGTACGCATCAGCGTGCCTTCGGCGCCGACGACGTCGCCGAGGTCGAGGCTCTTCACGACCTCGTACAGGTCCTCACCGACCGCGTTCTTCGAGATGAAGAGCTGCAGGAACTCGTCGGTCTTGTCCCTGGCCTCCCACTGCGGCTTCACGCCGGGCTGGCAGGTGCGGTCGTAGATCTTCACGAACGCGACCTTGCCCTGCCGCCGAAAGAACCGGATCCGCCCGGCCACGCGGACGCGCTGCCCGGTCGCCTCGAGATCCTCGTGCGCCAGCGCGCCGTACGTCGCGAAGAGGTCGGCGGCGGTGTGCGTGACGTCGAACCCGGTGGCGTACGGCGACGGGCCGTTCTCGCGAAGCCCGTCCAGCTTCTCGAGCCGCTGCTTGAGCACCTTGTTGTCGAACCGGTCGCGCCAGTCGGGCCGCGTGGGCGTCTCGTCGGACATGGTCGGGTCTCTCGAGCGTGCGAGCACAGTCCTCGCGTTCGGGGGGCTCGCGTTCGGGGGCTCGCGTTCGGGGTCGAAGCGAGGCCCCGGATTTCGGGGGATTCGGGTCGGGGATGCGGGCCGCCGCGACGGGCGGCGACGCATCAGAACGCGGCGCCGTCCTCGTCGGTCTCGTCGCCGCCGGCCGTTTTCAACAGCCAGGCCTCGATGAACGGCTGCAGGTCGCCGTCGAGCACCGCCGACGGATTGCCGGACTCGTGCTCCGTCCGCAGGTCCTTCACCATCTGGTACGGCGCGAGGACGTACGAGCGGATCTGGCTGCCCCAGCCGATGTCGGCCTTCTCGGAGTTCAGCTTCTGCTGCTCCTCTTCGCGCTTGCGCCGCTCTTCTTCGTAGAGCCGCGACTTGAGGACCTTCATGGCCGTCGCGCGGTTCTTCATCTGCGAGCGTTCGTTCTGGCACTGCACCACGATCCCCGTGGGGATGTGCGTGATGCGCACCGCCGAGTCCGTCCGGTTGACGTGCTGTCCACCGGCGCCGGACGCGCGGTACGTGTCGATGCGCAGGTCCGACTCGTTGATGTCGATCTCGATGCTGTCGTCGAGCTCGGGCAGCACGTACACCGACGCGAACGACGTGTGCCGCCGCGCCTGGCTGTCGAACGGCGAGATGCGCACCAGCCGGTGCACGCCGCTCTCGGCCTTCAGGTAGCCGAAGGCGTATTCGCCCTGCACCTTGAAGGTCGTGCCCTTGATGCCGGCCTCTTCACCGGGCTGCAGGTCGAGCTCTTCGAGGCGCCAGCCCGCCTTCTCGGCGTACCGATGGTACATGCGCATCAGCATCGAGGCCCAGTCCTGGGACTCGGTGCCGCCGGCGCCGGCGTTGATGGCGACGATCGCGTTGGCGCCGTCGTGCTCACCGCCGAGCATGCGCTTGAACTCCATCGCCTCGAGCGTGGAGTTCAGCGAGGCACAGAGCGGCTTCAGCTCCGCCTCGACCTCTTCGGGCGTCATGTCCTCGGCGAGCTCGAGGCACGCCTCGCCGTCTTCGATCTGACCCTGCAGGTCGGCGAAGTCCTTGAGCGTGCGCTCGATCGAGCCGCGCTCCTGCATCAGGGTCTGTGCTGCATCGGCGTCATCCCAGAAATCGGGCGCGGCGATGCGGTCGTTCAGCTCTTCGAGTCGCTCGGTCTTTCGAGCAACGTCAAAGATGCCTCCTGAGATCGGCGAGGCGCGTAGCGGCCCGCTCGAGCTCGGTGCGATAGGGTTCCATGAGGTCCTCCGATGGCCGCGACGTGCGGCCCTGCGTGGTGCGCCGCTTCTAGTCTCGGCGCGACCGACGCGTCAACCGTCGACCGGCGGCGTCTCGTCGGATTTCTCGCCCGCGTCGGCGGCGGGATCGGCCGCCGGCTTCGCGTCCACCGAGCGGGCCCCGGCGAGCGCGGTCCGGACGATCCCGATCGCGATGACGATCGCCGCGATCGCGCCGACCGCCGCGACGATGCCGAGCAACCCGTCCGCCTCTTCGATCGCGCCGCCGGCCCACGTCGCGATGCCGACGAGCACGAGGCTGTACACCACGGCGCCGAGCGCGCCGAACCCGAGCGCCCGACGCACGTCGATCCGGGCGACCCCGGCGGCCACGAACACGAGGCCCCGGATCCCGGGCAGGAACCGGTTGATCACCAGCCAGAGGGAGCCGTGGGCCTCGAACCGCGCGAGCACCGCATCGATGGCGGCGCGGCGCCGACGCGGCATCGTCGCGTACCGGCCCGTCGTGGTCAGCCACCAGCCGATGCGGATCGCGATCGCAGCGCCGGTCACCGCACCGACCGTCGCCGCGAGCACCATCCACCACGGCGACGTGCCCCCGCTCACGGCCAGCAGCGCGCCGGCGAACACGATCGAGTCCCCGGGCACCGGCGGCAGCACGTATTCGACGCCGGCGCCGAACGCGACGGCGACGGCCGCCCACACCGCGGGTACCGAAGCGAGCGTCTCGAACCAGGTCGTCAGGTCCATGGTACCTCCATGCCACGGGATGTAGGCGCCTCGCGTTGACGCGTCCAGGGCCCGATGCTACCGCCGCCTCGCACTCCCGCTCGCCTCGAGGACTTCATGACGACGCGCCTTCGGTTCGCCCCCAGCCCCACGGGCATGCTGCACATCGGCAACGCCCGCACCGCGCTCTTCAACTGGCTGTACGCCCGGCACACCGGCGGCCAGTTCCTCATCCGCATCGAGGACACCGACAAGGAGCGGTCGACCGACGAGAGCCGCGACTCGATCCTTGAGGCGCTCGCGTGGCTCGGCATGGAGTCCGACGAGCCGTACCTGCTGCAGTCGACCCGCGTCGACGAGCACATCCGGCTCGCCAACCAGCTGCTCGCCGAGGGCAAGGCGTACAAGTGCTTCTGCTCGAAGGAGGAGCTCACCGCGATGCGCGAGGCGGCGCAGGCCGAGGGCCGCACGCCCAAGTACGACGGCACGTGGCGCGAACGCACCGACCACCCGACCGACGGGCGGCCGTACACCGTGCGGTTCAAGATGCCGCTGACCGGCGCGACCACCGTCAAGGACGTCGTCCTCGGCGAGATCACCGTCGCGAACGAGGAGCTCGACGACCTGATCATCCTGCGCTCGGACGGCTCGCCGACGTACAACTTCGTCGTCGTCTGTGACGACGCGTTCATGCAGATCACGCACGTCGTGCGCGGTCAGGACCACATGACGAACACCTTCCGTCAGGTGCACCTGTACCGCGCGATGGGCCACGAGCCGCCGCAGTTCGGCCACCTGCCCCTCGTCGGCGGGCTGTCGAAGCGCCTGCGGTCGGGCTCGCTGATGAGCTATCGCGAGAAGGGGTTCCTGCCCGAGGCGATCGTCAACTACATCGCGCGCCTCGGCTGGTCCCACGGCGACCAGGAGATCTTCTCGATCGCCGAGCTGATCGAGAAGTTCGACCTCGCCGACGTGAACCGATCCAACTCGTCGTACGACGAGCAGAAGTTCGCGTGGGTTCTGCAGCAGTGGATGAAGAAGCTGACCCCGGCCGAGCTCGCCGAGCGCGCCGTGCCCTACCTCGCCGAGCGTGACATCGAGGTCGAGGTCGACGACCGCTTCGTCGCCCTGATCGCCTCGCTGCAGGAGCGGTCCCGCGACATGAACGAGCTCGCCGACGGCGCGGTCTTCGCCTACCGCGCGCCGACCGAGTACGACGAGAAGGCGAAGAAGAAGTGGATGAAGGCGGGCGCGAAGCCGGCGTTCGAGGCGTTGATCAACGGCCTGGAGGGACTTACCGAGCTGACGTCGGGCGCCATCGCGGCGCTCTTCGACGACGTCATGGCCGCCCACGAGGTCAAGATGGGCAAGGTCGCCCAGCCCATCCGCGTGGCGCTGACCGGCACCTCGGTCAGCCCGCCGATCTTCGAGACCCTCATCGCCGTGGGCCGCGACGAAGCCGTCGCCCGCATGAAGGCGGCGCTCGACCTCTTCCCCGACCCCGCGTGATTCGATGACCACCGCCACTGTCGACGACGTCCGCTCTGCCCTCGAGACCGCCGGCCTGAAGGTCCGCACCGAGGGCACCTCTCTCGAAGCGTCCCTCGGCAGTGGCCTGATCGCTCGGCGCGTGGTCCTCGACCCCGCCGCGCCGATCGCCGCCGTCGCCGACCTCGACGACGACGCCACCCGCCGGGCGCTCACGTCCTGGGCGCGTGGCGTGTACGGCGTGCTCGCCGAGCCGTCGAACTCGAAGGGCGCGAGCATGACGTTCATGGACGCCGCGCGCTGCGTGGTCGCGTCCCTCGAGGGCCCGCTCTTCGCCGCCGGGGTCGAAGCCGCCGGGGGCGACGCGCCGTGGCTGCGGCCGTTCTCGGACGACCTCGTCGTCGCCTACTGGCTCGAGCTCGATCAGGGCGTGCGCGTGCTGCCGACCGCCCAGGTCGACGGCTGGGGCGTGCACCCGGAGCGCGTCGAGAAGGCGGCCGTGTCGATCCTCTTTCACCGCACGCGCTTCGGCGACCTCGCGCCCCTCGACGGCGCTGACGACGTGGACTGCTTCCGCGTCGGTGACGGGTACGACGCCGGGCGCGCGCTGATCCTCGACAGCTGGGACTACCACCGCTGCCGCGCCGGCGCGTGGTTCGCGACGCCGTCCGCCGACGTGCTGCTCGTGTCGAAGGACCTCGAGCACCCGCCGCGCGACGCCTTCCAGGCCGTCGTCGACCGGCTGTGGGCCGACGCCGAGCAGCCCCTGTCGCGCACGGTCGGCGCGTTTCGGGACGGGCGCCGCGCCGAGGCGTGAGCCGGTGGTGACGGGGCAGCGAGCCTGATAGACTCGCCGCGCCCCCTGCCCCGCTGTGGTTCGCCATGTCGCACATCGTCGCCATCAGCTCCAACCCCGACGGGCTCGACGCGCTCCGCGCTGCGATCCTCGACCGCCGCGCCGAAGCGCGCTGGTCGGCTGTCGCCTCGGTCGACGAGGCCCTCGGGGACCACGACGCCGGTCCGGCCGACGTCGTGCTCTTTGACGGCGTCGACGACGGCATCGTGCCGCGCCTTTCGCGGCTGTGGTCGTCCGCGCCCCTGACCGGCATCGTGCTCTACGACGCGTCCGCCGACGACGGCGTCGCCCACACGGCCTCCGGCGCGCTCACGTGGGTCGGCACGGACGCGGACCCGACGAACGTCGGCGACGCGGTCGACGCCATCCTCGAGCGCCGCGACGGGGTGAAGCGCCTCGACGCGATGACGCTGGACGATGTGGTCACCCTCGCGGTCGCCACCGCCTGGACCGGCGGCATCGCGGTGCGCAACGGCGCACGCAGCGGTCGCCTCGGGTTCGCGGGTGGCCGCCCGGCGGTCGCGCGATTCGCCGATCTCGTTGGCGAGGACGCGCTGATCGAGATGCTGACGCTGCCCGGCGGGACCCTCGTGCTCGTCGGCCCGGTCGACGATGCGGACGCCGCGATCGAGCACTTCGACCTCATCGCCGTGCGCGACGCCGCCGAAGCGCGCCGCCGCGACATGGACCACGCCGAGCCCGTCGACATCACCGACGAGGACCTCGAGCTCTTCATGGGCACCCCCGGCGAACCGGCCGCCCCGGCCGGCGGCGGCGACGCGTTTCAGCTCTTCAGCGACGACGAGCTCGCCGAGCTGCAGCTCGACGACGCGATGGCGGTCTCGCTGCCTCGCCCGGACGGCCGACCGGCCACCCGCCCCGCCATCCCGACGCTGCGCCCTGCGCCGACGACCGACGTCGTCGCCCACGTGCACCTCGACGCCGAAGGGCGACCGCTCGGTAACGCACCGGGGGGCGCCGATGCCGCGCTGATGCGGGCCCTCGCGGCGCTCGGACGCGCGTTCGGCCATGGCCCCGGGGCGTTCGCGCGGGCCAGCGCGGACCTGGGCGACGCCCGCTTCGCCGCGGTCGGTACCCGTACCGCCGGCGACATCCGCGCGCTCATCGATACGCAGGGCCGCTGGACGGTCGAACTCTACGATCTGCTGCTGCAGGACACGCCGGAGTCGGACGAATGATCGACGTGACCTCGCTCCGCACCCACCTGCCGGACGACATCGGCGTCGCCGTGGTCGACTCGGCCACGGGCAACGTCGTCTCGATCGACCGAGGCCCGCACGCCGACCTCGCGATGACACGCGCCGCGGCGGGCATGACCACCGCGATGCTCGCCCTCGACGAAGCGTCCGAGGTGCTCGGCGTCGGCGGCCCGTCCGTGACCCGCGCGACGGACGGCGACCGCACGGTCGTCGGGCTCCGCGACGGCGCCCACGTCGTCGTCGGGCTCTGCGCCGGCAGCGCCGAGGGGCGGCTGCAGACCGCGCTTGTTCACGCGCTCTCGCTCTCGACGTCATGACACGCATGCGCACCTCGACTCGAACCGGACGCCTCGGCGCCGCCCTGTTCATGGCACGTGCCGGGCGCACCGCGCCTCGACTGCTCGCCGCGGCCGCCCTTGCTGTGCTCGCCGCCGGCTGCGGCTCCGACGGCGGGGACGGCGATGGCGGCGGAGGCGGTCTTCGTGACGCCGCGACCGCCGACACCGGCACCTCGGACGCCGCCGCAGACGCGACCGTCGACAGCAGCGACGACACCGCCACCGACGTCGGACCGGGCCCCTGCCCCGAGGACCCGCTCGGCGCGACGAACGCGAACGCGCCGTACACCCTCGACGCGTCCGGCTTCATCGAGGGCGTCGTCGTCTGCCCTGGTGAAGACGACTGGCTCGAGGCCCGCCTCGCCGCCGACGGTCGCCTCGTGGTGGAGTTCCTCACCGACCGCGTCGACGAGCTCGAGGTGGTCGCGGTCGCCGACGACGGCACCCTGCTCGCCAACGGCGCGACCTTCGACGACCGCGTCCGTGTCGCCGTGGCCGCAGACACCGCGCGCCGCGTGCGCGTGCGCGCGAGCGCGTCCGGCATCGCCAACATCGAGACCGACCTCGGCATCCGCATCGAGGGCGCGTCGGACTGCGCGGCCGACGACTACGAACCCAACGAGACGTTCGACAGCCCGGCGCCCCTCGCGCCGACCCTCGGCGCCGACGGAGCGCTGACCCTCGAGGGCGAGCTCTGCCCGGGCGACGCCGACTGGTTCGTGACCCGCGTCGAGCCCGGCGAGACCGTCTCCTGGGTGCTCGACTTCGTGCACGAGGACGGGGACCTCGAGCTCCGCGGCTTCCTCGACGGCAACGATCGCGAGCCGGTGGTGGTCAGCGAGACCGCCAGCGATCGCGAGGCCTTCGTGCTCGGCCCGTACGACGAAGCCACCACCGTGCTCGTCGAGGTGTACGGGTACCGCGGCGCTACAGGACCGTGGACGCTGACCGCCACGCGCCTGCCGACCGACGGCACCGAGGCGACGGCGAGCGGGACGGTTGCGTACCAGGACCGCCCCTACGACACCGGCGGCTTCGTCGACGAGCTCGTCGAGCTGCCGATGCAGAACGGCGTCGTCGAGGTGATCCGCGACATCGACGGCGTCGTCGTCGGCACCTCGACCACCGACGCGGAGGGCGCGTTCACCATCGACTACACGGCCCTCGACGGCCTCGAATACCGGGTGCGCGCCCTCGCAGCCGCGCAGGTGAGCGACCTGGACGTCCGCGTCCGGGACCGGTCCGACGCCGCGGCGCTCTATGCGCTGACGAGCGAGCCGTTCACGAGCGAAGGCGGCGCCGACGTCGCCCTGCTCGCGGCCCGGGGTGACGCCATCGGCGGCGCGATGAACATCGCCGACGTGGCGGCCGAAGCCTTCCGCTTCATCGACCCGTGGGTCGAGGGCCCTGCAGAGCTCACGTACTCGTGGCAGCCCGGGCTCTCGTTCTCGTGCGGGTCCTGCTATTCGAACGACATCGTCAGCCTCGGCGGGCAGCTCGAGGACCCCGACGAGTACGACGACGACATCATCCTGCACGAGCTCGGCCACTGGTTCGTCGACCACTTCAGCGACGACGACTCCCCCGGCGGCTCGCACCGCGACCGTCAGGTCGAGCCCCGCCTCGCGTTCGGCGAAGGCCTCGCCTACTTCTTCGCCGGCATGGTCCGCGACACCCCGCACATCGTCGACAACTTCCTCGACGAGCGGCGGTGGATCGACATGGAGGCCGTGCTGCAGAACGGCGAAGACCGCTTCGACCTGGTCGGCACGACGACCGGCAGCCTCGGCGGGTCCCACCGCGAAGAGATCGTCGCCGCCGTGATGTGGGACGCCTACGACGGCGCGACCGAAGACGAGCCGTGGGACGTGCTCGAGATCGGCGCCGAGGGGCATATGGACCTGCTCACCGGGATCTGGGCCGACGACGACGTCGTCGACGTGGGGGCAAGTGGCGACGACCTCGCCGACTGGGTCCTCGCCGCCACCTGCTTTTTCGACTGGGCCCCCGAGGACGTGCAGCCCGTGGTCGACGACCGCGAGTACCCGTGGGATGCGAGCGGCGACGAGGCGAGCTGCGCCGAAAAGGGCGGCACGGCGTCGTGGATCGAGCTGATCCTCGTCAAGGGTGACCTCTGGCTCACCACCCGCGAGGCGCCCCCCGGCGCGCCGATCGCGCTCGACGTGATCGTCGACGACGGCGAGACCACGACGAAGTCCGAGCGCACCTGCGACGCCCTGCCCTGCCGCATCGTCACGTCGACCGACGAGAACACCGCGGTCGTGCTCACCGGCACGATCGACGGCCAGTGGCAGGGTGCGTCGTGGATCGGCCTCGACGCCGCGCAGCGCATGCTCGGCGGCGACCGCCTCGTGTCCGTCGGCGGGCAGGACGTGGTGCGAGAGTACCGCACCCGCTGATGCCGTCGCGTCGCGGCCGGCGCGTCAGTCGGTCGACGAAGCCGCGGCGCGACGACGGGCCGAAGCAGCGAGGATCTCGTCCTCGAGCCGCTCCGTCGCGGTAAGCAGCGTGTCGTTCACGGCGACAAAGGCCGTCTCGTCGATCACCGCGGCCGTGAGCGCCTCGTCGAGCGCCGCGAGGGCGTCCTCGACCTGCTGCTGCGTCGTCTCGGTCAGGTCGGCGCGGTGGTCCGCGAGCCGCTGGCCCACGCGATGCCGCGCGCCCTCGAGCACGTTGCGGCGCTCGATCGACGCCCGCCGGTCCTCGTCGCGGCGGCGCTCGGCGTCGGCCTCACGCACGAGGCGATCGACGTCGGCGTCGTCGAGCCCGCCGGCGTCTTCGATGCGGATCGACGCCTGCGCGCCGGACGTGGATTCCACCGCGGACACGGACACGAAACCGTTGGCGTCGATGTCGAACGTGACGTCGACGTGAGCCGTACCCCGGGGCTTCGCCGGCAGGCCGCCGAGCTCGAATCGACCGAGGGAGCGGTTCTCGGCGGCGAACGAGCGCTCGCCCTGCAGGACGTGCACGGACACGACCCGCTGGTTGTCGGCGACGGTCGTGAACGTCTTCTTCGCCCGGGTCGGGATCGTCGTATTGCGTGGCACCAGCGCGGTGAAGAGCCCGCCGCGGGTCTCGACGCCGAGCGAGAGCGGCGTAACGTCGAGCAGCAGCACGTCGACGTCCGCGCCCGCGAGCACCCCACCCTGCACGGCCGCGCCGAGGGCAACGACCTCGTCGGGGTGGATCGATCCGTTCGGCGCCCGGCCGAACACCCGCTCGACCTGCTCCGCGACGAGCGGGATGCGCGTCGAACCGCCGACGAGCAGCACCTCGTCGATGTCGGACTTCGCCAGCCCGGCATCGTCGAGCGCGCGCTCACAGCAGGCGATCGTGCGGCCGATCAGCGGCGAGATCCGGTGCTCGAGCCACGCGCGGGTCAGCGTCTCGGACAGGTGCACGGGGCCGGACGGGCCGGTCGCGAGAAACGGCAGGTGCACCGTCGTCTCGGTGACCGTCGACAGCTCGATCTTCGCCTGCTCGGCCGCGTCGCGGAGCCGCTGCAGCACCATCCGGTCGGTCGACACGTCGACGCCGGACGACGCGCGCGCGCGCTCGACGAGGTGATCGACGATGAGGGCGTCGATGTCGTCGCCGCCGAGGGCGGTGTCGCCGGACGTCGCCCGCACCTCGATGACGTCGTCGTCGAGATCGAGGATCGACACGTCGAAGGTGCCGCCACCGAAGTCGTAGACCGCCACGCGGCGGCGCCCGGATCGCCCGAGACCCCACGCGAGCGCCGCGGCCGTCGGCTCGTTGATCACACGCTTCACGTCGAACCCGGCGATCGTGCCCGCGTGCCGGGTCGCGCGTCGCTGGGCGTCGTCGAACCACGCGGGCACCGTGATCACGGCACCGGCGATGTCCTCGCCGAGGTCACGCTCGGCGGCCCGGCGCAGCTTCATCAGCACGTGCGCGGACACCTCGGGCGGCGTCACGTGCCGGCCGTCGATCGCGATCATCGCGTCGCCGTTCTCGCCAGCGACGACCTCGTACCCGAGGCCCTTCGTCGCGTCGCCGAGCGCATCGAAGCGGCGCCCCATCAGGCGCTTCACCGACGCGACGGTGCGGCGCGGGTTCGTGACCGCCTGCCGCCTCGCAACCGCGCCGACGACGACGGCCCCTGCGTCCTGCCAGGCCACGACGGACGGCGTCAGACGCTGCCCCTCGTCGTTGACGATAACCCGCGGCTCGGCGCCGTCGAGCACGGCGATGACACTGTTGGTGGTCCCGAGATCGATCCCGACGATGGTCGACACGTGCTGCTCCGGTCGCGTGCGTGCGCGCGGTGGGTGCCACCGCAGCACGAAGGAGGCTTGCCCGACGCGCCCACCGGATGCAAGGTACGCCTCGCTCGACGAGACCGACTTCGGAGGCAACGGTGGCGAATGACGGCGAACTCCTTCTGGTGACCGCGGACGGCGGCCCCGTCGGTCCTGTGACCGTGCAGGGCGTCGACTTCACCTTCCCTGACCCGTCGATCCGGTGGGTCTGGGTGCTCGATGCCCGACACACCCCGTACGACGAGCTGCCCGTGCGCGAGGTGCTCACCCGCGCGTCGAACGTGCGCAAGAAGTACGTGCTGCTCGACCGCGCGCGGTACGAGGCGTCCCTGCCCGGCGCGGACCTCGTGTCCTGACCGCCGGCGGGACGCCCTCGCCACCCGGACCGCTCAGCGAATCAGCGGCGCCAGGCGACGAAAGGCGTCGGTGCCCGCGCGCTGCAGCCCGAAGAAGAGCAGCGACTCCACGTTCGTGACGACCGCACCGGCGCGTGCGGCCAGGTCGAGCCCGTTGGCCCGGTTCTCGTCGGTGCGTGACGCCACCGCGTCGGCGGGCACGAAGACCTGGTGGCCCCGCGCCTGCAGGTCGGCGACCGTCTGCAGCACGCAGACGTGCGCTTCGATGCCGGCGACGATGACCCCGGACGGCAGCGTCGGCTGCACGGTCTCGGCGAACGCCGGCTCGCGGCACGCCGAGAAGTGGATCTTCTCGATCGGGTCGACGCCGACGTCCGACAGCGCGGACGCCAGCTCGGGGACCGTGGGGCCGAGGCCCTTCGGGTACTGTTCGGTCGCGACGACCGGCCAGCCGAGCTCGTCGGCGAGACGGACGAGCGTGGTGCAGCTGCGCACCACCGCGCGGGCGCGCGTCGCCGGCAGCGCGGGGATCAACCGCTCTTGCACGTCGACGATGACCAGCGCCGTGTGACCGGGTCGAGGGAAGAGCGCATCGTTCATCGGCAGCCCCTTCGGCGGGATCGGGTGGCGCACGCGTCCAACGCGTGCTCACGAGAGTTCGACAGCACTCTCGACCCCCGAACGGGGCGCTGGCAAGGGCCCTGCTCGCGGGGTTTCGTGATTGACAGAAAATCGTCACCCGGGTACCGCTGATGTGTCAAAAATCTAGCACTCCGGTTCGATTTCTGGCCGCAGGCGCATCTGCGTCGGCGACTCGTTCTCGAATCCGGGCACAGGGTGCTGATCCTACGAACCTCGTGTTCGCACCACTCGTTCCAAAGGAAGGGACACATGCGGAACTGGAAGCTGTGGCTGATTGCCTCGCTCGCTGCAGGCGCATTCGCCTGTAGCGATGACGGCGGCGACAACGGCACCGGCGGCACCGACGCGGAAGCGGTCTGTGACGACGGCGTAGACAATGACGAAGACGGGGACGTCGATTGCGACGATTCCGACTGCGCGTCCGACGCGGCCTGCACCGGCGGCGGCGAGACCGAGGTCTGCACCGACGGCATCGACAACGACGGTGACGGCGCGATCGACTGCGACGACAGCGACTGCGCCGACGACGCCGCTTGCGCCACCGCGGACGAGGTCTGCGACGACGGCGAAGACAACGACGGCGACGGCGATGTCGACTGCGACGACGCCGACTGCGACGGCGACGACGCCTGCGAGATCACGCCCGAAGACGAGATCTGCGACGACGGCGAAGACAACGACGATGACGGCGACGTCGACTGCGACGACGACGACTGCGTCGACGACGAAGCCTGCGCCACCGGCGACGTCGAGATCTGCGACGACGGCGAAGACAACGACGACGACGGCGACGTCGACTGCGACGACGACGACTGCGCCGACGACGAAGCGTGCGCCAGCGCCTGCGGCGACGGCACCGTCGACGACGGCGAAGACTGCGACGACGGCGCGGACAACTCGGACGAGAACCCGAACGCCTGCCGCACCGACTGCACCCTGCCCGTCTGCGGCGACGGGGTGACGGACGACGACGAGGCGTACGGCGAGGAGTGCGACGGCGGCGAAGGCTGCGCCGACGACTGCACCCTCGAGCCCTTCTGCGGCGACGGCACCGTCGACGACGGCGAGGAGTGTGACGCGGGCGAAGAGAACTCCGACCGCGTGCCCGACACCTGCCGCCCCGACTGCACCAACCCGATCTGCGGCGACGGCGTCGTGGACACCGGCGAGCAGTGCGACGACGGCGAAGACAACGGCGCCGATGCGGCCTGCTCGGCCACCTGCGCGATCAACGTCGAGGCGGCCTGCGCCGACACCCCCGACCTGATCGACCTGGCCGAGGCCGGCACCACCGCCGCGGGCGTGACCCGATACATCGGCAACCTGTCCGAGTCGGGTTCCGAGCTGTCCCCGCCGGTCGACTGCGTCGACGAAGGCGTGGAGACCGGTGCCGACGACGTGCTCGTGTTCACGCCCGAGGACGGCGGCACGTACCGCGTCACGACCAACCTGCCCGCCACGGGCACCGACACCGTCGTGTACGCCCTCGACAACTGCGTCGACGGCGCGCCCGTCGCGTGCGGTGACGACGACGGCCTGGCTGCCGGCTCGACCCTCTTCATCGAGGACGCGATCGCCGGTGCGCCGATCTTCATCGTCGTCGACTCGATTGGCGACCCCGGTCAGTACGCCATCGCCATCGAGATGGTCGACGGCATCGCCGCGGACGGCGAAGCGTGCGGCGACGACATCGCGTGCGACGTGGGCCTGTCCTGCGAGTCCGACGTCTGCGTCGACCCGCTCGTCGCCCCCGAGATCACCGACATCGCCGCGCGGCGCCTGACCGAGACGCTCATCGAGCACGTCATCACCGGTACGGACGCCAATGCGAACGTCGTCGACCTTCGGTTCGAGGACTTCGTGCTCGCCGACGAGAGCGTGTTCGCTGGGCCGCTGACGCTCACCAACCCGCCGCTCGTGACGTTCGACGGCACCGAGTTCACCATCGAGCTGAACCTCGACTGGGACAGCTCCGGCATCTTTGACGACACCGTCGTCGGCGCGAACTTCGTCGCCATCGACGCCACGGGCCTCGAGAGCGAGCCGTTCACCGTCGAGTACGAGGCGTGGGTCGAGCCGACCGAGGTCGGCGTCGACGAGGAGTGCTCGCCCGACGGCGTGCCGACGTTCTGCGCCGAGGGGCTCGCCTGTGCCGACCTCGACGGCGACGAGACCTTCACCTGCGTCGAGCCCTCCGAGGCCGGCGAAGACGAAGAGTGCGACATCACCGGCGCGACGATCGTCTGCGCCGAGGGCCTCTTCTGCACCCTGGGTGAGGACGACGCGGGCGCGACCTGCCTCACGGAGCCGACCGCGCCGACCCTCGACGCCATCGAGATCGAGTACGTCGATGTCGCGGCCGACGCGACGATCCACCGCTACATTGGCACCGACCCGAACCAGGACGTGACCTCGCAGCTCATCACCGCCGTCAACTCCGACGTCGGCGTGCTCGGGCCCTTCCCCTTCCCGTTCGACTCGCTCGAGTGGGACGGCTCGACCTTCACCGGTGAGATCCTCATCACCGGCGTCATCGGCGTCGGCGCGGCGGACATCACCGCCAACGTCTCCGACGCGACCGGCCTGACGTCCGAGAACCTCACGGTGGACTACCCCGAGCTGCCCGAGCCCGTGCTCCTCGTCGAAGGCGAAGAGTGTGAGCCCGGCAACACGGACGCGATCTGCTCCGAGGGCCTCGTGTGTGGCGCCAGCGACTTCGGCGGCTTCTTCTGCGAAGAGCCCGCCGCGCCGGTCATCACCACGCTCGAGGGCGTCTACGCCGACGAAGACGAGACGCTCATCGACATCGTCGTCGTCGGCGAAGACGACAACGGCGACTTCGCCGAGATCGCTCTGATCTTCATCGACGCCACCGGCGCGACCGGCGAGCTCGTGTACGGCCCCGGCGACCTCACCCCGTCGCCCGCTGGCCAGACGGCGTTCCGCTTCGCGGTGCCCGAGATCACCACCGAGACCTTCTTCGTCGAGGTCTGCGGTGTGATCATCGACAGCACCGGCGCCGAGTCGGAGCTCGTCTGTGACCCGCTCGTCGCCGAGGGCGGCGACGGCGACGACTGCTCGTTCGACGGCACCGAAGGCGCCTGCGACCCGGCGCTCGGCCTCACCTGTGGTGCGGACGAGACCTGCGAAGAAGCCGTCGCTCCCGAGCTCACCGCGCTCTCGTCGACCCGCCTCGACGAGGACACGATCGAGTTCACGTTCACGGGCACCGACGCCAACGGCGACGTGGTCGCGTGGTTCGGCACCTTCTACGACGCCGAGGGCGAAGCGGTCGCGACCGACCTGCGCCTCGCGCTGGACGACGACATCCGCGGCACGACGGACTTCACCGTCACGGCCACGATCACCGGCTTCACCGACAGCGGCCTCGTCGAGTTCGACGCGCGCCTCGTCGATGCCGCCGACCTCGAGTCCGAGACGCTGTCCGGTACGATCGCTCCGATCGTCGGTGAGGACGAGGCGTGCACCGGCGACGGTGTGACCGACCTCTGCGCCGACGGCCTGTCCTGCGACGCCGAGACCGAGACCTGCACCTCGAACCCGCCGACGCTCACGGAGTTCACCGTGACGCCGGACGAGGAGTCGCCCCGCGAGCTCGGCGTGGCCTTCGCCGGCGTCGACCTCGACGAGGACGTCGTCGACTTCGCCCTCGCCTTCCTCATCGGCGACGAAGAAGTCACCGCGACGATCATCGGCGGCGAAGACGTCACGATCGTGTGGGGCGAGGACGGCGCGTACACCGCGACCGCCACCATCCCGTGGGGCATCCCGGCCTTCGCCGGTGTCGACGCCATCCAGGCGACGGCGATCGACTCGATCGGCAACGAGTCCGAGTCGCTCGTCGAGGGCATCACCCCGTTCGTCGGCTTCGGCGACGAATGTGACCCCGAAGGCCTCATCAACAGCTGCGGCCCCGGCCTCGTCTGCACCGACGGCGACCCGCCGACGTGTGACATCGACGCCGAGGACCCGTGCGGTGGCATCCCGACGCTCGCGTTCGCCGACGAGGCCGAGGCCGTCGACGGCGGCGACGTCGTGGCGTTCGACAGCCTCGGTCGCCCCAACCTCGAGTCGGGCTCGTGCGGCGGTCGTGGCGGCGAAGTCGCCATCGCCTACACCGCGCCCGCGAACGGCCTGCTGACGGTCACGACCGTCGGCTTCGCCGAGTACGACACCCTGCTGCACGCCCGTTCGGGCATCTGCGTCGACCCCGCGTCGGAGCTCGCCTGCAACGACGACACCGGCGGCCTGCAGTCGACCCTCGAGTTCGAGGTCACCGCTGGCGAGCTGATCTACGTCTTCGCCGACGGCTTCGACGCCAGCGGCTCGGGCGAGATGCTCTTCACGCTGCGCGAGATCGTCGGTCTCGGCGACGAGTGTGACCCCGAGGGCCTCGAGAACCTCTGCTCCGGCGCCCTCGCCTGCGAGGACGACGGCGAAGGCACGTTCGTCTGCACCGGCGCGCCCGGCACCTGCGACGTCCCGAACATCCTCGCGGAGCTCGCGGTGTTCGACGCCGAGACGAACACGTGGACCGTCGATGGCACCACCGAAGAGCGCGAAGACCGCTACAACGCGACGTGCGCGTCGAGCGCTCGCTCCGGCGACCAGGTCTACTCGTTCACGCCCCCGACCGCGGGTGTCGTGACGGCCGAGCTCACCAGCCCGGCCGGGGCCGAGGGCTACGACACGGCGCTCTACGCCCGTGCCGACTGCGCCGACGCCGGGTCCCAGATCGTGTGCAACGACGACGCGGGCAGCACGCGCCGCTCGCTCATCACCTTCGACGTCCTTGGCGGCGAAGAGGTCTTCCTCTTCGTCGACGGCTTCGGCGCGACGGCCACCGGTCCGTACACGCTCGCCGTCACCCTCGAAGCCCGCGCCGGGCTCGGGGAGTCGTGCGTCGAACTCGAGTGCGCGGGCGAGCTCGTCTGCTTCGAGGACACCTGCGAAGAGGTCGTCGAAGTCGCCACCGGCGAGACCTGCAACGAGATCACGACCTTCTGCGCCGAAGGCGACGTGTGCTTCGAAGGCGAGTGCGAGACCATCGTGACCGCCGCCGACGGCGAGAGCTGCAACGGCGTCTCGATCGTCTGTGACGGCACCCTCGCCTGCATCGACGGCACCTGCGCCGACCCGGGCGGCACCTGCGAACTGCCGACCGTTCTCGCCGAAGCCGCGACGTACGACGAAGCGACGAACGCCTGGACGTACGAGGGCTCGACCGAGGGCCGCGAGAACACCCAGGAGGCCTCGTGCGCCAGCAGCGCGCGTTCGCCCGACCAGGTGTTCGAGTTCGAGGCGATCTTCGACGGCACGCTCGACATCGAGCTCACCTCGCCGGACGGCGCGGCGGGCTACGACACTGCGCTCCACGTCCGTGCCGACGCGTGCGCGGACGCCGAAGCCGAGCTCGCGTGCAACGACGATGCAGGCGGCACGCGCCGCTCGTTCCTGTCGATCGACATGGTCGCCGGCACGACGTACTTCATCGTGGTCGACGGCTGGAGCACCACGAACAGCGGTCCGTTCACCCTCGTCGTCACCGAGTCGATCAGCGTCGGCTTCGGCGACGCGTGTGACTTCCCGGGCGCGGCGTGCTCCGACGGCACCGAGTGTGTCGAAGGCACCTGCCTCTTCCCGACGGCGGCGGCCGCCGAGGCCTGTGACCTCGAGGAGCCGACGTACTGTGAGATCGGCCTCGCCTGTGACGGTGCGACCGCGCTCTGCGTGGACGCCGGCACCTGCGCGCGTCCGAACTCGTTCGAGGAGTCGGGCTGGTTCGACGAGGACAGCGGCACCTGGCGCGTCATCGGTGACACCACCGACGAGGCCGGCGCCGAGACCGGCACGTGCGGCAGCACCGGCACCGCGGCGGACTACGTGTACTCGTGGACGGCTCCGGCCGACGGCGAAGTCGTCCTCGCGATGACCGGTGACTACGACACCGCGCTCTACGTCCGCATGGACACCTGCGCCGATGGCGACGAGGTGGACTGCAACGACGACGGCGACGGTGGCGTGGGCACGTCGGACCTTACGTTCGACGCCACCGGCGGCACCGAGTACTTCATCTTCGCCGACGGCTGGTCCGGCAACGAAGGTGCGTACATCATCGACCTGACCTTCACCGAGGCCCCCCCGGTCCCGTGATCGTCCCGTCGAACCGGCGTCCCCGCTGACGCCACCCCCGCGCGCCCCGGCCACCCCGCCGGGGCGCGCGCCGTTTTTGCGGGTTGAGAGCAAGCGGCCGCATCCGTGGGCACACCACCCCACCTGTCTCGAAGTCGAGGCCACCACAGTACAGGCGGGGCCACACCCCGCCGCCGCCCCAATCTCTCCACCCCACACGTCTCGAAGCCCAGCCCACCACAG